>Ga0181344_1000792_pt1 | contig 12164 bp, 9 predicted proteins | sample Su13VDMLBDD_FD_130098 | JGI IMG/M metagenome (GOLD analysis project Ga0181344, IMG submission 130098) | Freshwater viral communities from Lake Michigan, USA - Su13.VD.MLB.D.D | ecosystem: Environmental > Aquatic > Freshwater > Lake | place: USA: Michigan | collected 2013-07-15
GCGGTATCTAGTGGACCTCACTCTGACGATCGAGCTGGTCAAGCGGTTCGAGGGGTTTCGGGCCAAGCCGTACCTGTGCCCGGCGGGCGTCCCCACGATCGGCTACGGCTCAACCCACTACGCCGACGGGCGCGCCGTCACCTTGGCCGATGCCCACATGTCCAAGGAGGCCGCCCACAAACTCATGGAGGCGGAACTGCGGCACAGGTACCTGCCGGCCGTCTTGCGCTTCTGCCCAAAGGCGGCCGGCGACGTCAAAACGGTAAACGCCTTGGTGGACTTCTGTTATAACCTCGGAACTGGTAGACTTCAGACCAGTACCTTGCGCCGAAAAGTAAACTCCCAAGACTGGACCGGGGCGCGAGAACAAATCAGGAAATGGGTCCGCGGTGGGGGGCGCATCCTGCCGGGCCTCGTGGCGCGGCGGGAGGCTGAGGCAGCCCTTCTGCCACATGGGAGTTTGTAAATGATCGAAGATCTCATCAGTCGCGTGTTCCACAGCCGCAATCTGGCGCACTGGAACCACTGGCGCACCAAGTCCTACGCCCAGCACAAGGCGCTGGGCCACTTCTACGACGACGTGATCGAGGCCCTCGACGACATCGTGGAGGCCTATCAGGGAGCCTTCGAACTCGTCGGCACCATCCCCGCCCCCGACAAGAGCGACAACGACATCCTCAAGCACCTTGAAGTTGAGGCGGCTTGGATCGAGGAGAACCACGAGGGCATCTGCAAGGGCAACCGCGCCATCGCCAACCAGATCGACGCACTGAGCGGCGTCTACCTCAGCACCATCTACAAGCTGAGGAACCTGAAGTGAGCGTAGATTATCAAGTTCTCTTCAACACAACCATGTGCCTCGCGGCCACCTTCGGCGGATGGATCCTGAACAACATATACAGGGCCGTGGAGCGGCTGGATAAGGATGTACGCAACCTCCCGCACACCTACGTCGCGAAGGAGGACTACCGCGCGGACTTGCAGGAAGTGAAGAAGATGCTGGACAAGATCTTCGACAAGCTCGACGGGAAGGCCGATAAATGAGCACCAGCGCCACCGCGATGACCTTCACGACGCTGCAGCAGGACGTGCGGCGTTATCTCGAGCGTGGGGCCACGCTGGCCTCGGACGCCGTCGTCTACGAGCAGATCCCGCGCCTCATCAATCTGGCCGAGCGCCGGATCGCCCGCGAGCTGAAGGTTCAGGGCTTCATCAACGTCGTGACGGGAACCCTGACCACGGGCCTGTCCGTGTACGACAAGCCCGACCGCTGGCGTGACACGATCAGCATGAACGTCGGCACGGGCGCTGGCAACAACACGCGCACGTTCCTGTTCACGCGCGGCTATGAGTACCTGCGCAGCTACTGGCCCGACAGCACCCAGACGGGCACGCCGCAGTTCTACGGCGACTACGACTTCAGCCACTGGCTGATCGTGCCGACGCCGGATGAGGACTACCCCTTTGAGGTTCTGTATTACGAGCTGCCGCCCCTCCTCAGCGAGGAGCTGCAGAGCAACTGGATCAGCGAGTACGCGCCGGAGCTTCTGCTGTACGCGACGCTGCTCGAGGCGACGCCGTTCCTGAAGAACGACGAGCGCATACAGGTCTGGCAGGCCATGTACGATCGCGCCGCGGCTATGCTGAACGGCGAAGATCTCAAGAAAATCTTGGACCGCTCGACGGTTCGCAAGGAGGCTTAAATGTCGGTCTACACACAGGTCTTCGGCGGCACGACGATCTACCCGTCGAATGTGTCGTATCTGGCGCTGGCCCTCACGGCGGACGTGACCCTGTCGTGGCCGTTAGATGCCAACACTGGCGCCGACGTGGCCGCGCGCATCATCGACGTGACGCCCACGGGCGCCTACTCGATCTTCATGCCGCCCGCCGATCAGACCGGCGTCGGCCAGACCACGCTCTTCAACAACCTCGGCCCCGACACCATCACGGTCAAGGACAGCATCGGCGGCACGCTCATCTCGATCGCCACGGGTCAGCAGTGGCAGATCTACCTGACCGACAACACCACGGCCGCGGGCTCGTGGCGCGTCTTCCGCTACGGCGCGGCGACTGCTCAGGCGCAGGCCTCGGCCCTCGCGGGCCTCGGCCTCGTGGCGCAGGGCAGCGTCCTGTCGCAGACGTATCCGACCATCACCTTCAACAGCAACTACACGGCTGGCACTCCTGATCGCGCGGCCTTCTACGTCTGGACCGGCGGCGTCGGCACCCTAACCCTCCCCTCGGCGGCGTCTGCGGGCAACGGCTTTTTCATCGCCGCGCGCAATGGCGGCAGCGGCAACCTGACCGTAACCCCGGATGGTTCTGACGACATCAACGGAGCCGCGACACTGGTGCTGCGCCCCGGAGACAGCGCCGTCTGCAACAGCGACGGCATCGGCTGGTACACAGTCGGCTTCGGTCAAGACGCCGTGTTTGCCTTCGACTACACGTCGATTGATCTGACCAGCGAGACCAGCCCATACGTTCTGTCCGGGGCCGAGCTTAACCGCATTGCGTATGAGTTCATCGGCACCCTGACCGGCGACATGGAGATTCAGGTTCCCGGCACTACGCAGCAGTATTGGGTCAGCAACGCGACCTCCGGCTCGTATACGCTGGGTGTTGGGCTTCTGGGCCAGACCCCGGTCGTGGATGTGCCGCAGGGCTCTCGCGGCATTTACTACAGCAACGGCGTAGAAGTCGTAAACGCCGCGACTGCGGGCATCGCAGTGCCCCTCGCCATATCCGACGGCGGCACGGGCGCCACCTCGGCGGGCGGCGCGCTTATCAATCTGGGCGGCACGACAGTCGGCATTGCCGTCTTCACGGCGGTGGATGAGGCGGCAGCTCGCGCGGCCATCGGCACCGTCTCAACCGAAGACAGCTACAGCTTTGCAGTGGCGATCAGCTAATGGCAGACGAGATCGTCCGCATAGCATCTTCGCCGGGTATCAAGCGAGACGGCACCAAGTTCGAGGGTGACGCCTATGTTGACGGGCAGTGGGTGCGCTTCCAGCGCGGCCTCCCGCGCAAGATCGGCGGCTATCGCTCGATCAACAAGTACCTGCAGGGACTGGCGCGCACGCTCTACACCTACACGAAGAACCAGCTCACGTACGTCCACGCCGGATCGTACGCCCTCGTGGAGCGTTTCTATGTGGACAGCGGCGGCAACACGTCCGTCATCGCAGACAGGACGCCGGGCGCGCTGGTCGCGGACGTCCGCAACATGTGGCAGTTCGACAGCGACCACGATTCCAGCGGCGATCTTCTGCTGGTCGCGCAAGTGGCGCCGAACCTCGACTGCATCTGCAACAACGAAGGCGGCCAGCTCTTCGTTGGCGATCTCTTCGGCACGGGCGACCTGACCGAGCTGACGGAAGCAGGCGGCGAGTTGCCCGCCGGCTACAGCGCCACGGGCGGCATCGTCTCCCTGCACCCGTACACCTTCTTCTTCGGCAACCAAGGCTATGTGGCGTGGTCTAAGCCGGGAGACCCGACGGATTATGTCGGCGCCGGGTCCGGCAACGCAAACGTCACAAGTCAGAAGATCGTGCGCGGCATCGCCCTGCGCGGCGGCCCCGGCAATGCGCCATCGGGGCTGTTCTGGTCCGCCGACAGCCTGATCCGCGTCTCCTTCGTGGGCGGCGCCCTCATCTTCCAGTTCGACACGATCTCGACGCAGAGCTCGATCATGTCGGCGCAGTGCGTCATCGAGTACGACGGCATCTTCTACTGGGTCGGCAGCGACCGCTTCCTGATGTTCAACGGCGTCGTGCGCGAGATGAAGAACGCCCTCAACCAGAACTTCTTCTTCGACAATCTCAACTACGCGAACCGGCAGAAGGTCTTCGCGACCAAGGTGCCGCGTTTCGGCGAGATCTGGTGGTGCTTCCCCAAGGGCTCGTCCACCGAGCCAAACCATGCGATTATTTACAACATCCGCGAAGACGTCTGGTACGACTGCGCCCTCCCCGAGGGCGGCCGCGGCGCGGGGGCTTTCCCCGCAATTTTCCGCAAGCCCATGATGTCGGGCGTGGAGCCTCTCGCCTATGCGGCGCAGGCGGCCGTGATCGACGACGGGGGGACCGGGTACTCCGTCGGCGATGTGCTGACCGTCGTCGGGGGCCAGTACGCGATCCCGGTTGAGCTGACCGTTACGGCGGAGACCGCCGGCGTGATCGACACCCTCGAGATCACCAATGCAGGCAGCTACACAGTCGTCCCGAGCAACCCGGTAGATGTGACTGGAGGCTCGGGCGCCGATGCGACGGTTACGGTAACCTTCAACCAGCCCTACAACTTCTGGATCCACGAGACGGGCACGGACGCCATCAACGGGCAGAGCCAGCAGCCCATCCTGTCCTACTTCGAGACGGCGGACATCTCGCTGCCGGCCCAGAAGCAAGTCAACAAGGCCCTCCAAGTGCTGATGCTGGAGCCCGACTTCGTGCAGACGGGCGACATGACGGTGCAGGTCCGAGGCCGCGCCAACGCCCGCGCGCCCGAGGTAAATGGCGAGAGCAAGACCATCGTGCAGACGCCGCAGACGCCACAGGAACAAATCATATACTTCAAGGATCAGCGCCGTGAATTGCGCTTCTACTTCGAGAGCAACACGCTCGGCGGCGACTATCAGATGGGTCTAGTCATGGCGCATCTGCAGCCGGGTGATGGAACCGTTATCGGATGATCGACCCGCGCAACATGACTTTGCTGGACTGGGCGGATAGTGTAATACTAGCCGTCGGCGATGCTTGGTCTTTCGGGCGTTTAACTGACGAAAGTCTCTGGCAGGACTGGGCGGTAGGTTTTGTACGCGCGACACCTTTTTCGCAGCGCAACCTCCCCGATCCGTATCAGTTTACAGATTGGCGAGACTGGGCGATGCGCGCATATCCGATGCTTGAGGGAACTGGCTGATGGTTATGCAGCGCGGCTACGATAACTCTCGGGACGAAGAGTATTACTACGACGACGGTCAGCCTGAGCCCGCCTACGAGTACGGCAGCTCAATGGTTGACGACACGGGTATGTACAAAGACCCCACACCCGCCTACGAGTACGGCAGCTCAATGGTTGACGACACGGGTATGTACAAAGACCCCACACCCGCCGCCAGCGTAGACAACTCCTTCTACTCTGCCGGCGGCTACACGCCCGAGCAGGAGGCGTACATGCAGTCGCTGCGCGACGCCCTTAGCGATCTCTACGCCCGGTATCCGGGCGCGGCCCTGATCACGCCCGCCTTCATGGACCCGACATACGATGCGCCCTCCGAAGAGTACGGCGTGTTTGCCGACACGACGCCGCACTACGCCCCGGGCTCCGAGATTGACGCCGCCATGGCCTCGGGCCGGACGCCAGAGCAGATGATCACAAACCTCGGTTACGGCGTCCCGAATTACGGTGACGTCGCCGCCGGCGGCATGAGAAACGAAGGCGGGGCCGTTCCCTACGCCCACCTGACGCCGGGTCAGACGTACACCCTGATCGACAACGTCACGGGAAAGCAGATGGGCGCCAGTGCGTCTACGCCCCAAGAGCTGCGGGCCTTGACGGAGTACGCCACGTTTACATCCAACACGAGGGGCAAGAAGGCCGATTGGTCGCTTGTTTCGGGTTACGGCACAGACGCGCAAAAAACCGTCGCCTCCGACGTAAAAGATCCCGCTAAAAACAACAACGGGTGGCTCGATATTCTGCTCCCCGCCCTCGGTGGTATCTTGGCGCCCTTAACGGGCGGCCTGTCTCTCGGCCTTACCGGACTTGCGGGCACGGCGGTGGGTGCCGGGCTCGGCTCTGCGTTGGGTTCCGGTGTGTCGAGCGCCGTACAGGGCAGGCCTTTGGATCAGGCTCTCATGCGGGCCGCGCTTAGTGGCGTCACCGCGGGAGCGGGAGCCTATGCCGCCCCCCTCGTGTCAGGCGCTCTCGGCGATGTCTTCGGCGGCGCCGCTGTGGATGCGCTGGGCAATGTCGTCTCCACGCCCATGAACGGCGCGTTTACCGGCGCAGGCAACGTGGCGTCGAACGCCGCAACCGGCGCGCTGCTGCCCGCGATTACCCCGGGCATAGAGACTGTTATAAGCACGGCCCTCGCTCCGGCGGCCTCGGGCTTTGGTTCCGCTGTCGGCGGCGGCCTCGGCGCGCTCGTCGGTTCGGCGCTCCCGCCCATTTCCTCCGGCGTGGAGACTGTCAAAGTAACGGAACCAAGGGCGCCGGAGACCATAACCCCGTATGTAATCCCTCCGGTCCCGTTCAGCCCGGACCTGACGTTGCCGAAACTCCCCGAGGCACCCTCGGGTCTCGACATTGAGGAGATGAAGGTAGAGGCCGACAAGACGCCGCCTCCACCCCCACATTCGCCCGTGCTTCCGCCCATTTTCCCCGGCACGGAGACTATTAAGGTACAAGGTGAATCGACGCCGAAGCCCGAGCCGAAGCCCGAGCCCGAGCCGAAGACTATAACGCCGTTCCCAATTCCCGACACTACGTTCGTCCTAGACCCGCAGTTGCCGGTACTCCCCAAGACCCCCTCGCCTCTCGACTACCTCGACTACTTGAAACCCGCCTTGACGATCGCGGGCCTCATCGGCGGTGGCTCGGGCGGCTCTGGCGCGGGCGCAGGCACCGGCACGACGCCGGGCGGCAGCGGGCTGATGCCGCCATCCTTCACCACGGACACGCTGCCCACGGGCGACGCCATCCCGCCCTTCGGCGGCGGCACGTCGCCAACGTCCCGCACGGCTCGCGACATGGGCGACATTGACTGGAACCGCTACGGCTTCGGCCCGGAGCGCAGCTTCTTCGCCAACGTGCCGCAGCGCGCCGCCAAGGGCGGCGCAATGGCCGTGACGCGCCCCTCCAAGTCCTTCGCCGTGCAGGGCGCCGGTGACGGCCGCAGCGACGACATCCCGGCCGTCCTGAGCGACGGCGAGTACGTCATCGACGCCGAGACCGTGGCCCTGTTGGGCAATGGATCGAACAAGGCGGGAGCCGCCCAGCTCGACCGTTTCCGTGCTAATGTGCGCAAGCACAAGGGCAAGGATCTGGCCAAGGGCCGGTTCAGTGTTAATGCTAAGGCCCCGCAGGCCTACATGGCTGGAGGACGCTCGTAGTGTCCAGCCCCGGTACATCTCTTGGCGCTCTTGGGCTAATGCAAGGCGATCCCAGTGCGCTGAAGACGGCGCGAGGCATGGATTACGGCGCGGCTTACGAGCAGAAGTTTGGCTTCAATCCCCTGTCACTTAAGGCTTTGGAGCGGGGAGTAACCCGTCCAGACGCCCAGCAGGAAGAGCAGTTCAACTCGGCTTGGGATAAGGCTAACCCGTATGTTGCCCCTACGCTTCCGAAGGGCCTGACCCACCCCGGCGGCATAAGCACCTCGGCGCTTGTAGACTGGTACAACGAAAAGACCGGCCAGCGGTACACGGTTGGAAGCGGCGGTTACGAAGCCGAGCCCGGCAGCGGCTGGCGCATGGTGAAATCGGACAGTTACGACGGCCAAGGCAAGCTAGTATCGCAAGACCCGATAAACATGCCGGGGTTTGTGGGGCCTACTTACTCTGCGCCGTCAGCGCCTGCCGCGCCAACACTCCCGAGTCGTTTGGGGGCAAAGGCCCCCTCCGGTATCCCGCCTGTACCGACAGAAGTACCCGCGACGCAGACGCCGAGCCCCGCGCCTGCGCCAAGCCCTAGCCCTAATATGCCGGTGATGAAGTCCGGGCCGGGCTACACCCCAGCGACGCCCCGTGCGCTTCCAAAGGGCCTGAAGCAAAGCAATTCGGCCTCGACGGTGATGGTGGATTATTACAATGCGCAAACGGGCGAGCGTTTTGATGGCGGCCCCGGCATGGCCGAACCCGGCAGCGGCTGGGTGACGCGAGGCCAGCCGGGCTATGTTGCGCCCGATTACAGCGGCACTTTAGGGAAAGTTACGCCTGATATGGTAAGGCTCGATGGAAGCAGAGTCGGGCCGTCAACGCCTGCTGCGCCGAGCCCCGGCGCTCTCCCGTCAACGCCCATCGCGCCGTCAACGCCTGCCGCGCCGAGCCCCGGCGCTCTCCCGTCAACGCCTTCTTATGCGCCAACTTACGGCGCTCTCCCTTCAACCCCAGCGACGCCTAGTGTAGGATCGCCCACCACTGGAAGCGGAAACAACATGGGTATGCTAGATTTCCTGACTGAGGGCGCGCCGATCCCGGCCGGAACGGCCCCCGTCAGCAAGACCACCACGACGGCGGTGCCGGACTGGTACACAAACTACGCCAAGGATCTGCTGGCGGGTCAGCGGGACATCGCCACGACGCCCTACCAGACGTATCAGGGCCCGCGCATCGCAGGCTTCACGCCCGAGCAAGAGCAGGGCATGGACAAGACGGTCGCCGCCGCCGGTCTGGGCGCGGCCCCCATCCAGCAGGGTATCGACGTCACCAAGGGCCAGATCGGCCAGTCGGGACTGTCCACGGCGCAGCCGTATCTGCAGCAGGCCGGGCAGGCCGCCTACGGCAACGTCGGCCAGTACATGAACCCCTACAACGAGGCCGTCACGAGCCGCATCGCCGAGCTGGGCGCCCGCAATCTTCGCGAGAACATCCTGCCGGGCATCAACGACCAGTTCATCGCCGGCGGCTCCGCCGGCGGCTCGCGCAATGCGGAGATGTTCAGACGCGCCGCTCGCGACGCCAACGAGAGCATCCTCGCGCAGCAGAGCGCCGCCCTCCAGAGCGGCTACTCGGGCGCCCTCACGGCGTCGCAGGCCGACCTGCAGCGTCAGGCGCAGCTCGCGCAGACGGCGGGCAATCTGGGCACGGAGGGCGTCACCTCCGGCCTCAATGTCGCCAAGACGCTGGCCGATCTCGGCCAGACGGCTCAGGCATCGGGTCTGGGCGGCGCCAAGGCCATCACGGACGTGGGCGCGGCGCGGCAGGGCATGAACCAGCAGAACCTCACGCTGGCCTATCAGGACTACCTCAAGCAGCAGGGCTACCCGCAGGAGCAGATCGACGCCGCGCTCAAGAGCATGGGCGCCGTGGGTGCCAGCGGCGCCGTGCCGAAGGCTCAGACGGAAGTCGGCGTCGAGCCCTTGAACTACCCGCAGCAGTACGGGAACAGCCCGCTGGATACGGCTTTCGGCAGTATAGCTACCGGCGCGGGCATCGCGAAGGATCTGTCCGAGGTGGACTGGTCTAAGATTTTCGGCTGATCAAGGGAACGTAGAACATGAGCTTTGCAGGCCTCCCCCCAGAGTCCACCGAGGACGACGATCTGTCGCCCGTATTGGACAACTTTGGCGCCATGCCGCTTCCGTTGCGTAGCGAACTCGACGCCTATGGTCTCGGTGTCAGGGAGCGAGCCGCTAGGCTCGAGAAGGAATACAACGCCCCCCGCCGCGCCCTGTACGAGAAGTACGGCAAGGAATTGGAGGCGCGCCGCGCAGGCCCCAGCTCGTCCGAGAGGCTCTACGAGATCGGCGCGGCGTTCCTGAAGCCCAAAATGAGCCCCGGCTTCGGCGGGACGATCGCCAATCTCGCCCCTGTTCTGGCCGGGCAGCGCAAGGCGATACGCGAGGCGGAAGACGCCAAGAGCGCAATGCTGACCAAATACAAGATGGACGTGGGCGAGCTGCAGGGCGATGAGCTCAAGACAAATCTAGCCTCCGAGGACAAGATCGCCGCAGCGCGCTACGCCGCCCTGAAGGCGATGTACACGCCGAGGATGGTTCAGGCGGTGGACGAGGCGACCGGCAATTTGGTGTGGCGGATGGTTTCGCCCGCCGACATGCAGCAGCAGGCGGCTGGCGCCCCGACGCCCGGGGCTCCCTCGCCGGTGCGGGTAAACAACGACACGGAGTTCAATGCTCTGCCCTCCGGCGCGATGTTCATCGGCCCGGATAATGTTACTCGGAGGAAGCCATAATGGCTGGCTGGAAAGACGCGCCCATTGTCCGTCCGGCCGCAACACCCGGCGCGATGATTGCGCGCCCGGCAGATCCGACAAAACCAAGAATGGATCTGGCTGACTTAAACCTCAAATACTTGCAACTGCAAAGGGAGCAACAGGCCTTGGCAGACGCCAAGGCTAAGGCCAGCAAGAAGCCGCCCACATATGGAGAAGTGTCGGGCGGAGAGGCCGCCAAGTCGGAAGGCCGCGCAATCGGCACCCAGCGCGCTGCGGCCCGCCAGAGCCTTCCGGCGTATGTCAGGGCCGCCAAGGCCAACAGCCAAAAGCTCCAGCAGCTTCTGGATCACGAGGGTTTCTCGGCGCTTGTCGGCAGGCCAAACCCCTTCAAGGGCGGCTTTGGCGTTGGGACTCTGCCCCTCTCCTCGGCGCGCGGCGCGTCTTCGCTCTTTCAGCAGATAAAGGGTACGGCGTTCTTGACCGGCGTGCAGGCCATGAAGGGCACAGGCCCGGTCTCCGAGAGAGAAGGTTTGGCGGCCGAGAAGGCCATACAGCGCATGTCTACCTCCCTGTCCGAGGACGAGTTTAAGTTGGCCGCGCAGGAGTACATAGACGCCATGGCGCGAGGCGTAGCCGCTCTGCAGGAGCAGGCGACAATGTCCGCAAGCGCCCCAGTAGCGGCTCCGCTTGGTTCAAGCGACAAGGAAGACTGAGGCCATGGCAGACGCGCCCAAGAAGCTATTCGTGCCCCCCAATCTTCTGAAGAAGAAGCCCGCGCCGCTGGGCGAGAGTGACTTATGGGCCGGGCGCGCTCGCGCCGCTGGCCAAGGTCTCTTTTCCCTTGGCGACGAGGCCGAGGCCGCCGTGCGCGCGGTCATGGGCGAGGATTACACGACGGCTCTCAACGACATCCGCGAGAAGTATAAGCGGTACAAGGACGAAGAGCCCGGCATCTCAACGGGCATAGAACTCGGGACGGGCATCGCGTCCGCCTTCATCCCGGGCGTGGGCTGGGTGGGCCGCGGTGCGCAGGCCCTCGGTCGCCTTCCCGGCCTCGCCAACGTGGCGAAGACTGCCGCCCCTCTGGCCGCGCGCCTCTCCCCCTTCGCCGCTCGGGTTGCCCCCAGCGCCACGGGTATTGGCGCGGCTGTGCCTTCGGTTGCCGCCAGACAGGCCGCCAATGCGGCGCGCATCGCCGCGAACCAGACGGCCGCCCGCCAAGCTCTTCGCGTCGGCGCGCAGGGCGCGGCCTCCGGTGCAGCATCAGGCTTCGGCGCCGGTGAAGGCGGCTTTGAGAACCGCGCGGCTACGGGCGCGATGGGCGCCGGTCTGGGCGGCGCTATGGGCGCCCTCGCGCCCGCGGCGGGGGCAACCGCTCGGTACGGTGCCGACGTCTACAGAAACGTCAGGGGGAAAGTCTCCCCGGAGCGGGCCGTAGAGACGGCGAATGACATTCTTCTCGGCGCCATAGAGCGCGGCGGCCAGACGATCCCGCGCCTCTACGGGACCGCTGCGCGCGACGAGGCGATGGGCATACCGTCTATGATGGCGCAGACTAACCCTGAGCTGATGGCACTCGCGGAGACAGTCGCCACGCGTCCCAGTGCAGGCCGCAGAGAGCTCGTGGAGGCGATCGCCGGTCAACACACCGACGCCCCCAACCGCGTCAGGGCGGCCATTCAGGAAGCTATCCCCTCGCCGGATTACTTCGCCAAGCAGGAAAGCGTTTTGACTGGCCTGCGCCAGCGCGCGGATACCGTGTACGAGAAGGCTTACGAGCACGGCGACATCGACGACACCGGCATCTTGGGTTTACTCGACAACCCCGACATGAAGAAGGCCTATCAGGATGCGATGCTCAACTCCGAGCGTCTGGCTGCTGCGGCCACCACGCGCGGCGAGGATGCCAGCAAGTACGCCCTGAAGCCCATCTACGACCCGGTGCTGGACGTGCAGGGCAATCTTGTCGGCGCGAACATCACAGGCAAAGCGCCCGACGTGCGCACGCTCGACTACGTGAAGCAGGCGCTCGATCGCCGCATCTCGTCTCTGTATGCCAGCGGCCAAGGCGGAGAAGCCAATGCCTTGAAAGAAATGCGCAACGCCATGGTGGAGCGGTTGGACGTGAAGGTTCCAGCCTACGCGGCGGCTCGCGCGCAGTACAAGGGCGACATCGAGATCGCCAATGCCCTTGAGCAGGGGCGTACGGAGATTGCGAAGCTGCGGCCGCAGGAATTGCAGAAGCTCTGGCGCGGCAAGGA
>Ga0181344_1000793_pt1 | contig 12160 bp, 16 predicted proteins | sample Su13VDMLBDD_FD_130098 | JGI IMG/M metagenome (GOLD analysis project Ga0181344, IMG submission 130098) | Freshwater viral communities from Lake Michigan, USA - Su13.VD.MLB.D.D | ecosystem: Environmental > Aquatic > Freshwater > Lake | place: USA: Michigan | collected 2013-07-15
AAAGCGCCACCGAAGTTTGGCATGTTCATCTTACTTACCTTTCTTGAAGCCCTTCAGCAACTGCGCAAACCGTGCACGTTGGCCTAGCTTACCCGGAGCCTTTGCTGCCTTAGCAAGTTTACTAGCAGGGATCGGCTTGCCCTTCTTAGCACCAAGGGCCGAGCGCAGCGCACCCGGCTTCTTGATAGCTTTCTGGATGAAGTTCGCACTACCACCCTTGGCCATACCAATAGCTTCGCCTTTAGGCATTTTGGACTTCTTCATAGCCCCCATACCACGAGAAGGTCGCATTACTTGCGACCCTTGGCCATACCACCACAAGCCATGGTGACGCGCTTAGCTTTGGTCTTACCGCGAACAGCAATACCGTCGATGGAACCGCCCTTGGCGAACTTTGGCATCGCACGACCCTTGGTATCAGCCGACTTCTTCATCAGCGCAGCGCCAAACTTAGTTGCCGCGAAAGGCTTACCTTTACCCTTGGCTGCTGGCTTCGCTTTAGCTTTGCCGCCCTTGGCCATACCCAAGCTGCCCATAGCCTTCGACGAAGGCATTTCTTTAGTGACGCCACCAGAGGCAAAACGCTTTTCCGAACGGTTTGCACGCCCGATAGCTGCGGCCTGTTCTGGCGTGACTTTCTCTTTCTTTACAGACTCGCGGAACTTAGCGTCTGCTTTTCGTTCGGCAGCAGTTGGCTGGGGGGGTGTCGAACCACCTTTAGCATATTTCATAATCTTCTCCTTTTTAACTTTGCCACCCTTGGCGTACATGCCAGATGATGCAGCATATTTATACCTGTCTTTGGCAAACTGAGTTGCACCGGGAGCTTCTGCGGCTTTCTTCAGTGCGGCTAGTTTGGCTACACGAGCAGGGTCATCTGCTTTTACCGTGCGGAATAGCGGCGTATCACTGGGCTTGCCGCGTAGGGCAGTGCCCCCAGTAGCAGTGACGGTTTTACCTGCTCCGGCCTTAGCCTTCAAATCTGCAAATGCTTTGCTATCGAACTTAGACGGAGCCATAGGTGCTTCGGCCATTCTCGCGGCAGTTTTGAAATTAGTCTTTTTCAGGCTGTCTTGGAAAAACTTGCTCCGCGCTGTGTCGGCGACAGAAGGCTTAGGCTTAACCGGTGCCTTAACCGGTGCCTTAGCGGGTGTCTTCTTAGCAGCGGTAGCGAGGTCCGACTTAGGTGCAGTTAGCGTACCAAGGGTATCTGTGATTTTCCCAGCAATAGTTTCAGTAGTCGCCGATTTCGGTGCGCCGTACTTGCGGGTCTTCGTCAGGTTGCTTTCTGCGGCACGCTCTGCGGCGCGGGTAGCGGTGCGATCCGCACCTGTGCGCTTAGCTAGGTCATCCTTGGCATCAGCAATGCGCTGTGCGGCCTTCGCTGCGACTACATCTGCGTTCTTACCCTTGGCAAGAGCAATTTTGCGGTCTTTTTCGATGTCCTTCATACGGTACTCGTAACGACCTAGAGCACCACCTTCAGAAAACTTACGCATTTTACGTGCCATGACTATACCTTCCTCATTTCGTCGAGCTTGCTTTCAAGCCGCTCGAATGACCTATCAAACCGTTCACCGAGCTTATCGACAATGATGTTCATCTCAGCACGTGTTACATGTTCACGTGCGATTTCCTCGCGGGTTTTGTTAAGCAAGATGCCAACCCGACTAAGCTCATCCATCTTACCCTTCATGAGAAACCCCAGAATGGCGACCAGAGTGGTGAGCACAATGTTCCATACCATCATTTCCATGCTAGCACTTCCAAGCCCGAAGGGACTTATTGATGCGGCTATTAGGGTCATTGGCAGTCTTCTTGCTTGTGAGCTTTTTCTTCATACCCGACATGCGTGCACAGAATGACTTCTTACGTGGTCCGCCTTCGGGCTGCGGGGCTTTCAATCCGGGTTTCCCCGGATTGGCTTTATTATAAGACGCACGACCCTTGGCGTTCAGCCCGCCAGACTTCGCTTTGCCTTCTTTGCGTGTCCAAGCGGGTGTCTTGGCCATTAGACGAACTTACCTTTGGTTTTGCCCTTGGTAGCGCAGCCATCGGCGCGTTTGGAAGCAGAGACTGAGCCACCCTTACGAAGTTTTAACTTGCGGTCAACTGGGTACAGTTTAGCTGGAAACCCGTTTACTTTCCTACTCCGGTCTTTATCCGACTTAGATGCTGTTTCCTTAGCCTCCCGATAGAGGCTTTCGCGCCGTGAAGCGTCTTCTGCTGCTGTTTTCTTCGCACGCTGCAATGGCGTAAAAAGCCCATCCATGATACGACTTGACAGCGGGCGTTCGCGCTCGCTCTCCGCTTTCCCAAGCGCAGCCTTTTCCTTGGCGCGTACACGTGCCTTCTCCGCCGGAGTCATCTGGTCCCAGCGAGCAAGCCTAGTTTCATCATCTCCTAAAGTATCTTTGCGAGACAAACCGGGGCTAGCGCCAAGTTTTTTGGTTCCCTTGACTGACGGCATTACACGAACCGCCCTTTTGTCTTACCTTTAGTGGCGCATCCATCAGCACGGCGCGAAGCGGAAGAAGCGGAACCGCCCTTAGCCATCTTCTTAGCAGCCATTGGCTTTTTCTTCTTAGCCATACCGCCCTTTTTGAAGTCTTTGGTGTTTTCGCCACGATCTGAAGTTCCGAAGCGACCACCCATAGCAGGAGCGCCAGCAGCGGCGGGAGCAGGCATATTAGCTCGGGCCTGTGTCGCCAAATCGGCCATCATTTTTGGGTCTGAAAAGTTCGTGCCCGCTGTTTTGTTAGCGTTTTGGAACATGCCCATGAGGCCTTTAGGGCGCTCGCCTGCCTGTGCCGCCTCAAACTTCCTCATTGCCTTCGCGTCGTGCTTAGCGCGCAACTTAGCCGGAATATCACCTAAAAAACTCATTATGCTGCTTCCTTCTTTGATGGGACGAGCATCGGATAGAGGACGTCCTTGCCAAATTCACCTTCGTACTCTTGCACGCCCATGTGGCCCAGCTTGATGGTCGGATCGACCCAGATTTCAAAACCATGCTCACGAGCGCGGTCACAGAAGAGGTAATCCTCCCCGATGTAACCTTCGTCAGTTTTCATGAAATCAAACATGCAGGGGACGGTGCGCTCTGAGCGTTCGTCGTAATAACGCCATTCAGGATGAGCAGCATCGAGAGTTTCGAATACATCGCGGCGGACCATCATAAAGGCAGTAGCTACGCGCTTGGCACGGACAAGGCCCATACCGTTCATCGTAAGCTCGCCGTCTTCGTCTTTATCCAGCGTGCCGATGTATGTCTTAGTAGTGCTACGCGTACGTGGTACGCCAGCAACGATACCCTTCTTGGGGTCTGAGGTCCAAGCCATGAGCCGGAAAACGTCAGCCGCTTCGAAATTAATATCGCTATCAATGAACATTAAGTCCGTGCAGTCAGAGTCCAGCATATCCTGCGCGAGCAGGTTGCGAGCACGGGAGACAACAGAACAGCCGCAAATGCTGCCAATCTGAATATCAACCCCGTGCTGCTGAGCTTGCTGAGCGAACTGAGCCAATGAAATAGCCAACTTCAAAGAAACTTTGAAGTCGTAGGCCGGAAGCGCAATAAATACGCTGCGTCCAGCTAGATCATAACTTTTTTCGTTTTGCATAAATCACCCGTAGAAAGTTGTGGCAGTTACGTTTGCAGGTAACCCCACATAAATCCCATTTTCAGCCAGAATACCTTCACCGGGGACAAGGATAGAATATGCCACGGGGTTATAGCTATCGGCTTCCATCAATAAAGTCAGATAAACCGTTACGTTACCTGTACCCGATGCCGCCGTAGTAACTGTGAAGGAAGTGGCATTAGCCGAAACAACCGTATACGCACCATCCACAGCGCTTCCGCTGGTGAAGTCTAGAAACACCCTGTCACCCGCAGCTAAGGTATTTGCTACCGTAACCGTTAATGTGGTTGAGGTAATGCTGTACGTACCTGCCTGCGGGTTGTCGTCCATAAATAGGATGTTCCTCGCTGCCGCAGTCGCATTTGCAGAAAGAACAGCACCTTTCAGGCGCGTGCGGGAACCGTACGCAACACCTGAAGTACTTAGGTGTTTGGCTTTGACGTCATATTGCATAGCCATAGGAAGGCCCTCCTACTAAACTATTACGAAGTAGCGAATGGCGTAGCCGGAGTACCAACAGCGATCAGTTCGCCCTGCACCATATAGGTGTTCGCAGCGACAGCAACGATGGTGAAGTACGTACCAGCGACACCGCCCTTAGTAGCGCCATCAAGGTTAAGCGAAACAATCGTCGTACCGTTAGCAGCGAAATTGCTTGCTGCGCCACCAGAGGCAGCGTTGCTGACCGAACCCAGCATGAAATCGCCAGAAGCCGTGATGACCTTAACCGCAGTAGCAGCCGAAGGCAGGAAGAATGTGTAAGTAGCGCCGAGGTTATTCAGCGTGTTAGGGTCTTGGCCGGGGCCAGATGAAGCTGGGTTAGCCGAAGCGTTTACCGCAGGCAGTGTGATTGTGGTCGTAGCAGCCGAAATCTTGATGATTTTACCAGCGTAGCTAGCAACATTAAGGGTAGCAGTTGCGGTCGAAACTTCAGCAACGGCGTTAGGGCCTTGCGAAATGAAGCCGCTCAACGAGCGTACGGGACCCTGAAAAGTTGACTGTGCCATAATAATATCTCCGTGTAGTAGCACCAACTCATACCGTCTCTACTAAGTCTGCTAGGGCAGTCGGTACGAGTAATTATCCTAGTAGGTGTAAGCATACACCAGATTAAACAAAAGGGGAAGAGGTTTCCCTCTCCCCCTCTTTAAGTTCTTACGAACCCGATGAACCGAACATACCGAGCGGGTCAGACCAACCGAACGAATAACGCTCGCGGGCCTTGTAACGCACGTTGCCAGTGTCGAAGTCACCGTCCATGCCCGTGCTCATTGGAGTACGAACAAAGTGCTTCAGGCCGTTTGGCACGTCGGTGGTCAGGAACCAGCCGTTCGTGTCGGTCAAGAAGTGGTTTACGGTGTAGCCTTCTGGGATCGAACCGTTGTTCTTCAATGCGTTGATGTCGTTGTCCGAAGTACCGACGCGAAGTTCGGTTTCGAGCAAGCGAGTAGCAACAAACATCAAGTTTGGTGGAACGACCAGTTTGCGTGGCTTCGCAGCGATCAACAGACCACGTTCGTCAGTCCAAGCAGCAATCTGAATGACTGCGGCTTCAAGCGACGTTTCGTTAAGGTCGGTTTGCGTTGAAGGCGTGTTGGAGTTGACACCACCAGATACCAGCGGGTGAGCAGTCGAGAACAATGGTTGGCCATCGCCACCAGCATAGCTGGAGTTGAAGCCGTTGTTCAGAACCGCAGCAGCCTTGGTCTGCTTGGTGTAGGACATCGCACGAGCGAGGGCCTTAGTATAACGAGCCGAGAGGCTGTCATACAAGTTATCTTCAATCGCTTCTTCAGTCAGCGAGAACCCGAGGGCAATCGTTTCATGAGTGTAGCGAGCAGTGAAGACTTCTTGGCCGTTGTCGTATGCGATGGCCGAACCTTCGTTCTTAACCGGAGCAGCGGAGAAGCCCGACAGCTTGGTTTCTTCTTCGAACGAACGCTCGGAGGTTTCAGTGTCAAAGATTTCCTTATGCTCTTCGCCGTAGCGTGCATATTCCAAACCGAACAAAGCGTTCAGGCCTGGGAGGAGTTCTTTGAGGAGCTGTGCGCGTGAAATTGCCATGTGTTAAACTCCTCTTAGACGCCAGTTGGGTTGAGATAAGGGTGCATACCCTGATTCCATTTGACAACAACTTCCGTGTAGGAACCTGCCGACGACTGGGTTTCAGCGATGACGTCGATGATGCGGATAGGCCATGTCGAAGTGGTACCAGTCGTGCTGCTTACAGCAACCTTGGAATCACCTGTGATGGTCGAGCCAGCGGTTTGGACCAATACAGCGTTTTCGCCGACGTTTGCACGTGTGACGTAGCTGATGTTGGTGCCTGTCGAAACCACAGCAACCTTGAACAATGCATCAGGATCGTCCTGCACGAATGCAACGACGTCTGTGATGTTCGTGGTACCGGGGTAGTACTGACGGAATGTTTTACCAAAGGTTGGATCGGTATACGAGCAACCAAGGAAAACGCCGACAGGGGTAGCCGAGTTCGTACCAGTGTCCTTATCGAGCGTTCCCGTGCTGCCCAACTTTACAACGTCACCGAAATAGATGGCGGTTGAAGAGTTGGTAGCAATTGGGATCGAACGAGTAGCACTAGCAAAAACCTGACCGCCGATCAAATTGATCGGAATGAGACCATATGGTCCCGAAACGGTAGGGTATGCCATGTTTCTTTACTCCTAAGATTTATTTGCCTGAACCAAACGATGTTTTGGACCTACGCTCCGTAAAGAGCGGCATCCTCGGATCGTTCTCACGCATGAAGTTGCTGTCCACGGATTCATTCTGCGCTTGGGTCATTCGGTCAAAGTGTGCCCGACGTTGATCCATAAACTCAGAAGGAATCTTGCAAAGCAACAAACCTGCGACTTCGATGTTATCCTTAAAGCGACTATCCGGGTCGGTTAGATTTTGGAACTTAGGTTGTTCCTCAATCCGAACTGGTTCCCAGCCTTCACGGAAAGCCGACGACGCATTACGGGCATCATTCTGTCCCAGTGTCGATACACGCACCCAACGGTACATATATCCTTCTAGCTTATCCGGCTCGGGCAGCGTTGAAGCTGGTTGCCAAGCCTTAGGCCGTTCGGCCACTTCACGAGTATCTACGTCACGTGCAATACGATTCTCAGCCATCTTACTTCTCCTTAGCAACTTCACGAGCATACTGCTCTGCGGTTAAACCCAACTTCTTAGCGATTGCTAGCTGGGACTGTCTCAGTACGATCTTTTTGGAGGATGTACTTCGTGACGCTGAGGCGACAACGGCTGATTTGTTTGTACGTGCAGCAGGTCTTGTGTCACTGCTAGCTGGTTCAAAATCCCCGAAATACTCAGGAAAACGACGACGCATCGTTGTGTCGATAGCGCCCCAATATTCGTCAGTACCAACATACTTATTGCCGTACTGTTTTTCGAGCTTCTGATGAAGCCCTAAGGCTGAGGCGGTCATTTCCTCATCCAGACCATACCATTGATTGCGCTCTTGCCACGCCATCGTTTTATGATCCGGGCGCGGGATTTGGACCGCTTCCGGAGCAATTTGTACCTCAGTCTCTTGCGCTTGTAAAGCAGGTTTATAATTAGCAAGTTGTTCGAGCCTATATTGAGCAGCATTTAGCTTCTCTTGGGCTTCGAGTACTTTATCTGTATCCCCTGCTTCATAGGCATCACGGTAAGCCCTACGGGCCTCAGAGAGTTCAAACTCCACGTTCTGCTTAACGCTACCAACCAACGACTCCTGCCCATGGGCAATTGTCTGGCGAAGCTGTTCGGCTTCTTGGCGATAACGCTGTGCAGCAGTAAGAGCTTCATTCTGTTCGCGCTGATAGCGTTCCTTTTCACGGCGCTCATCATGCCAGACCTTCTTCATCTGCTTCAGACGAAGTTTGACCTTTTCAGAATACTCTTCGAGTTCGTCGGCTTCAAGTTCGTCAACGATTTCCTTCGGCATCGGCTCACGGCCTCGGTCGGCCTCCGGGGTATCGTCTTCAACCTCAATCTCGGGTTTGCTATCTACAGCTTCGTCTTCAACTTCCCACTGGAAGTCATCATTTTCTTCAGTCATTTGTGCCTCCTAGGCTTATGCGCGCTTAATGCCTCTTGGGTCCTCGACGGTCCCTTCGATTGCATCATCGTTGATTAAACGGAATTCTCGGCCATGGATTTTGACTCGGGTACCAGCGTGTGGGCGTACAAGGACGAAATCGCCTTCTTTGCACCACGGACCGCTTGGGAACCGTTTCTTGTCCTTATAGCAGTCTGGACCTAGCTTCATGACGAACAACGTAACCGTCAGCAGTTCTTCGTGCTGAAGGGTGATGTCTGCCTTGATAATCCCACCGTCAGTCTTCTTCTCGATATCCGGAAGCGCACACAAGATGCGATATCCAGATGGATCAGGAAGTTGCTTGGGCCGGTCTTCGACAGCAAATTCGGATGCTGCACCGACCTTTGGGATTGGGCGTCCGCCTACATCTACAAGCGCAGCGGGCATGTTACCGATAATATCACTCATCGTCGGCCTCCATACGTTCTGCGGTTTCGATGATGATGTTGTTCGCTACGAGCAAACCACGGTAAATACCGCAAGCATACTTGTAAGCCCCAAAATCAACGGCATTACCCATTGCCATGTCCGCTTCGATAATCCTTAACTCGTCTTGCACCTTTTTTGACAGGTGCCTGAGCAAATCACTCATTCAATTACCTCTTCTGTTGTAGGAGAAGCCGGTATGGCTTCCTTTTGTTGCTGAGCCATATTCATCTGGTCACGGGCTATTTCCATGCCGACTCGTAGGCCCTCAGCCTCTTGCTTGGCATCCAGGTCACCCTTAGACGTCGCAAGCTTTGCACCGACCTGTAGGCCAGCGATTTCCTTTTGTGCTTCGATCCGCATTTGCTCAAGCTCAAGGCGGTCGTTCTTTTCGGCAGCATCAACCTGAAGTTTTTGTTTCTTAAGGTCAAGTTCGCCTTGCTTAATAGCCAGTTCCTGCTGCTGCATCTGGACGATTGGGTCCTGAGCCATCTGCTGGTTCTGTTGTTGTTGGGCTTCGGCTTGCTTCTTCTGTGAAAGCTGCTGTGCAGCGGCTGCTGCGAGGCGTGAAACCTGAAGCTCAATATCTTCGCTCATCTCGGCGTTAGGTGGCGGGAGTGGGACGCCAGCCTGTTCTTCCACTTGCTTACGGTAGGAGAACGCCAAATGTTCTTGCATGTGGGCCTGCATAGCCGCCATAATGGTTTGGCCTTGCGGGTTCTGACCGATCATCGCAGAGACCTGCGGGTCCTGCATCATCCCTGTGTGTACAGCGATATGTGCGTCATGGTCTTGGTAGATGAATGCCTTGACTGGCTTACCGTTCAGGACATCCATGTTTTCGGACACGGGGTCACGTGGCTTCATGTCGTCGCCGTCCTTGAGCGGCACGAGCTTCTCAGCGTTCTTCATCCCGAGTACCTCAAGCATCTGACGATGCAGGTATGGCATGTCGTAAATGTCTGGAGCGCCTTGGGCCAACTGGATAACCGCTTGATACTGCACGATTTTCTGTGCCATCGTCGCAGCGTTGGGGTCAGATACAGGGATAACAGCGACCATATCATAGTCGGACTGCTTGGCCTTGCGGCTACCTTCTACTGGGTCATAGCTGTACGACTCGGGCGTGTAGTCGCGGATGATACCCTTAAGAAGCCGGAACTCCTGCTTCATCGAGTAATGGACGCGTGCCTGAATTGCAGACATGGACTTAAGCGTACGCTCAAGGATTGCCAGCGTGGTGCCCACAGGAGCCTGCCCAGACATGTCGCTGATCTTCATGTCAGCAGCGCCTGCAAAGCGACGACCTTCTTCTACGATGGTCCCTAGGAGGCTGTACAGGACTTGGCTTGGTTCCTTGTAGGGCAACGGCATGATGTTATCACGCATCGTGCCGGAGGCTACGTCTACATCACGCCATTCAGCAGGGGCAATAGGCGTATCATCGCCCTTGACGCGCAAGCCTTTAGTTTTGAAGCCGCCTGGGAGGTTAGATAGAGTACCAGCATCAACAAGCTGACGAATAAGGCTGGTACCAGACTTAGCAAAAGCACCGATAAGGTGAATAAGGCCAAAAGCATAGAAGCCAAAACCCGGAACATATGCATAATGTACGAAATGCTGACGCTTAGCTTTAAGTTTGTCATCAGGGTCCCAGTTACGACGGATAGCGAGGATCGTGCTCGTACCCTTTTCAATGGTCACAATGTACGGAAGAGCAATGCCCTCGTCGTCATCGTCACGGAAGTTGTCGTCCTCAAGCTCAAGTTCGACCTGTATCTCAAGCAGCTTGTACCGGTCATCTGTTGATGCACGGAAGCCCATACGTTCAGCAATAGCCGTCTCGACTTCGTCAAGGCTGTCTACAGGGTCTTCAAGCTCGATGTCACGGTAGAAGCCTGCTGCTTGCAGCTTCTTCACTTCATTCGGCGTCTTGCGCATCACGTGCGTTACGCGTGGGCTGGTTTCCAAGTTAGAAGAGCCGTAGGGCACCACAACGTCTTCAGCAGGCACGTACATGGACGTCTGGCGTCCCAATGACGGATCGTAGTAAACCTTCTTGAATGCGTTCCCAGATAGGCCCAGACCCCATAGCATACGCTCATGCTCAGGCCGATATTCGATCATCACATCGGTCAACTGGTAATTCATATCCGCTTCGACGCGCTGCGCAGCTTCTTTCTTCGTTGGCGTCTCTTTACCGATAATCTCCGTCCGCACAGGCCCACGGGCCGGGAACGTCTCCATCATGGTCTCAGCTTGGAACTTCACCAAAGCTTCTGATAGCATCGGGTGGTATACACCGCATGCACCGGGCCAAGGCTCAGTCCGTTCGTCAATCTTCATACCAAGCAGGTCGAGACCATCTACGTAGGTCTGCATCCAGTCTTTGCGGCTGGAAATGTCTTCTTCAAACTCACCCAACAGGTCACCGGCAAGCTCAGCAAGATCACCTTCGTCCATGTCTTCCGCAAGGTTTTCTGAGAACTCATCTTCTTCTTCCTCGTCAGGGTCGAGGTGGATCGTCGTATCACCTGCGTGAATGTCAACGCTCTCAGGGTCTTCAATCTCAATCTCCAAGACAGGCTCTTGATCTAGTATGTCTTCGTTAGAAAGGCCAAGTGGGGCCTGATTAATTGCTTTATCTACCGCCATGTGAAACCCTTTGACTTAGTTTTGTTGTGTGTAGTGACATTCCATGCATGAATAGGACCCCACCAGAGATGCCAGCCCTCACACGTACCCGACGAAAGCTTCTCGCGCTTTATCAGTGGCTTCCACCAATACCATGTAGTCCAGTTCCAACGACGCCGTCTCTTATGCTCCGACTGCGGGTACTTACTCCAATGCTTACCCATCAATAATATCCCTGATTACGATTTCGCTTGAAATACTGTATTTCTTCGGGTTCGTCTAGGTTGGTTGTGATATATCCGCCCCTACGGAAGCGATGCAGCGCCATAGACACAGTATCGACATAGTCATCGTTTCTACCAGCCGGAAACTCAGCTACTTCGTCAATCACTTCTTCTGCCCAGCGAGAGCCTGGTGCCCACACCCGTCCGGATGCAAATATGTCTGCCACAGCATTCAAGCGGCTGATCTTGTCGTTACCCCGCGTCGGGGTGAATTCCTGCACCGGTATACCCATAGCCCGCATCTCGTAGATGAGCGGGGCACCTGAAGCCTTTTTCTCGATGATGACGCTGTCCGGTTCCCAGTCCCTGTACTCTTCGATAGCCACACGTTTAAGCTCAGGGAACTCCATGCGGTCACGGAAGGCATTTAACAGGATAATATTGGCCTGCTCGGTACCATTGTCGTCCGCTTGGTAAAACACACCCCATGTAGTGCACGCACTGTAGTCGGCTCGGCTGGTTTTCTCGAAGGCCGTATCCCACACCATAAGGACAAAATCACACTGGGGCGGCTTGTCGCTATCCCATTCCATCCACCACTCGCGCTTGACGATAGCAGCCGACTCGGACACCGGGTTCTGCTGATACTGCGCCATCCACTTACTATTCGGAACGTCGCGCTTAACTTTCTCAAGCTCATCCAGTTCCCAAAACTCAGGCCACAGCGGCTGACCGCTAGGTAAAATCGCTGGAAATTCAATGACTTCCCACTCATCGAGGCTGCCATTAGCCGCTGCATCTTTAAGTATCTGCCCTGTCAAGTCCCTTTTTGACCAGCGCGTCATCACAACAATAATGGCACCGCCCGGCTGGAGACGCTGACGTGGACCTGATGTATACCATTCGTAGGTCTTGTCGTAGATATCAGGGTTAATTTCTGCCAGCGCAGCTTCCTGCTCTGAGTGCGGGTCATCAATGATGAGCACGTCAGCACCCTTACCAGTTACCGCACCGCCCACACCGATAGCGAAGTAGTCGCCGCCCTTGGATGTGTTCCAACGACCAGCCGCTTTACTGTCCGATGCCAGCACGAGATCAGGAAATGTCTCGTGATACAC
>Ga0181344_1000794_pt1 | contig 12158 bp, 25 predicted proteins | sample Su13VDMLBDD_FD_130098 | JGI IMG/M metagenome (GOLD analysis project Ga0181344, IMG submission 130098) | Freshwater viral communities from Lake Michigan, USA - Su13.VD.MLB.D.D | ecosystem: Environmental > Aquatic > Freshwater > Lake | place: USA: Michigan | collected 2013-07-15
CGCGCCCAAGATTGTCGTCTTGCCCACGAACCTTTCGTCTTTGGAAATCTCCTCGACTGGCTTGCCGTAAATAGCAGATGCCATGATTTTGTAAACGTCCTCGCCACGGTCAAATGCCTCCACTAAGTCGTCTTGCCCAGCTAGCCATGCCAGCGTACGGGCTTCAATTTGTGATGAGTCGGAGTCGATCATCATGTATCCCGCAGGTGCAAGGATAGCCTCCTTCAGCGTCGACCCCCTCGGCAGGTTCTGAAGATTGAGTTTGTCGTAACCACCCCACCGACCCGTTTGCGCGGCGTAGTAGCGGAGGGGAACTGGCATGGCACCTCGTTGAGCAATCCCAATAAAACGTTCAGTTCGCGACTCCTCAATCGTAGACTTCGTACCCAGTCGAGCGGCAACCAAGGTCTGCACCGCCGTGGTCGGGTGTTCGAGCAGGGCTTTGAACTCCTCGTCCGTCTTGGCAAACGCATACGTCAGCTTGCCCGTGGCAGGGCTCTTCTTCATTGGCGGCTCAACACCCAGCTGACGTAACAGGTCGGCGAATTGAGGGTTGCTCATCAACGCGTCTTTGTCGAAAGTCCTGAGCAGTTCTTCCTTGCGGTCACGCTCATTGTTCAAGTGAGCGCGAAGCATCACCGGGTCCAGCCGCAACACAGGGTCGGTGAACATGCGGATAGTCAGGTCGATCAGACGCAACTCGGTTTTGGGAAACCCTTGGCTCATGTGGCCAAACAAGTCCCACGTCAGCGTCACGTCATTGCGGCAGTACGACCCGTAGTCGGCCAGCTCCTCGGGCGTGAAGTCTTTGCGGAAGTAGTTGATGTACTGCTTGACCTGCTCACCCTTCACGCCGATACCGTAGTGCTCGGCTAACACCCCGAGGCTCCCGCCTACGTTCGTACCGTGAAGTGCTCGGCCCATGCTCAGTGTGTCCAACCAGCCCTTTGGCTTGATACCAAATCGGTCAGACATAATGAAGCCATCGAACACGGCGTTGTGTGCCAACGCAAGGGAGTTGGTCCAGTCGAACTGATTGAGGAACACAGCAGTGTCAGTCATCGAACCGCTGAACCACTCGGGCTCACCGTCATTGACCTGCACAGCCACACCGATCACCTCAAAGCGTGGGTCTCGTACGTATTCCTCGGTAGTCTGAGTCTTGAACCCGAGGTCCCCACCGTACGCAGATTCAAAGTCGATTGTGATTATGTTCATTTTGGTTCTTTTAAAAGTTTCATCATGCCCTCGGCTGTCTCTTTGTCCAGCCCTTGGGCAAGTGTGGTGCTCCTGCGTTCACCGAGGGGGTTGTCGTAGTCCCAACGATAGATGCTGTACTTGCCGTACCGGTGGCGCTTCACATACTCGGGTGGCCTGTGTTTCGCGTACTCCGTCCCAAACAATTTCTCCAGTCCGGGCAGGAACTCTTTGAGGATTTGGGCGCGAGTAACAATCGTCATTCAGTGGCCCCCCTACACTCGGCAATGACTTGCCTCAAGTAGTCGAGGTTGGTCTCGTTGATGACACAGGTGTAACCGCCCGATGCGTTTATGTCCCGCAGGTTCTTGTCTTGCAGTGCGGTGGTCTTGCCCTTACCAGCCTTGGCTTCAATCGCCACAAAATAGCCGTTCACACAGCATAGGAAGTCGGGTACACCTGCGTTACCGTAGCCACTGCCGATGGGCATGGCGTAGTAGATGTTGTTCTCTTTGAGAATGGTCTTGATCTTGGCCTTGACCTTGGCCTCTGGCGTGGTTGCCATCTAACACTCCAATTTGTTTTCAGGACCCAGAGAATACCACACCTCTTTACTTTGTCAACCTCCAGACGCAAAAAAGCCGCCCGGAGGCGGCTTGGTATTTTCCCTAACAAATGTTAGGTGTTTTGTGTGGCCAATTTCTCGCTCAAGCTACCGATCTCTCGATCAAGGTACCAACGGGCTTTCTCAAGATTCTCCAAGCGTTCGCCCTTGTGGTCTGCGCGGGAAACATACTTCACCACGTTACCCAAATTGTAGTTCAGCTTCTTGGCCTCGATGAAGTCGATGGTCTCGATACCACCCACCTTGTAATGAGCGGGGTGATAGACGGGGTCAGATTTGGGCTCGTGCATGGTGATTGGGGTCATCACTTCATGCCCTCGGGGGTTGACGGTCGACGCGGTTGCAACCCGCTTCCAGCGGTACTTGCCATTTGTTTTCGTCAGTGTAAGGCCACCGACTGTGTCGCCTACCTTGGCCCCGAGCTTCTCCAGCTTCCTGCTCACGGCGCGTTTGGTTGCCCAGACTGCTTGGTACTTGACGCCCAAGTCTTTGGCTACTTGAGCTATGGGTAGCTCTGGGTGCGTTGTAATGTAACGGCGAATGGTTTCCGCTTGAGTGATCTTCTTAGCCATTGATTTCTCCTTTGGTTTGGCTGTTGACGTATGCGGTAAGCACTTCTCTCATTTTCACTTGCTTGGAGTGCGGGTAGTGGGTCTCAAAATAATCAAGCACCTCTTTCGGTAGTCGCAAGCTCGTGCAGTTCAGAGCGGGCTTCTTACCAAGCCCCCGCCCCTTACGTTTCTTCTCAAGTTTGAGTTCTTCAATTCCGGTAGTCATTTTTTCTCCGCGTATATTCTGGATGGGGCCGCGTGGATGAACGTACCCCCTTCTAGTTTTCCCCGTGGCTCATCAAAAAACACACGGCTGTCCAACGTCTTGGCGTTGTGAAAATACTGCGGGTTGTTTACTTGAACAGATTTAATCGTGTAGTCCAAGTTGCTGGGCGTGGCGGCACGTAACTCTGATTGCAGATGTACGGGTAAGAGGGAATGAAATAAATGGCTCATGGTTTCTCCTTGGGTTAAAAAAGTGCTTCGGGTAAATCAGTCGTTAGATTCGATTTGCTTTGACGGTGCATCCAATTCAGCACCTGTGCGTCTGCTCGGTTGAACGGCCACCATTTGTTTTCTTGGAGGGCGCGGTATTGGTTCATTTGTGATTTGCTCCACCGAGGTAAACGTGTGGAGGTTGGCGCATTCTTTTCTTCGCCATACGACGTTAGCTGGTTCATGGTTGCGGGTCTCCAGTGTTCGTGTCCATGCGTTGCATATTGGGCATTTCATACTCGGGCCAAGTCCTTCTCAAGTTTGGACAGCAACCCGCACCATGTTTCGTAATCGCTCATGCCGTTGAGTGCGGCCACCATGTCTTTGGCAGAGCATATTGCCCGTTCGAGGTCGGCGATACGTTCCTTCAGTTTGCGGTTATCTGCCTCTGCGTCAGCAAGGGCAAGGTCTAAGCCTCGTTCTTCAGTGTTCATTTAAATTTCTCCGAATCTCTCTGATCGTGTCGCGTGTCATCGCCATGTTGAACACACTGTTCATGCGGAAAGTAGTGTTGCGCTTGGCTTCACTGCGTCTGCGGTTTTCTTTTATGTTGGGTTTGGGCTTCTTTGCATCGAGCTTATCGCCTAACCCATACACTGCGCGTGGGTAGCGCCTTGCATCGTCATGGATGTATGTCCACTTAACAATGTGTATGCGCTTCTCACCAGCCTTGGTCCGCTTGTTAACGCGGGTCAGCACGGCGTGTGCATCGTATCTACTCATGTCGGTGTAGTCTGCCAATTCTTGCGCAGTCAGTTGCCCGAACTCCGAGAGTGCTTCTAATGCTACGATGACTCGCCGCCCTGTGTTTGTCATGTGTTCTCCTTGAGTTTGGCAAGCAACTTGTCGCCTTCCCATTTCACTTGTTCAACTTCAACCCAAGGGCGCTGTGCCGTGGGGTAAACAAGATGACCGCCGTTTGCGTAGTGCTTTGCCACAGGCTCTTGCCTACCAGCTTCGCGTTCTCTTTTGACCAGGCCGTTGATGTGGCGATCCAATGTCTCCAGGACTTTCTTGGCAGCTTCGTCTGTAGGAATGTCTGGATTGGCCCAGATGCCGTCCTTGGAAATGCGCAGGACCTCGACGCTCGGGCCGTTGCTCACGCTTTTGAAGAACTGGATGCTGTCCGTGGGCACCGTCACTTGCTCCGTGGTCCATGGCTCATAGTCCAGCCCCAACTCTCTGGCGTTCTCTGCCATCTTGTCGAGGGCTTCGTTTGCCAGTGCTTTTTGCAGGGCTTTTTCAGCCGCAATCCATTCATCCACACTGACATCACCTTGGTTTTGCATTACCTCAAGCGCCAGCTTCATTGCTTCGCGGCTCATACCCCACCCCCCTTCTTCTTGCACGGCCAACGATCTGACAGTGCGCCTTGCACAAAAATATCCGCAGACAAGTGGCGCTCAGATGGCACACGCTCCAGCAACTGCTTCACCATGTCGGACATTTGACCCAGCGTTACCGTGTTGGGTGGTACGCAGATCGTAATACCTGACTGCGAGTCATGGACTCCGGCTATGTAACCGTTAGCGATGGGCGGGTTGCTAGTTAATCGTGTGTACAAGTCTTGCCCCGAGTACATCACCGATTGCGCTTGCGCAGTGCCACACAACAACGCAGCGACCAAAATTATTTTCTTCATACGTCTTCTCCTGAAATTCGTAATGCGTCGTCGGTTATCTCTTGTACGTACCGCAGTACATCTTCGAGGTCGGCCTTGTGTGTGAACCGTTTGCTCACCTTGTTCTTTATTGTCCAGAGGGTGTCAAACGCTTCATTGCAGTGAATGGCTCTGCGCAATTTAGTCTCGTCCTCGGGGTAGTTAAACTCAAGCACTGCTTTCATCACGCTTCTCCAGTGGGGTCCAACCAAACCTTCTCCACGTACGTTGCACATCGGTGTCGGCGGCGCAGTGGTATTTGAAACTCTTGTCGAGGATGCTGGGTCGCACCTCGGTTTGCTCTCGGTGCTGTTGCTCCACTACTTTTAACTTGCTTTGCTTCTTCATTTTGTTTCTCCTTCGCTAACAGTTGTTAGGTTTTCGTCTTCTGGTTTGATGAGCACAAACGTGTTTGCCGTTGCTCTCATACCGGTATTCGATACGAACTGATTAACCTCAATAAGTTTGAGCAAGCCAATCCGGTTACGTACCCACTCGGGGAGCGTATTGTCATCACAAATTTCTGTGCTGTCACCTTGTTCCACTACGTACGTAGCCCCACGCCGCGATACAACAGCGCCGCTTTTCCTGCTTTGCAAGACTTCGCGAACGGCGGTTATCGTCACCAAGTCTTGCTTAGCGGACTCGACTGTCTCTATCTTAGTTTTCAGTAGCTCGTACTCTTGTGGTGGGTAGTGGGTCCTTACATACTCCATGAATATCGGGAACCCCTCACCCATCACAAACTTCTTACCTGCTTTCGACAAAATATCTTGGGCATCGTCACGCTCTCGTGACTTGTTCCAGTCGGCGGTCTGAGCGGCTTTGGCGGCGGCTTCACGCGCAGACTGCGCTGACTCCTTCGTAGTCTTGGGGCTGAACATCTTCTTGACTTTGGCCACCGCCTTGTCGGAGATCATGGTCTTGTAGTATCCAGAACGCTCCATGCTGGCTCTGATGCGCTCGTTTTGCACACAGATTTGGTAGTCACGCCCCTCGTACCTGCGCTCGATCGTGCCTAGCTTCTCGCCATCACACGCCACGGTGAAGTGAGTAAGCACTGTGCTGTGACTGTTCGCTGTCCCGTTACCCGTGAATGTCCACAGCGGGTACAACACCGCCAGCTTCGCAATCACAGGCTCCAGCAGGGGGTGCACACTCACAGTGGTCGTGGGCATCTTTTGCTTGAACGTAGCAACTTCTTCGGTTACTACTACGTTGGTGAATCCCATTGCTTTCATCATCTACTCCTTACCAGTTGAACTTGTTCAAGATCGCATCGACCTTGGATTTCACTTCGCTACGCGCCACTGAGTCCTCCTTGATACTCTCAAGGTTTGCACCCAGCATCGTCAGCTCCAGTTGCTTACGTGCCTCCTCCAGCTTGGGGTCCTTGGTCACGTTCAGCTTCGTCAACAACTCGCACAACTCCAGCGGGTTGGTGATCAGCGTGTCGTGGTATCGCTTCTTGCTGTCATCGTCTCCGTCAGAATCTGTCAGCTTCTCCGAGATACCCACTAGCATCGTATGCAGACGCTCCCACGGTGCTCGCATCGCCTCGGCCAACTTCTCGTCTTGCTGGGACACGAACTCGGCTCGCATCTCCTCTAAGTCATTCGCTGGAATGTCCAGTCGGAAGTCACCGGCCTCGGGCACGGGCTTTACCGTGCGCCGGAACCCGAACTTCAACCTAACATCTGTTAGGTCTGGGTAATCCTCGGCCTTGTATAGCTTGCCCAGATTCACCTGCGCCTCTTGCACCAGTCGCGGGTACTCGGCGTAAAAGTTGTTGCACATCGTCTCGAACGTCTGCTCGTAGGCGTTCATCGTCTGCTTGTACTCCATGAACAGAGCGGTCGGCAACATGCGTTCGCCCTTGTCTGCCCACGGCAGGGTACGTTGGTTGTGGTACAGCCGAATCCGCGCCGCTAACTTCTCAATGTCTTTGCGCAAACCCGTACCTGCGAAAAGATTCTTCTTGGTCTGTGATGCGTCTCGCACTGCGAATGCGTCCGTATTCACTTGGGCCGTGGTCTCACGGTCGATCTTCGTTGCGGGCCAAACACTGATGTTCAACTCGACTAACAATGCTGATGCGCTAATACTCATTTCAGTTCTCCTTCAAAAGTTTAATAAACCCAATCGCCGTCTGGCGGTCGCTAACAGTTGTTAGCACTTTGAGCACTGACTTTGGTGTGCTGTTGTCCTCCGTTACCACAGACCACACATGCGGTTGTACGTGCCATACGCCGTACCCTCTTATGTAAGTGGCTGGGTCGTAGAACCACTCGATGTTTGTCGCAATTATTGCCATGTCAGTCCTTGATGTGAATCGTCTTGCCGTTCGGGGCCATGACGGTATTGCCGCCAGTGATCACCCACAGCACAGGACACGGCCAGTCGTTGCCCCAGTCATTGCCCACATACCCATCTGTCAGCATGATCACGCACTCGGGCTTGATCTTGTTGTCGTTCAAGTACGTAGACACACAGCTTGGACTTGTACCCCCGCCGCCTTTCGGTTGGGTAGAGCTAACAATGTTGGCAACGTCATGGTCGGAATACTCCTCGTGCCCAGCCACTTCACCGTCCCAGTACAGCAAGTCAACCTTCTCGGGCTTGACTTCCTCGGCGATGCCTTTGACTTCGGACAAGAACTCGGCCAGCTCTTTGCCACCTACCGATCCTGACGTATCCACACCGATGGTTAAGTGGCCAACCTTCTCGCCAATCATGCTCGGCATGTACATGCCCGTACTCAAGAACCTACGATTGACCCTGCGCCAGCTCGATGTGTCCTTGGCACTGCACGTAGCCTTGACAAACTCACGCAATACTTCACGCCAGTCAACCTTGGGCTCAAGCAATTCTTCCAACTCGCGGTTCGATAGACCAGTTCCCTTACCTGCTACCTTCTCATGCGCCATGAGGCCCTGACGAATCGCTTGGTCAATATCGCGCTCAAGCTCTTTGACTTCCTCCGGGGTCAAGTCATTGGCCTCGGCCCAGTCGTGAATGTCCATGCCGCCTTCATCGTCACCATCGCCACCTCCGCCGCCACCGCCTTCTTCCTTCTCCTGCTTGAGAATGTCGAATACTTGTTTGGTACTCATGCCACGGAACCGCTCGTCGATCAGGCCCATCGGCTTACCCTTCATCGGGCCATCGCGGTAGGTTGGCATGGCAATCGTGCGACCGCTTGGGTCCAAGTCCTTGAGCATCAGGTTGATCACGTAGTCCATCGCGTTGTTGGCGAGTCGTGCGTCCTCCTCATGCAGTCGCTTCCACGTAGTCATGTGCCGGTACATCTTGTGCCCACCCTCGTGCGCCACAACAAAGTTAAGCTCTGTCTCTTTGAGCGTCTGTATAAACTTGCGCCCATACCGCTCGTCTCGGCCATTGGTACACGCAGTTGGGATGTTGTCATCCACCCGTGTGCTACCGACCATCATCACACCAGACAGCAATGCGAACTTGGGGTCGCGCATCAGGCTGATCTTTGCTTTTTGCAATTTGCGTTCTTCTAACATTTGTTACCTTTCATTGCCAATCTCGACCATCTTCATGGCCGCTTCATAAGAATCGAACACACCGAGAACTTCGGTTGGTCCTTCCAACGTATCAGGGCTTCGCATAACGAACGCCCGTCCGGTTGCCTTCAACTTCTTGGCGCTCAGGTCGGAGTCGCCCGGTTTATCGGTCTCTACCACCTCCCGCCATACCCACAGCTTTTTGGTCATGCCGTTTCCTCCTCTATTGAGTTCATCAACTTGCACACACCAACGGCTTCGCTCCGTTCCTTGTAGACAGCCAACACCTTGTGCGCATCCCGGCGGTCACACACGCGCCATCGAACGGTGGTCGTGTACTCGGTGTTCACCGCTTCCCACAAAATGCAGTACCTAAGCAAGTACCCGCGTTTGTCCGTGTACTCATCGCTCATCGCATCTCCTCCTCTGCCTTCAACAGCATGGATATGAATCCGAGCACGGCTTTGAAGTCGTGCCCTTCGTACAGCACCTCGCGCTTTGCGGATGTGTTTATGTCTGGCCGATACTCCCACTTGATCAGCGTGAACTGATACTCTGGGTACTTCAGCTGGAACAACCGCCGTCCTACCTCCAGCTTGTATGCCCGGTTGAATTGCCTGAGTTTGTGTAGTTTCCACTCAAGCTCCTCCCATCCGGGCGGGTATTGCTCCAGCGTAATCTCTGCGTACAGCATTTACAGCTTGCTCCTTGACCATCGGGGAGGGGCAAACAAAGCATCGCCTCGTACGCCCTTCTTCCAACGGCTACCAATAAGACCGTACTTGTACCCAAGATGGTCGGCCCATTGCGCCAGAGTTTTAGTCATGCCCATGTACTCCACGTATACGTTTGTCACTCGGTTGTTGGCTTGGTCCTTACGGCTTGACCACCTAACATTTGTTAGCTCGTAGTCGCCATCGTTGTCGATGCGCTCCAAAGTCATGCCGTTTGGTTTCTCCCCCACGTCACGGACAAACGCCACGTAGTCATCCGCCCATGCTTGACACATAGTGATGCCCCTCCCTCCGTAGCGGTGGTAGTGCTCGGTGTTTGGGTTGAAACAGCGTTGCTTGATAGCCGTCCAAATTTTGTACGTCTTACTTGCCCCGCCCTGTCTTGCCCCCACCGTACCGCCGTGCGTTTTGCGCTTGCGGTTGGACTCGGCTACGCCTTCGTTGTACTTGCGAACCATGATCTGCTCCAGTTGTCAGTGGGTTGTACCACCATGAGACCAATCATACCAGAATTAGTCCTGACATGTTTATAACAAATCTTGGTTTTTTGCGACCCAGTCGGCGAACGACTTGCAACTGAACGCAATCGCTTGCTTGCTCGGTGTCTTGGCGATGTTGATCGCAAACACTGCTTGCCACTCGGGGCTGAACCGGTCGAGGTACTGCATGAACGGCGTGATCGTGGTCTTGTCGATACGTGCGATAGCACCAAACACAACGATGGCACAAGCACCGGGGGAATTCGGAATCTTGGTCGTCTTGGGCTCCTTAACTGTGGCTTCCCACGTAGGCAGTTGATCGGCGAACTCGATGTACGCTTGCATGTCACGCGCACCAGCTTCACCAAGCGCACCGGTCAGCGCCGCAATCACAACCTCCGCATCATTGACACCCCGAGTCTTAACAATGTTAGATGCAGTCTCAAGCGAACGGGGTGAGACAAAAGCGTTCTGCGCCTTGCGTGGGTTGTAGATGTAGGGGTTCTCGTTCTGCGCCCCATCGGTGTACGATGCAAGCACTTGCGGGAATTGATGCACCCATGCACATACTTCGGGAGCCACACCCTTGGGCATCGCCCACTCAAGCCACTCGTCAGCGCTCGGCTTGGCAATCGTCACGGGGACAAGTCGGTTGCGGCTATGCGCTTTCAGGTTGTCGCCCACACCATCGCTGGTCAAGTTGCCGGTCAGGAACACCACCGTGTCTTTCGACAATGGAATGTCACCGAGTCGGGGATTCGCCTTCTCAAGCATGGGGTGAAGCATGTTCTTCACTGGGTCAGCGCCCTTGGTGAATTCGTCGAGCATGATGACTAACGGTTTGTTAGCGTGAACCTTGAACCGTGCGTTCGGGTAGTAGCGTGTTGTTTTAGTGTCGTGGTCGATCACAGGCATTGCAATGTCGCCCAAGTCCATGTTGGGTACGTCAATATACGCATGGTCGTAACCAAGCTCGTCGGCGATGTTCTCAAGCAGGGATGACTTGCCGATGCCGGGTTCGCCCTGCAACAAGAACCGAGTCTCGGGGTTGGACTTAATCAAGCCAGCGGCTTGCTTGAGGGTGATGCTCTTACCAAAATTGATTTCAGCCATTTCTAATACTCCAAAGTTTCTAATGATGTGCCCGACCTAACAGTTGTTAGATTTGCCGGGGCTTGGGTTGCATTCAGTAGGCGAATTCCCACTGAACATATATTGTACCACAGTTGGTTTACAATGTCAAGTGTTTTCCCCCTCTATCCAGCTCGTATATTTGTTGCTCGGAACCTTACCCTTGGGCACCTCGTAACGCTCAAGCACCTCGGGCGCGAACCACTTGAACAACGTGGTGTCCAGTGTTTGTTGGCCTGTCGATACGTCAAGCCACACTGTTCGTGCGGACGTATCACCTTTCTTCTCGGTCATGTTTGAGTGCTTGTACGACAGCAGAATCAACGCTGCCTTGTGAAAGTTCGTGTGCTTGGTCTCCTCGGGTTGGTCGCTCTTGATCAGATCAAGAAACGCAAAGGTCGTGCGCTCGTATTCGTCCTTCGGTATCTTGTTCCATCCGAGGTACGTTCCGGGCTTCATCGTCAGGCCCCGCCAGTCGTCTATACATATCGTGAGATATTCATTGGCCCAATAGTCCTTTACTCCGATACAGTCGGCAAGCTCGGTGAATGTGCAGTTGACCATCGTTCGCATTGGCCCGTAATGACTGCCCTGCGCTTCTTCGCCTCTCAGCTTTACGAACCCTTTGAAGTAGTCGTAGAAATCTTTGAACCGACCCCTAACATTGTTGGCTCCACGGCGATTGATCTTGTAGTCGTAGTGCGTTTGTGCGTTGATGGCTTCGTACTTCAAGCCGTTCTTGCGTAGGCGCACCGTTTCGTTACCGCCAAACGTAAGCACTGTGTTGTCGAACTTGAGGATTGAGCGCCCCCGCCGCGCTCGTGCTGATACGCCAGTTCCCAACACCTCCTCAATGAACATGTGTGTGGATGCGGTTGCCCATCCACTGTTGCAGATATGCACCTCACCATCGGGCATGAACAACACCACGGGCGTAGTGTACAACACGCACTCAATCGCTTGGGTATCTGGGTTCTTGCGTATGCTGTAGCAGTCGGCATAGCGCCGCTCGGCCAATGGTCGCAGGTCAACGTCCCGCCCACGGATTGGCTTGGTCATCCCCCACCATTGGTGTGCGTGTTGGTAGTCGCGGAATGTCGGCACTTGCTTTACTGTTTGGTATCCCATTTCAATTTCCTTTCGTTAAATTATCTTGTTCACTTTGTCCAGACAAAGCTCCCACAGAACTGCGTAGGCTTCGTCCTTCTTGCCTTGGTGATGCAGTGCATACGCACGTTGGTACATCTCGTCAGGGTCAGTGCGGTCGCCCAGCTTCCTGTCCTCGTACTCTCGCTCGATCTCGTCATCGCTGAATTCTTCCAAGTCAACGTCTACGCTTATGTATGGCATCTCATCTCTCCTTAATTGCGTACACCTTGACTGTTTTCAGTGTCGGGTACAGTGTTGTGAATCTATCCTTCGCGGCTTTCATGTTCTTAGCCTCGATGCGCTCGGTGACCCAGTTGCCAAACCTTGCGCTCCATCCTGTTGCCATGTACGTTCCTAACATTTGTTACCTTTCATCATTGAACAGTGGCTCGGGCGGTTTGTTGCCCAGCTTCATCATTTGGACAAGCACATCGTAGTCATCGCTCTGGTGCAGTTGCTTCCACAGCCCACCTCTGGCGACTTTCTCGCGCTCGTACCATTTACGGTCGCCCACGATCAGCACCCCGCTTATAACGCCGCGCAGTAGCACGTACTTCTTTTTGCGTGATGCCATGTCACCCCCTGATGTGCCACGGGTACGGCAAGC
>Ga0181344_1000795_pt1 | contig 12156 bp, 2 predicted proteins | sample Su13VDMLBDD_FD_130098 | JGI IMG/M metagenome (GOLD analysis project Ga0181344, IMG submission 130098) | Freshwater viral communities from Lake Michigan, USA - Su13.VD.MLB.D.D | ecosystem: Environmental > Aquatic > Freshwater > Lake | place: USA: Michigan | collected 2013-07-15
CAAGATATTTATCAAGGACAAGACTATGAGAATCCAATGCACCATTTAGCATTATTATCAGAGTCTACAAATAATGTTTTTGATCAAGATCAAAACATGGTACAAGCACAAGATGGTATTCAAATTGATGACCAAATGTGTGGACCTCGTGGTTGCTTTGGACCAATTGGACCTAATAGCACTGGTTTAACTCCAGAAGAATATGAACTAGCTCATAAATATGGTATTAATGATCCTGGGTTTAGTGTTGAAGGAACCAGAAAATTAATAAAAGACTTTGAGAGAAATTCTTGGATTGATAACCAAATGAAATCTGGTAACACTGGATATGATGATATGATACGGGGTATTTATCCAAGAAGATCCCAACCTGTACCTAATATTTATGGTGCTGGACCAAGCTTTAATCCATTTAATGTACAAGTAAATCCTCTTGGAAGATTTATGGGTGGCTACAGAATGCCTGCTGGTTTTCAAGGTTTGCCTCCTATCACTAGATTGGATGTAAGAAGATCTGGTTTATTTGGTAGACCAAGAAGATATACTGCAGAGTTTGGACAATATAGTCCTATGCCTGGAATGGGTATGCCCGGACAAGGTGTAGGTTTTTATGGTTATGGAGCTAAAACTCTTAGATGGCCTGCTACAAGAAAAAGTGTTGAGACAGCTGCAAATTCAGTAAACAAAGAAGCGTTAAAAGAAGTTGCAACATCAACAGATTCTAAAGCTACAACAGATGCAGCTAAGACAGATGTAACAACTACAGTATCTACAACTACACAGGGTACTGTTGCTTCAACAACTACTCCTGGAAATACTACGCAGACAGAAACTAAAACAGTTGAAGGTAAAACAGAAACTGCACCTGTAAATTCAGAAACTGTAAAGCTTACTGTAACAGATACTGATAAAGGTAAAGGTAAAGGCAATGACAAAAAAGAGTTAAAGGATGGTATATACAGTTATCCTGGAAAAAACAATATCTATAAGAAAAAAGATGGTGTTTGGTATGTAGATGTTACAGGTACAGGTAGTAAGTATCAAGCTTTAAAATCAGGTGATGTAAAAGCAAGAATTAATGCTCTAGAAACTAATGCTATACCTTATGTAAAACCAAAACAACCAGTTGTAAATATTCCTATTCCAACACAGAATAGACCGGACTTAGTTAGTGATGCTACTAAAGTACAAACAAATATTAGACCGATTGAGTTTACTAAACCTAATTTTAGTACATCTACAGCTACCCCAAATCCGTCAGGATATCAGCCTCCAATCATGTATCAAAGAGGTACTAATCCTAATGGTGTTAAACCTAAGATAAATCCATTAACTGGACAACCATTACCAGCTCAATACTGGCAAGTAGGTGGAAGCACCTCAGCAGATATGATGGGAGACAATGGTGAGCTCCAAAGATTTATTTATGGTGGTGATGAGTATGGTGATATTACACAAGGAGATATTGATGATGTATATTCTAAAGATACAGCTAACGGAGACTTTCCAATGGCACAGTATGGTAGAATTGTAAGAAATTATTTTCCTGCTAATATCATGCCTCAACAATATGCACAAATGCAAAGAGGTCCATACAATGCACAAACAGGACAAGCTCAAAACTTTATGCCAGGTGCAGGAACTTACTTAAAGTCTATTGATGTTAAAAAATCTAGTTGGTTAACTGGAGCTCCTAAGAAGTATACTGTTACATACGGTAATCAAGAGATGGATCCTAGAAAACAAAACTTGATTACTTTACCTGGATCTGGTACACAAACTCCAGAGTCACAAGGTAGACAACCTGAACGTCAGCATAGTGATGTTAGCGGAATGGGTCTAAGAGCAAAAATGGTCATCAGAAGTGGTGAAAGACAAGCTAATAGAAATGATAGAAGATTAGCAAGACACCCTGAATTACTTGAAAGTTCTGGTTACCCTTCTGCACAAAATACACAATATAGAGAACCAATTGGAACTACTCCTGGAGTTGATCCTCAAAAAGCAATGGATTATATGCGTCAGTCTTTAACTGTACCAAATATTCCAGTAGCTGCCCCTACAGCAACTCCTTTTTCAGCTGATATGTTATATAACATGTCTGGTCCTGTAAATGCAGAAATGCAATACGGTGGTGACTTAAGAAGATTTATTCCTAGAGCTGAAAGCGGTAAAGAGACCCCTGTAACTTATACAGATAATCCAGCATTAGCAGGAATGTCTGATGTTGATATGATATCTCTTAATCCAGGTATTCAAGGATTACAAGGAGGAATTGATTGGAATCAGATGTCAACTCCTGGAGCTAATATGCCTACTAGAGATCAATCAAAAGATCCTGTAGAAATGAAAATAGATCCAAATCAAATTGAAAGCCACCAAGCTGAGAAAGTTTATTCTGGAACACCTGGTGATACATCTATTGATTTCAAGACTAAAAATGTTTATGACCATGAGGCATTACTAAATACTGCTAATGCAGGTATTAGAGGTGTAACAGGATTAATTGATAGAGCAAGAAACAAAAAGAATGAAGCTAAGATGTATGATAATCTTACAGCTGACAATCTTTATGCTTCAGATCCTAGCAAAGACCGTGGAGACTATGAGGCTAACTCTGGTCTATACAGATTAGATGAACAAGGTCAACAATGGAATAGCCGTTCTAAACAATATGGTGGTAACATCTACCAAGATGGAGGTATGGTTGAAGGTGATGAAATGTTCATGACTGATGAAGAAATACAAGAATTCCTTGCTAATGGTGGGGATCTAGAATTTATATAATTTTACACTATGTTAAGAAGAGTAAGAATTAAAAGTGTTCCTAAAGCTAGAACCGGGTATCAAGTACGCGGAGCTTTAGCAAATGATGTACCTGCTTTTGGAGGTGCTGACTACAATGCATATATTGGACAGCCTAATGCTAAAGTTAGTAGAACTATTGGAGCTGTTCCAAGAGAAGAAGCAAATCTTGAAGCTGAAGGTGGAGAGACTGTGGTTGGTAACTTAGATGGAAGCATGATGCCTTCATTTAAAAAAATTGTTGGTCCTAGACATACTAATGGTGGAGTTCCCTTAAATCTTCCAGATGATAGTTTCATTTTTAGTGATACTAAGTCTATGAAAATTTCAGACCCTCACATCCTTAAGATGTTTAATAAGCCAGCAAAAAAAGGTGGCTATACTCCAGCTGAACTGTCAAAGAAATTTGATATCAATAAATACAGAGAAGTTCTCCAAAACCCTGACTCAGATAAGATAGAAAGAAAAACAGCTGAGTTAATGATCAAGAACTATGTATTAAAGCTAGGTGCTTTAGCTCTTGCTCAAGAATCTAAAAAATCATTCCCTCAAGGAATTCCAGAAATTGCTAAGCCTTACATGGAAGCAAATAATATTTCTGAAGAAGAAATCTTGCCTAAAAAACATAAAGAGCAAGGAGAGATGCCACAACAAGAAATGGGTGAATCTCCACAAATGCAAGGTATGGAAGGTCAAGAAGAAATGCCAATGCAAATGCCTAATGGTGAACCTGTAGCTATGCCTCAACAAGGTATGCCACAAATGGAACAACCAGGTATGGAACAAATGCAAGGTGGTCCGATGGCAATGTATGGTATGCAAATGGGTGGTTACAGTATGCCATTCTATGCTGATCCTAATGAGATGGCTTATGGTGGTACACCGAGACCAATTTCTAGACCAAGATCTATTGGTAGATATGATGATGGTGGTATTACTCCATATGAAAAAGCAAACACTAAACAAGGTAACGTTACCCCAATGGGTACTAATAACCAGTTTAGTTCTAAAGGTGTTCCTCTTAAAGAGTATTTACAATCTTGGGAATCAAATATTCCGGGCATAAGTAAAATGTCAGAAGGGGAAGCTCAAAAAGCAATGTATGAATGGTCATTAAAAAATAATCCAGATGCTATTAGAAAAATGTGGGGAACACATGGACTTACAGCACAAGGAATGAAATTAAAAGATCAAAAAGCATTATCTCTTGATGGTACAGGTAAATTTACTGAAGAACAATTAAAAGATCCTGAATTTCTTGCAAAATTACAAGCATCTTATGTAGATAAAAAGTTTGGTATCAGACAATTAGATCCTACTAAGCCACCACCACCACCAGAGAACCCGCCATGTCAGTGTGATGATCCTGCAAAACCAAATTATAAACCTAAAGATGATAAGGGTAATTGTACTTGTAACCCAATACCGCCTGAAGGACCATGTCAATGTGAGGATGCATCTAAGCCAAACTATAAATCTAAAGATAAAGATGGTAACTGTACATGTAATCCACCTGAAGATAAATGTGAATGTCAAGATCCTGAAACAGGTGAAATATATGATCCAGGAAAAGATGTTAATGGTAACTGTAATGAATGTACTAAAGAAATTCCAGGTATAACTCCTCCTAAAAAAGATCCAGAATGGTGGTTACAGGATACTGTAAATACTATGGGAGCATTTGGTGATTTAATGAGTGCTAAGAAATACATGCCATGGGAAGCTAGAGCAGATCTAGAAGAACCAAGACCAACATTCTTAGATCCTACAAGAGAACTTGCTGCACAATCTGAACAAGCTAATATTGCTTCTCAGGCTGCTGCTTCATTTGCAGGACCACAAGCATTAAATGCTAGACTTTCACAAATACAAGGAGCAGGAGCTAAAGGAGCTGCAGATACTTTGTCAAGAATAAACAATCAGAATGTAAACATTGCTAATCAGTTTGAAGCTAATCAAGTTGGTATTAGAAACCAAGAGCAGATGATGAATCAGCAAATGGCAGGAAGAGTATATGACAAAAATGTTATTGCTAATCAACAGTTTGATAATGCTAAGAGACAAGGTAGAGCAAACATAAGAGAGTCATACAATACAGCTCTTACCAATAGAGCTAAGACAGATGCAATGAATCAAATGTATCCTAATTACCAAGTGGATCCAAGTTCTGGAGGTATGGTTAACTATACACCAACTGAGAAGAATCCTAATCCAGGTGCAAAAGAAGATGATGTATTTGACTATAGAAATAAGTTAAAAGCTGCGGGATGGTCTGAAAAAGAAATCACAGCAGAAATGGCTAGAAAGTTTGGTAAAAAGTTTGGAGGTGCTATCTATGGTAATGGTGGTGGAGTCTATGTTATGGGTGATACAATCTTCCCTTTCATGTTCTACTAAACTTCTTAAGTTTACTAAACTTATAAAATTTTAATATATTTACAATATAGATAAAGATAAATTATGGCAACGTATCTACAAGGTGTCACAGATTACATTCCCCAGTATCAGCCTTTTCAGCCTGACTTAAATTTCTATAACAATGTTTTACAAACAAAGCAAACCCAGTATGACACAAACTGGAAAGCTTTAAATAAAATGTATGGTCAGTATTATCATGCGGATCTTACAAGAGAACCTAACATTGCAAAGAAAGATAACTACTTAAAGCAAATTGAATTTAATCTACAGAGAGTTTCCCAATTAGATTTATCACTAGAGCAAAATGTTGACCAAGCTACACAAATCTTTAAACCCTTCTATGAAGATAAAGGTTTAATGAAAGATATGGCTTGGACTAAAAACTATACAACACAATTAGGAAGAGCACAAGGATTACAAGGATCAAATGATGCAAAAGAAAGAGCACAATATTGGTCTGATGGTGTTGCTGCAATGAACTTTAAAAGAGATGAGTTTAAAGAAGCATCAGATGATGATGCTATGTCTTTTGAAAATGTAGCATATACACCTTATGTTAATGCTGTAGAGAAAGCACAAGAGGTAGCTAAAGAAGCTGGTTTATCAATTGAGTCAGTAGAATTTAGTAAGGATGGTAGATGGCTTATCAAATCTAAAAATGGTGAGCAACTAATTGAACCTTTACAAAAGTTATTTGAAGCTAGATTAGGAAATGATCCGGCTATTCAAGATGTGTATAGAACACAAGCTTATGTAAATAGAAAAAACTATGCTTATTCTAATGCTGCCCAGTTTAATGGAGACAAGAACTTAGCAGAAATGAAGTATCTTGAGGATAGCTTTAAAACTTTAAAAACACAAAGTACTATAAGATATAATGCTCTTAAAGAAAGATCAACTTCATATGATGCAAAAATTGCGGATCTTGAGAAACAAGTTAGTTCTGGTACAGCTTCTCCGGAAGTAAAACAAATGCTAGATCAGTACAAGATGAATAAAGACATCAATGATCAAGTACTGGCAAGAGCAGAGAATGAGCAAAAAGAATTAAGCAATGGTCAAAGTACAGCAACTACATCTACAGGCTTTACAAATCCTTATGGAGATATTAAGTCTTTGAGATATAAGGTTGATAATGGTATGGCTTCTACCTTAATGCAAAAAGATTTAGATGAAGCTGCAAACATATTTGCATTTAAAGATGCTAAACAGGATATAGATGCAAATCCATATGCTGTAATAGCAGATAAACACCGTTATAGTATGCAAGAAGTTGCTGCTAGAAATGCTGGTCTTGCTAATGCGGCAAGAATCCGTAATGAGGGTGAAAGAAAAAACAAACTTGATGAAGCTAGAATTAAAGCTGGTACACATTATCTTAATGAAGAAACAGGAGAAGTAGTTCCTGTGGAAGCTTTAAATGAAATGTATGTAGATCCTAATGATAAAGGTACTTCTACTGACAGAATGAATTTAAAAACAGCTAGTAGATTTATTAATAAACTACAAAGTGAAACAGTTGCTAAACCTTTCTTGACAAACACAGTAGCTTTAATTGAAAGAATGGTTGAGGGAGGTCAAATGACTAAGCAAGAAGCTAGTCATATATTAGGTTACACAAAATCACCTAATATAAGCTATGACTTATTCAATAAGAAACTTAACAAGTATGGTTCTGAATGGTTACGTGCTGAAGTTGGTGCTAATGACTTAGCTAAGATTCAAAATAAAATGAGTACTTGGTTAAGTCAAAACGGTGAACTATCAGGATTAAGTAGTGAAGAATACACTAACTACCAAAAAGCTGCCGTTCAGTTTAAAGATTATACTAACTATCTCAAGGCAGATGCTGATTGGAGAAAGAAAACTTCTTTTGAAGTTGAAAAAGATCTAAGAAGACAAGGCTTTAAAGGTGTTGATTATCTCTATGATAATAATGGTAATTTAAGAAGCAAGAATGAATTCTATAATGCTTTATCAAAAGCTGGTATAATTAATAAAGAAGATGCCTATAGAGGTAAAACAGATAAGCCACAAGAAAGAGGATTCTTTAATTCAATAGGTCCAGGTAACTGGCTTGATATGGGTCTTGAATCAGCTGGTTTTTACGGTTCATCTATAAACTATGATGAATTAGTAAAAGCTGCAGGTGGAGTCTATACTTCAGGAAGAGTTAAAAAAGCTCCTCCAGGATTTGCTCAAATAGGTGAAATGACTGGTACAGGTAAGTTTACTCCAGGTGTTACAAGTACATGGGTTAATCCTAAGGCACATGGTACTAAAAGTTCTGTTTGGTCAGCTGAAGTATTTAGAGATTTAGGCAAAATGGATTGGGGTGCTAAAGATAAAAACCGTGTTACATTTGGAGGTATTAGTAAAGCTAGATTTGACATGGCTGGGGGATCAAGAAATGATGTTGGTAAAGCATTATTTGAAGCCATAAGAAGTGAATTAACTGATCCTAAAACTAAAATGGGTAATTTCCGTATTGGAGTTGCACCAGTAGCAATTGGAAAATTAGATAAGTCTGCAATCATTATTCACCCAGATGCCGAATGGTTAAAAGCATATGTTAAAACTGGTAAAGAAGGTACAGGTACAGGATTGATTAGTCAAGATGAGTATAACATGATCATGAAAAACGGGATCTCTTATATTACAGATGCTAATACTATGACTAACTCAATGTATAAAAGTGCATTCCAAAGCCCTCTTCAATCATATGTTGACTATTATGGATCATATACATATACTGATCCTACAAATGAAAACTATAAGTTTACCATTCAGAAAAATAAATTGGGTACCGGTGATTACACAACTATAGCAGGTTTTCCATTATGGAATCCAGAAGAGAATAAATATGTTTATAATAAAGTGGTAGATAATACTACTAGCTATGGAGGAAACTTAGAAGCTAGTAGAGAAATGATGATGGCACAATTCAACCAGTACAAAGAATTTAATAAACAATTATTTAATGGCAACTACTAATGATGAAGGTTTCAACTCATTGGATTCATTAGGTCCTGAGTATGGAAAGATAAATGCACCCTTATTAGATAGTAAGGGATTAGCTCCTTTTGAAGGAGACAGAATTGAGATGCCTAAAATTAATTTTCCAGACTCTGGAAATTTTTTTCCTGTGCTACCAAATGCAAGTAATTTAACATCTCCACAACCAAATGTTAAACAAAATCTTGTAGGTTCTGCTCCTAATAAACCAGGAATAAATAAAAGAGCAAGCTTTAGTGAAATCAGAAATGCTATTAATAATGATTTAAGAGCTAAGCTACAGACTAATCAAGATAAAAATACATATGCAAAAGTATATTCATATGATGCTGGACCAGATGGAAATGCATTTTTTAAAAGATACCAAGCATATGGTCAAGATAAGTTTGATGAAATTGGTTTTTCTCCACTAAGAGATAATGAGTCATTATTTAATGAGCATACTACTTGGTGGGATGATCATAAAAGAATGATGACTCAATCCTTTTGGCCATTGTTTGGTAGAGGTTTTATCGCTGGTCCAAAAAGTTTAGGTAAAATGCTTACTGGTGATTTTACTGGAACTGACATTGCAGATGCCGCAGCTTATAAAGATGCAGCAGCTATTGGACAATCAAGTAAAAAAGGATTTGGAGCATTTGCTAATAATACCATAATGAACTTTGGATACTCAGCAGGTATTATGTCTGAGGCAATCTTAGAAGAAGTTGCTGGTGTTTTATTAGCTCCTGAAACTATGGGAGGTAGTTTCTTTGTTACTACAGGAAATTTACTTAAAAATACTGCTAAAGCTTTTAAAGGATTAGACTTAGCAAAGGATGGTTATAAAGCTGTTAATACTAGCTTAGATGCTGTTAATAGTGTAAATACTGCTAGAAACTTTTGGGACAAAGCCCGAAGTATTGGTAAAATGACACTAAGTCCTGTTGGAGGTACAATAAGAGCTTATGAAGCAGCAAAGACAGCAGATAACTTAACTAATCTTGCTAAGGCATATAAAACTGCTGGAGGTTTTTATAGAGATGTTGTAAGAATAAATATGGCTTTATCAGAGGCTAGACTTGAAGGTGGTATGGTAGAGAATCAGATTTATGATAATCTATACAATCAATACTACAATAAGAATGGAGAAGCTCCAAGTGATGAGTTGCAACATGATATGATTAAACAATCAAAGAAAGGAGCACTCAATACTGTACTTTGGAACACAGCACTTATCTATGGAAGTAATGCAATCACTTTCCCAAATATCATGGGACCTAAAGGTGGTGTTAAAAGCTACTTACAAAATTCTATTAAAGAGTTTCAAACAATTAAAGGTGGTAAGTTTGGTGATATTGGTAAAGTTATATACAATCAAGCTGCAAAGAAATTTGAATTTGAAGCTGCTACTTTTAAAAACATGATCAAGTCCTATGGAAGCCAGCCTATTCATAAAGCTGCCTTAGGTACATTAGGTTATTTTAAATCAAATTTTACAGAAGGTATCCAGGAAAACTTACAAGAAGTTATTTCAGGAGCTAATGAAAAATATTATTCAGATACTTTTGCAAGTAAAGCATTAGGAGCTCATGAGTATTCTAAAGCAGTATCTAAATATAATACAGGTTCTCAACTAGATTACTTTGGTAAAGAGTTAAGAAATCAGTTTACTAAACAAGGTTTTGAAACTTTTGCTTCTGGTTTTGCAATGGGTACTTTAGCTACTCCTGTAAACTACGCATTCCAAAACTTAGTGGTTGGATATAACAGAATGTTCAACAAAGAAGCTTACAATCAACTTAAGACTGAAAAGTTAAGAATAACAAAAGATCTTATTAATCAGTTGAATGGTGTAGATATCCAGGAGTTTTTGGATTCTAAAACATTTAACTATGCTGTACAAGAAGGTGTAGCTAATGTAAAAGAAAAAGGAACACCAAAAGAAGCAAATGATGCTGACTTAGAAGGAATTGTAAGTCAGATGGAACATTTGTATAACAATGGTACTACCAATCTTTTCAAAGAAAAAATGCAACACTTCAGTCAAATGACACCAGAAGAGTTTGAAGAAGCTGTGCCTACTGTACCAAAAGGAGAAGGAGCTAAGTATTTAGCAAAAATTCCGGATACCATTAAAAAATTAGAGGAAGTAGAAAAAGACTATAATGATATCAATGAAAGGTATCCTAATCCAGTAAATGAAAGTAATCTTCCTCCAAAAGATAGTCCTGAGTATGAAGATGCTGTAGCACTACATCATGGATGGAGAAAAGCTGTGCAAAATGCTGTTTATTTTAAACAGTCATTTAATGATACCATGAAAAGAAAAAGAGATATCATGGCTAAATATCTTGCACAAGCTCCATTACAAGGAATGTCACAAAGAGATTCAGAAGTAATTTTTGATCATGATAAATTAAGAGATGAAGCTGCAATGCTTAAAGAAGAAGTTGCTGCTTTAAAAGATCTTAAAGATCCAGAATCTCAAAGACAATATGCATTCAAGCAAAGAAAGTTAGAAGCTCTAACTAAACTGGGAGAAAAAACAGTTAAGTTTAGTAACTTCTTTAATAGATATGAAAAAGCTGCAGCTATAAGAGCTGAACTTCAAAAACAAAAAGGTGAGGAGCCTGTAACTGATGAAGAAGTACAAGCTGTAATGGATCAGATTTTTGGAGACTTTACTGATGAGAATAAACTAAAAGTATTCTCTGAACATGAATCAGCTTATAAAGATTATTTAAGAGCATTAGCTGAAGTTAATGGTGATCATGTCTTTGACCAAAAAGTGGATGAGTCATATGAACTATTAGCAGATCATTACAAATTAGGTAGAGAAGCTAATAACTTAATGAGATATGTAAATCTTTTACATGATCCTAAGGCATTTGTAGAATCAGCACAGAGAAATAAAAAATGGATGAAGGACCTCTATAACAAAAGAGGAGAAGTTTATGAGAAAATGATCAAGGAGCAATTAGATATTGTTATTGATAATGCATTGCTGAATAAATTAGCTAATGAAGGTATCTATCTTAGCCTTGATGATTTTGCACAATGGAAAAAAGATGGTACACCCCCTTCAGAGTTTTTTGATAATACAAGAAAAATGATTATCCCTGAGGGAACAACAGCATATGATCAATACTACATGTTCTTTGAGCAAGCTGCTGAACTTAAGGATAAATCTACAGGTACGGTAAGAGAGTCATTAGACCAGTCATTAAGAAATAGACTTGATCAAATTGATCAACAAATGGCTGATGCTATTGATAAAGTTCCAAAAAAAGAAGTTAAGACTCCAGTTGAAACAATTCAAACAGAAAATGGAGTTAAAGTTACTCTTGCTCAAATTGCAAAAACTTTAAAACCAGGTGAGTATGCAGATGGTATCTATGATGAAGATGCAGAGTTTCCATTAACAGTATACAAAGATGATGAAGGAAATATAAAATTAGATGGTCCAGAAGGTGAAGCTTTTAAAAATTTAAAGATTGCATTTGACTTTATTAAAGCTGACATATATACCATAACTGAACAAGCTGATCCTGAACTAGTTGCTCCTATTAAAGCACAATATGAAGCTCTTAAAAATAAAACAAGAGAAGAGTATGCTGATAAAGTAGAAGAAGTTAAGAGATCTGAAGAAGCTCCTATCAATGAATTTGTACCAATTACAAATGATGTAGACAGCATTTCTCAATATCCTGGTTTATACAATACTTTATATACAGCATTTGAAAAGAAAGTGCTCCAAAAAATGGCTCCTGAAGATTTTGTAAACTTAACAGAAGATCAAGAGATAAATCTATTTAACAAATTTTTACAGACAGATAAGGATGCAAAAGCTGAGATAGATTCATTTAATAAGAAACAAAAGCTAGAGGAGACAACAAAAGAGACTGGTGAGAAAGGTGAATTTGAATTCATGTATCA
>Ga0181344_1000796_pt1 | contig 12155 bp, 13 predicted proteins | sample Su13VDMLBDD_FD_130098 | JGI IMG/M metagenome (GOLD analysis project Ga0181344, IMG submission 130098) | Freshwater viral communities from Lake Michigan, USA - Su13.VD.MLB.D.D | ecosystem: Environmental > Aquatic > Freshwater > Lake | place: USA: Michigan | collected 2013-07-15
CGGCAACCACTCAAATCCTGCGAGCCGGTGCGTTGATTAACCCCATCTACTGGATACGCCAACTTATACGTGACCCAATCCATGCAAGTATTGCTGGTAACTTGGACCAGATTGTTACCCCGTTCCATGCGGCAAAAGAGTACGTGCAGGTTCTTAGAGACAATTCAGAGGAAGCCCGGATACTCGCAGAGCGTGGGGTGATTGGTCAAATTGATCCGACGATTACTATACAAGACTTTTTAAAGCAGGTAGGTACAGAGAAACTATCACCAAATATGTTGGATAAGGCCATCCATAAAGTTATGCGGATGCACGAAGCCTCTGATGCCGCCACCCGCGTAGCAATTTTTAAAAACGAAAAAGCGTATGCACTTAAGCAAGGCATGTCTGAAAAAGATGCCATCAACTACGCGGTTCATAAGGCGCGGGAGTCTATTAACTTTGCGGTCCGCGGTAACTCAAAAACGCTGAACGTCTTGCGTCATTCGATCCCATTCTTTTCGGCGGCTGTTACAAGTCTAGATACTTTGTACCGCACGGCTACGGGGTATGGACTCAACCCTGCTGAAAAGAAAGCCGCACAAGATCTATTTATGAAGCGTGCTGCCATGATGGTCGTGTTTTCTGCGGTTTATGCAATGCTCATGCAGGACGATGAGGACTACAAAAAACTGCCTGACAACGTAAAAGACGATAACTGGCTATTGCCAAGCCCTATTGGTAGTGCTGGTTCGTTTATTAAAATCCCAATCCCGTTTGAAGTTGGCTTCTTATTTAAGACCATTCCCGAAGGGGCTGTCCGTTACATGGCGGATACCAGCACGGGCAAAGAAGTTTTAGGTTCTTATTTCCGCAGTCTGCGCAGAAGTCTCCCGGGAGAAGCAGTGCTAATTCCGCAGGCTTTTAAGCCAGCACTGGAGTCTGTATTTAACTATTCGCTGTTCACAGGCCGCGCAATTGAAGGTATGAGTGATCAGGGTTTACCCGTAGAGATGCGAGGTCCAAATGCGGGTGAGTTTGCTAAGAGTCTAAGCCGTCTTGGATTATCTGAAATAGGGTTGTCTCCCGCTAAGATTGACCATCTTGTCCAAGGTTACTTTGCGGAACTTGGCTCATTCTCCACAGGCATGGCAAGCAATGTGATTACCAAAGCCACCGGCAAAGAGCCTCCTGCTAAGAACCTAGAGAACCAAAGTTTCTTTAAAGCATTCTTGACTGACCCAAATACCAGTAAACCGGCTACCGATTTCTACGATCTTATAAAGAATTCGCAAGAGGCTGTCAACGCGGTTAACCGTATGAAGAAAGAGGGCCGCGTTGAGGAACTAAAAGAATTCATCAGCGATGAGGAAAATATTAAACTCATGTCGGTTGCTCCATCGTTGCGGCGCATCCAAGACCAGATGGCTCAGGTCCGCTCGCAAATCAACATACTTAAACGGGACTACGAAGGTGACCCGGAAGAGCGCCGCCAAAAAATTAACCAGTTGCAGAAAATATATGATCAGGTTGCCCGTCAAGGTTATCGGGTCATGGAGGCCGCAGGGGTTAGTCGCTAAAGAAAAAAACGCCCTCCAAGGGGATCAGAGGGCGTAAAGTACTGCGAGGAGAGTGCCATGACTATAAATAGCCATACACCGCTCCGGAATCTACCACAGGATTCTTGATTAGGGAACCCTCCAGAATCTGACCCCGTACATGCCGTTGTCTACGCAGACCCTGTGAGTTAAGGTAATCCCCCGCTCCGCGGCTCTTTTACGGACCGCCCGGGCCAGTTGGGTGGTTTGAATTGCCGGGATAAAGAAAGATGCCCCCGGGGCCAAAAGATGCCATTCAATATAGACCGGGACCCCCTCATTTAAGATTTCCATTTGGGATGTACTCCTGCATGTCGAACCCCTCTATCTTGCGGGTATCAATGACCATTGTGTTGACCGCGGGCGTATTGAGTTTTGTGCCCCGAGCCAGTCGCTTTTTTACCCCCAACTGCGCCACGCCGTCTTTCTCTAGGCTGGCAGATATGGTCCTGTAGGAAACTTGGTTCTGGGTACACCAATCCCGGAAGTGCTTGGTATTGATAAAAAGTAGCCGGGTATCTGGCTCGTAACGGGTTAGCAGTTCGCGGTACGGGGTCTGGATGGGTGCTTGCTCCATGCTCGTGCGGCTATCAATCTCGCTATTAATGACCAGCAGGTTTTGATTGTGTTCGTTGAGATATAGGCCAAGTTGATCCAAAGGAACTAGGGAATTAGGTTTGACCGAACTTCTAGCCCCAGAGAAATGCTTGACCGCCCACTGATAGACCCGCTTGATTTCAATATCGTGCAGTTCTAACTTTTTGGAAATCATGCCGCCCACTATAGCCACCGCCGCCAAGGCAGAGTAAAAACGCTCCCGTTGAGTCAGACCAGCATCCTCGTCAAACTTGGCTTGGATTTCTTTGATCTTGTCCCGGATGTATTCTTGGTGAGCCACCACATACTTCATGTAGGCTTCCCCCGCCAGACCGTAATTCTCGAACATGCTGTTGTACCACTCGTCCGACTCTTCTTTGGTGGCTGTTAAATCTCTAGGGATATTAATCTCAACTACCCGCATCAACTCGCCCTCTGGAAAAGTCTTCATACTGTAGAGCACGTCATGCACAGATTTGTTTCCCGAGGTCCAGAGGATCAAAGCCCAAGTCGTATTGTTAATACGCTCGGAGTTACTCTGGGTCATCATTCGATTACGGCCTCGACCCTGCGTTGATATGTATGCAAGGTTACTTATTTCTTCCGGGGCAGTATTTGTTATCTCATCAATACAGACAGGCATGTTTTGAACCGTACCCATGCGGTGCATCTTAGCCAGAAACTTATCCTGTTCGTACAGCATGGTCTTTTCTGGATGCCCAAAAATAGAGTTGATAGCCATCTCAATCGAGGTCTTGCCAGTACCCGAGCCGTCATCGGTTAGGTGGATCTGCACGCCTTTCAGGTTTGTGAACTTAAGCAGTGGGGTTCCAAACCCTGCAAATAAATTAAACGCCCGGGCCTCCATGTTTGGACGGTTATACCAGTTCGCAATCTTTCTCCAATTCTCCAGCGTGCCGCCCTTTGTGTAAGCAGGGACTAGATTAATGGTATCGCTCGAGGGCGGGCTGTATATTATTTCGCCCGCTTTAATTTCCCGGTCTCCGATAATGAATGTGTTTTCTGCGGTCCACCCAAACTGAACCCGAGAAAGTTCTGCCGTCGTCATTGTTTGTAGTTCTTTAACCCACTTTGTTATGTAAGCCATGATGTTGTCCATTTGTTTACCTAAAGCCGCCACGCCTTTGGCAGCAATTATTTCTCGTAGTTTGTCTTTTGCTCCCACGCTGGTAAGTGGAACTGAAAACTCTCGGATACCATCTCTGGGCATGTGCAACCGCATCCAAACCATCTCACCATCACGGGGATCAATTAATCGCTTAACAACATAGAAATCGTGTTCGTAGATCAATACGTCTTCGTCGTCTTCTTCAGAGTCTGAGTTAGGCATCCCACGTTTATAGACTCCCCCCTTTTTCCCCCTGAAATAAGGAAAGGGGTATGGCGGGATCTCCACTGTAACTTCGGTGCCAATAGTTTCGTTTTTAATAACAACAATATTATCTTCAGCAGTTGCCTCTGCGATCTCGGTACCCAATTGAATTGGGGAAGAGATCTTGCCTTTGTGTGGGCACCCTTCGCACCCATTAGGGTTATTTGTTTCAAATGTCTCACAGCGATGTGGCCCGGGGATCGAGGAAGCCTTGTCTTCAGTTTCGGAAGCGGAGTAGTTTGGGTGCTTACTCGATAGACGGTGTATTGCTGTCTCCCTATCTTGACAAAACTGAGCGATAGAAAGGCCAGATCTCCACAAGGGTTCTTTGACAGAGTCTTGGTTTTTGTAAATATAACTAAGTTGTTGGCAACCTTTCCCATTTTTCGCTTTCAACATTATGTTGTGGAACTTCGATATACGATTACCTATTAACGCCCGGGTAGTGTCATCGAGTGCTTTTTTGTTGCTCGGGGTTAGGGTCGCCATAAAGTTAAACCCGACCTTGTCTTTGAACACGCCAAACTCCAGCGGCTCGGACAACGACATGGCTACAACTTTATAGGGTGCTTCTTGGTTCTTGAAGTTAAGTGTGTCAGGTATGCGCAGAATGCGTGCGGCATCCGAAGTTACAGAAGGGTCAGCGTGAAGGTCTTTCTCAGCACATAGTTTTTTAAACGCTTCGGCAACGGGCTTCCACTCGTTATACGACACCGTTTCAACTAGAGGCCAGTATGCGTGTATCCCTCGGCCCGAATTAATCAGCGTTGGTTTTGGTAGCCCTACTGTTTGGCAAAACTGTTTTAAAGCAGTCAGTGCCTGTGCTTGTCCTTCGTACTCTTTCCCCTCACCACAATCTAAATCAAGCCAAAATGCTTTAAACCATTTAGCATTCTTTGCTGTTCGTCCTTCGTCAGTCTCAAATTTAGCGCAACCAAAGTAGACATCGAACTGCTGTTCTACCAAAGTGTTTGCTAACTCATCAACTTCTTCCAGCGAACTTACAAATGTCTGCCGTGGAGTTCCCCTTTTTAACCCTACCACACAGTACAGGCCGTCTGTAGGCAAGACTGCGGAGAGAAAAAGATTCCTTGAGGTCATACGCTCTCAATAAAAAATTTGTTAAGAATGGCTTACGCCAACTTATTTATGTATTTAGCAATGGCTTCTTCTTGCCGCCAATTAGGATTTGCTTTACCCGTAAACCACGCATAAATCGTAGGCCGGGTTACACGAAATTCCTTAGCAATCTGTGTCACTGGGACACCAGCCTCAATACAGGCTAGCCCCAGTTGAACACCGATCTTATGCTTTGGCGCACGTCGAACCGCTCTTACAAGAGCAACTGTGTATCCAATCATTTTTAAAAGGGGCTGATGCCCCACCCCTTTTAGTTGGCCCAGTCGTCGAGAAGTTCGCCTACATCTTCTTTAGGTGCAGCGTCTTTTTTCTCACGCTTCACGGGTTCTTTGATAGGCTCGGCAGGCTTTGCTGCTTTAGGCTCCGATTTGGGTTCGGCGGCTGGTAAAGCGGCAGGCTGCGCGGCGCCATCAAGCGCGGCAGGGGTATGACCGATAGCCTTTTGAGCCTCAGAAGTTTTGCTAAGTTCTTGTACTTTAGCGATCTCTTCTTCAGTCAAAGGACGGATGGCCTTGAACCCCAGTTTGGGAGAAGAACTAGTAGTATCAAAACGGATCTCAGTGACCACGTCTGTTACGTTTAGGTTATGACTACCCAACAGTTCGGCATAAGGTTTAATGCCTAGTTTGCCATTGTCTGCGTTCCACAAAGAGTTTGCTGGGATGGTTAGTTGATACACATCACCATTCAAATCATTCTCTAAGGACACCGCAACACGACGGCTGTACCGGCAAGCACGCTTACCATTGGGTGCAGACCCTGCCTGATTCTGAGGGCAATCCACGCAACGCTTGGACTGAGGGTTCTTGGCCTTTGCATCCGGGTAGTCCCCGTTATTAGACCAGCAGTCTGGGGCAGATATTTTCTGACCCTCTACAAACTTCTCAGCATAAAACGTGCGCGAGTCTTTGGGCGCCGCTGAAACAATGATGACATTCATTGCACGGTCTTGGTTCTGCGCAACTTCTTCGCCGTCCACAATCATGCGGAATACACCCGCCTTGATTGAGATACGTTTGCCTGCTGTTGTACCAACACTGCTTTGCACACCCATAAGTGATCTGGTTGCTTCATCCAACTCTTTCTTTTGCAAGTGAGCCGGTATACCACCTTTAAAAAGTTCTAAATCTGACATGACTACTCTCCTTAAAAATTAAGACATTCGAGTTACAACAACGGTTTGCTTGCTATCCAGATTCAAACCGGCTGGCATGAGATCTGGGTTTTCCTCAAGGAACTGATCCATTGCATTGTTTGTAATGCGTTGATGCAACAAATGAAACGCATCATTTTCCTTGATGATTTTGTAAAGCGAGGGCCAATCAGAGGTCCAGTAACGCTTCATAATACGGCGGGTAACACGCCCTACAGTTGGAATCGTGATGTTGCCACCAGCATCGTTGCATCGAGCAAGAAGTTCTTCTTCAATCATGCTTTGTTTTTCAGCACGTTGCTTAATTGCTTCTTTGTGCTCGCGCTCCAATACTTCGATGGCATCGCGAATTTTGATGTAGGATTTTACTAACTGCTCAGTGCTTGCCTTTTTCAGGCAATCCTGAATAGACATACTTTCTTGATTCATAACACTCTCCTATTTTTTCTTAATTATAACACTGCTCTTTACATTGTCAAGAGTCTTTTTTAAGATAAAAGTTCCGTATACATATCTGTAATTTTTAAATGTACATCTACCTTGTCCTGCAACATTTTGTAAAGTTTGCGTTCTACTGGGCTACCTTGCAGGTGGATTACCGTTGTCGCGTTTTTCTGGCCCGCACGATGGACCCGGGCATTTGCCTGTAGGTAAGTCTCCACTGACATAACAGGACTCCAGTACACAATGGTGTCTGCGGCATGTAGGGTTACCCCGTGACTGGCGGCTTGCGGCTGAATAATTAACACGCGAGGGTCTTTTTCTTTTTGGAATTTTTCAAAGATCTGGGTGCGTTTCCCGGCTGATACCCCTCCGTGAATAGTATCTACGGCGTAGCGTTTTTTCAGGTGCTCCGTGATGATGTCGATAGCATGGCGAAACGGTACAAACACTAAGACTTTGTGAGACGCCTCGTCGATTACTTCCTCCAGCACGGACATCCGAGTCCCTGCGTCAAACTGGACTACCTCGCCAGTATCCGAATAGACTGCGCCCCCTGACAATTGAAGCAATTTATTGAGATTGGCTGCGGCATTGATTGTAGTTATCTGCTCTCCCGCGGCGCTGACCAGCATTTCCTTGCGCATAATCTCGTAGTACTTAGTTTGCTGGGGGGTAAGCGGTATGTCCCGGGTGACGTAGGTCATCTCTGGTAGGTCTAGGCATTGCTCCTTGGTAAACCGAATGGCAGGCTGTAAAGCGTTGTGTACCACCGTGTCAGCGTTGGGCTTTGCTATCCATCGGAACTGGCTAACTTTGTAGAGGACCATATCCCGGAAGAGCGTCATGTACTTCGGCACGCGGTCAGGAGAAACCAACTTTGCCAGCCCATAGGCATCGAGCGGCGATTGGGATGCGGGGGTACCCGTCAACATCCACAGCCATGTTTCAGGCGTAACCAGACGGTTAAGAACCTTCCAGCGTTTGGTCTGTGGGTTCTTGTAGGCGTTGGCCTCGTCCACAACGATCAAGTCAAACTTTGCTTTGCTAATATCGTCGGCAACAATTTCAACACCATCAAAGTTAATGACTACAAATTCTGCTGAACCCTCGATAATTGTTTTTCTTTTGTCTCGGTTGCCGTAGGCCACGTCCACTGAGCGGTGCATGGCAAACTTAAAAAGGTCTGCACGCCATGCCGACTCCATGATTGATAGCGGACAGATAACCAAGACTCGCTTGATAAACCCAAGCGTCATCAAATAGTCTGCGGCCCAGATGACGGAACCTGTCTTGCCGGTTCCCTGCTCGTTGAAGCAAAAGCCCCGCTTGTGCAGGGTTAGAAAAGATGAAGTTGTTTTCTGGTGGTCAAACGGTTTGTACAGACCGTTCCATTTGTAGTTACCCAGAATAGGCGACGGAACATTTTTAATGTTCAGATTTTTTAGCACCCGGGATTCTTCCAGCCCCCAATGCACAAGCACTTCGTAATGATCTGGATGCGCCGCCATTACCCTGCTCTTAGGGATAACTTTGGTAATCCGTTCAGCGTCTTTTACTTTTAATAAAAGCGCTTTGTTTTCTAATATTTTCACGCACTCTCCGATAGCCAAGCCTCCAAAAGCGGTGTCCGCTTTCGGATAAAACAAAACTACAACAAATTACAACTACTTCTTTTTACGTTCCCGCGAACTGATCTCAGAGATCAATGCACGTTTTGAATCCCGGTCAAAGGAGCGATTCTCAGAGGCCGAAACCACCTTGGTCCTACCATTAGCGCCGCCTTTAGAAATAGCCGTAACGTGATGCACGTCCGTGCCATCCCCCTTGCTAGCCTTACCATCACGGATAGCCTGCCTGCGTGCTTTGTTGCGTAGCGCACGCTTCTTTTTCTGGTCATCAGTGCCTTGATATGTAGCGTATTCACGCTTGTAATCCCTAGCCATGCTACCCCCTTCCATTATGCACACAGTTTAGTACTGCGCACCAATTCTTGCAAGTAAAATTGCGCTTGGGGTTCCATACCCCCGATTCAATAGCCACCCCTAGTCGTTCAACGATTGGGTCAAATTCCGCGAAATATTCGTCCCGCTTTGTAATCTCGTACTCTTCCGTAACAAAGTCTTTAGCGATAACAAATAGCAGTCCGGCCTTGATCTTTTTTATGTAGGGGAAGTGCACAAAGGCTGCCGCTGCCAGCAATTTCAATTGCTTCATGTCCGCATACTGTGCGCTCTTCCCGGTTTTGTAGTCCACCAGCCGTGCTTCGTTTTCTTTTTTATTGATAACAAGTAAGTCAGCAATCCCGCGGTAATAGGCTTCAGGGTCAAAAAAGTTTGTCATGTGGTAGCCTGCCGGGGAGCGTTTCACCCCCATCTGATACTCACAATATTTTTCCCCCGGGAGAGCCTTTAGTTTCTCAAGCAAGGGCACCATGAAGGCATACTTTTCCGGCATCTCTTTGCCGTCCCGCACAAACTCTTCAGCGGCAAGATGCAGATCTTTGCCATACAACATGGCCTGAGACTCCGGCTCTTTAATGTCCTTGACCACCTTCAGGTGGTAGTACTTCTTTGGACACTGGTCAAAGAGCGAAATAGAGGAGTAAGACCACGTAGGAATTTTCATTCTTTTATATGGCTTTTTATAGCCGTTCTCATTAACCGTAGTTCAACAATTGCTTGATCAATCGTGGATGCCGCTGCTACAAAGTCTTGCCCTAATAAATGCATATGGACTTCTTTCAATAATTCTTTTACTTTTATTTCATGCGCCGTGTAATTTAACGAAGTATCTATTTTCATCTTAGTGTTCTGTAATGACGCTATATTGTTGTACGCCTCGATGCCTTTAACATTTACCATAACTTTCTCCATAACCAACTTCACAATTTAACGGCAAGCCAGTAGCCCAGTCGGGCACCCAGCGCATACACCCTTCAACATACTTAGTGGCCTCTTCTACCTCTGCTTCCGGGGCAATGCAGGCCACAGCATCGTGGACGGTTAGAACCACCTTGTACCGCTTGGCGATTTTAATCATCTGCTCCCCTATGATACATCGGGCTAAACCCTGACAAATGTTTTCCACTAACTTTCCACCATAAATTTTATTGACCCCCCGGCGAGCGTCGTACACGTACTGCTCTTTGCCCTGCTCATCTAATACCTTTCGTAGATTGGGGTACCGCTGGAACATCGAATTAGGCATGAGGATCCCGTCCCTGCCGTGGACTACCACCGCCCCATTACCAAACGGCACAGACTGATTGCTAGCCATCGCCTCAATCGCGGCTTGGCCTTGGCGCCATAACTCCGGGATCAATGAATAGGTCCCACGGTAGACAGCAATAATGTGCGAAGCCTCTTGTTCCGAAATCTCCACACCAAAGCCTTTAAGTTGCGCTTGGAATTTTTTTGCACCCATTCCGTAGCCAGAACCAAGGATCGTTGTTTTACCAACAAAACGCTCTTCCTTCGTAATTTCGGTGCTTGCCTTCGAATAAATAGCCGACGCCATGATTTTGTATACATCTTCACCCTTTGCAAATGCTTCTGTTAAATCACATTGATTAGCCAACCAAGCCAGCACCCGGGCCTCGATCTGCGCTGAGTCTGAGTCGATCAGCACGTAGCCCTTGGGTGGGAGAATCGCTAACTTAAGTTTGCCTGCGTTAGCCCCCCGGCTCGGTAGGTTCTGAAGATTAATCTTATCTGTGCCACCCCAGCGGCCTGTGTGAGCCGCGTAATACTGCAAGGGCACGGGCATCGGACCGCGCTTGGCGATACTGATAAACCGCTCAGTCCGGGTCTCCTCCAACGTGCTCTTGTTTCCAAGCCTCGCCGCAACCAACGCCTGCACCCTCTCATCTGGGTGTTCAGCCAGCGCAGTAAACGCCGCATCGCTTTTGGCGAGGGCCAGCGTTTCTTTACCTGTCGTTGGGCTTATCTTTGTGGGCGGTACCACTCCGCATCTTTTTAGTAACTCAGCAAACTTCTGGTTACTCATAAGAGCCTCGCGGTCTTCCTGTACGGCCCGTAACAACTTATCTTTACGGGCTTTAACCTCTTCAAGATGTTGCTCGAGCAGTGGTAAGTCTAGCCGTAGAACCGGGTCTGAGAACATCCGTATGGTGATGTCCACCAGTTTAAATTCTACCCGGCTAAACTTTTTGCTTAAGACATTAAAAAGGTCGTAAGTAAGGTCCACATCGTTGCAACAGTAAGCCCCATAGCGATCCAGATCACTAGGCGAGAAGTCACCCCGTCTTTTTCCAATAGCCTCACCAACCTCTGTGCCCTTTTCACCGAGGCCGTGGTGTTTAACCAAAGCAGCGAGCGAACCGCCAACTTCAGTGCCATGAATAGCACGAGCCATACTAAGTGTATCAAGCCAAGCCATAGGACGGATGCCAAACCGCCAAGTAAGAATAGAAGCATCAAACATAGCGTTATGGGCAACTGCAAAACTAGTACCCCAGTCATACCGATTAAGGAAATCCTTCGTCCCTTCAAAGGTCCCACTGAACCATTCTGTATCACCACCATTCTCCTTGACGGCTACGCCAATAACTTCAAACCGGTCATCGCGGACGTACTCTTCCGTGGTTATCTTCGACAGGCTAAATTGTTTGTCGTAATAGGTTTCAAAATCGAGCGTAAGAATTTTCATCGTGACGCCCATGCCCATACGCAGACAAGTAGAAAAATAAGTTGGAGGAGATAGATCATTATTCCCCCTTGGCGCGTTCAATCTCCCGGGCTAGGTACCATGCGGCTTTCTCAAGGTCCTGTACGTATTGTCCCTTCATCCCTGCGCGAGAGACATACTTAACCACATTTCCAAGATGAAAATTAAGTTTTTTGGCTTCGATGAAATCAATTGTTTCGACCCCTCCTGCCGTGTAATGGTTCGGGCTGTTTACAGGATCATGAGAAGAACTATCATCATTCTTCTTTGGGCGACCACGGCGTGGTTTGGCTATCGCCTCTACAACTTCGGGAGGAACTTCTACTTCTGTTTCGTCAATTGCTATCAACAACTCTTTATCATCAACTTTTTGCCAACTCATGGTTACTCTCCTTTTATAAAATTAATAACATCAACTACATCTTGCAAATTACTTTCGTTTACCACTAACGCAAATCCCCTTGCGCTTCGTATATCTTCCAAGACTTTATTCTGCAAGGCAGTGGGTTTCTTGTCTCCTGCTTTGCACTCGATACCAATGAACTTACCGTTAAAGCAAGCCACGATATCCGGGATACCCGAATGACCAAAGCCTCCAGTTACGGGCGTAAAGTAAAAGGCACCGTGCTCTTTAAGTATCGTGGTAACTTTCTTTTTAACCTTTGCTTCGGGTGTCATTGGACTGGCTGATTCCGTTTTTCTAGCATGGCTTCAGCACGAAGCAGAGATTTCCAACACTCACAAAACATAACCCAAGTCGAGTTATTGTCTTCGAGGTTGTTAATTTCTAAGAACCGTTCATATTCTTCTTGGCATTCTACCCCTTCGCCAAAATCTAATTTCAATTGAAATCCTTGCATAGTGTTCTCCTAAAATGGGGCTTCTTCAAAACTTGAAAACTGAATCTTTCTTGCTTTATCCTGCTTACGCATCCACTTCCGTATCTCCTCTCTTTCCTCGTCAGTTTTAAAAGGCCAAGCCATCCGTAAAGAATCTAGTGGTAAGTCTGTTGCGTCGAGGTATTGATACTCCGGGGCAACTAACTGGTCTACCATCCACTGCGTAACTTTGTTCATATAAAGTCCTTATTCTTTATTCCTAAGTCAAGCGATAACTTTTCATTCTCAGTCTTGACTCTGTGGTACGCCTGTTTCCAATGCTCAAC
>Ga0181344_1000797_pt1 | contig 12148 bp, 14 predicted proteins | sample Su13VDMLBDD_FD_130098 | JGI IMG/M metagenome (GOLD analysis project Ga0181344, IMG submission 130098) | Freshwater viral communities from Lake Michigan, USA - Su13.VD.MLB.D.D | ecosystem: Environmental > Aquatic > Freshwater > Lake | place: USA: Michigan | collected 2013-07-15
CTGTTTGCTAATTGAGCATTAGTAATCGTTCCGCTTAAATCAGTAGTAGGAATAGTTGCGCTTGCTGTGAAAGCGGAAACTCCGCTACCTTTAACATAGCCTGTCAGAGTTCCAACGCCTGTACCGCCGTTTGCAACATTTAAAATCCCTGCAAGCGTTACTGCGCCTGTAGTCGATGTCGATGGCGTAAAGCCTGTTGTTCCAGCACTAAAACTTGTTACCCCGCCTGTTACAGAAAATGAATTCCAGCCTGTATTTGTATAACCTTCAAACACTTCTGTTTGGGTGTTATAACGAAGCATGCCTGTTGTCGGAACAGCTACTCTGTCAGAAGTACTACCTCTTGGTAGTACAGTTGCTGAAGCACCAGGCAACACAGGGTTGTTAGCAATACTAAATATTGGGTTACTACCACCGTTCGGATTAGCAATTGAGATTTGATCCGCTGTTCCAGTCAATGTCACATTTTGAAAGTAAGAACCTCCAACCACGCTAACCATGCCATTGCCTGATAATGTGGCTGCTGATAAAGCTAGTCCTGTTAAAGAGATTGTTGGATTGCCACTAATTCCGTCGCCATTTGCAATGCTTAATCCTGCAGTGCCTGCTGCAATTAGACGAGGTGTAATTGTGTTAACGCCTGACTTAACAATAATTCCGGTTGCTGAATTCTCTAAACTTGCTGATGTACCATTTAAAAACAAACTATACACACCTTGAGCACCACCGTCTGATGATCCGATGCCTAATCCACCGCCAATAAAGCGAGAATTTGGTAGCGATGCTTGCGCGCCTACAGTTAAGAACGTTTGCGTCTGTGTAGGGCTTTGAGTAATTGCTTGTACAGTAGTCTGTACAGTTTGACCATTTTGAACAACTGGAATTAGCTCTGAGCCAGTAATTGCAGTTGGCGCAGCAGGTAGTTGCGAAATTCTTATATTTGCCATATTAGGGACTCAAGTTATCCAAGTTGCCATCGAGATCATCTTCTGCCGTCTCAGGAGCAATACCGAATTCGCCAGGTGTTCCAGTAAGATCGAATGGTGTAGGCTCATTTGCAACATTAGGGTCTGTGGTTATAGCATCATTATACTGATCTATGTTAGCATCAGGTCTAGGAAATCTAATTGAAACTTTTTCAGACTGTCTTGCAGGTAGTCTATATGGGTCAAATTGATCAGAACAACCATCACCACATACACGAATACCAGGAATATTGCCATCTGGTCGAATATCCGAATAAGCAACCTTACGTTTGCATCTATCGCATATAGCAACAGATATAACTGTGTTTCCGGAAGTGTCTAACCAAACTGGCATGATTATTTTGTGTAATAGCTAATATTTGGAGCATAATAGACCGGAGATTTGTCTCTGTTCTCATTCTGAGCCATAAGTAAGTGCTTTTCATATTGCTGTTCGCAATAAGCAATTCTAGCTGGGTCAACTTGAGGTAATTCAGATGCCATTTGATGTGATAAGCCCCACTGAATGGCTAAATACATATACTGAGGTATTTCTATCTCGCCGCTTAAGTCGCCTACATCTTGAATGTATCGATTTAACCAAAGTTCAAGTTGCGGACCAATCGAATTAGGTACTGGCCATAATTCCATGTTCGGTTGTGGAATTGTACGGTTAAACCAGTACTGCAATGGTCGTAATGCCTCAAAGCTTCTGTTTGGCAAGCTAGAATAGTCATCTCTGTTCATTCTGGCCATGTTTATTGACGTCGGGTTGGTTCCGAACACAACTTGGTAAAAACCCATGTTAATACCAGCACTCTGCTTAATTCTCCAATACGGCTGAGTGGCTGTTGTAGGCAGATCATAATAGATCCATGTTCCTGAGGTCCAAGTAACGGCTCCTGGGCTTTCTAAAGACACCCAAGTTGTGTTATCAGTTGAATATTGTAATTGTATTGTTACAGAGCCAGTTACAGCAGGTAAAATGCCTATCGTGTTAATAGACACTGGGTTTCCTGACCCATTATTAATGCCAATATAGCCAGTATTTGTGGTTAGTTGGCAAATTTGATCGCCTACACCATTAAATGCCGCTGCCGTATTGCCAGATGAACTGTATTGACCTGTAGTTACGTTGGTTAATGTACGGTAATTGGCGTTTAGAACGTCAACTGTGCCTTCAGGCAGATAATAATAGGTCTGATCTGGCTTTAATCCAACAATAACTTTATTAATACACCAATAGTTAACGCCCCAGTTAGCAAGACTAGATAGCAGATAATACAATGATTGTTTAGCAGCTGCAACTTGTTCATTTGTCAACTCCTCAGCTAGTTTGCCAGCACGTCTTGCACCTGAATCAATTAGATTCTGAACCGTTACTACAGTTTGACTAACAGTACCGCTAGTGCTCATTTCTTACCACCCTGGGCAATTCCAACGTTTCAAAGATGCCTTTGCTCTTGGCGCATCGCCTTTTGATTTCTTAACCACGCCGCTCATTCGAGCACAGAATGAATCTTTTCTACCTTTATCTGATTCAGTCTTAGGGTTTGGTGCAGGTGCTTTTAACTTACTGCCTGTTGCATTATTAACTTTTTCACGACCTTTAGCAGTCAACCCTGCGCCTTGACTTGTAGGTAACTTCTCGCCTCTTTTTATAGAAAGACGAACATCGCCACCTTCTTTTTTACCTGCAGCAGTCTTAAAGTCTAGTGCTGTAGGTGCGCCTTTGCTACCTGGCTTACGCATACGTTCACCTGAACCGTGCTTAATGCGTTCTTGTTTGGCATGAATGTTATCCCATAAGCCAACTTTACCGCCTGCTTTCTTAGGCGCAGCATTCTTAGTTGCATATGCAATGGCAACAGCTTGATTTTTAGGCTTGCCTGCTTTTATTTCAGTAGCAACATTCTTGCCAAATGCTTCTTTAGATTTGCTTTTGATTAATGGCATATTAAGGATTAGTTTGAGTCTGGTAAGGGTTTACATAATACTTAATCATCTCAAGGACAATAGTATAAGTATCACCTGCTGAAGCATCTAGAGTGGTGAAGGTAATTGCACCATCTACACCAGTACCTGCATTATTTATTAACCCACCAAAGTTAGTGTAGTCTTGTGTATAGGCATCGTTCTGTGGAACAGTTTCAATCACTACAGGAGTTGTAGCTTTCCACTTCAGTTGCACTTCCATGCCATGTGTTAATGCTGTAATTTTGGTAATAGATACACGACTACATGCACAACCAGATGCTGATGGAGTAAGCGAAGCAGGGTTTACTTTAACGACGTTGGTTTCACCAGTACCGTCACTGGTGTTGGTAAATTTCATGATGGCAGTATGCTCACCATCAAAAATTGTTTGACTTCCGACTGCATCAGCCATTGTATTTCTCCGAGTTAAAAAGGAAGGTAGGTTTCCCTACCTATCCAGTTTTTAGCACTTCTGCATTTTCTTCATCTGAGTATAACCACCCTCAGCTTTACAGGTCATTGCTGCGTGTCCACCGTCTTTGAACTTACTTCCTTCAATTCCGCCAGTACCGCCCTTAACTTTTTTAGACGATGATGCATCATTGATTTTGTTTTGGTACTTGAGAGCTGAGGCCATTCCTTTGGCTTCAACAGTACCGCCTCTTTTAAATTTAGAACCTTCAATACCACCAGTTCCGCTTTTAACAGACTTTGATTTTGATGCATCGTTCATTGTTGTCTGATATTTACGAGCAGTTGCTTCGCCTTTTGCAGCAAGACCACCACCTTTGTACTTAGACAATTCCATGCCGCCTGTAGTGCGCTTCTTATCAGGACGAGTAGCTGATATACCACCGGCTAATCCACCCATGACATTAGGTCCTGCTTTAGGCGCCATACTGCCACGCATACCTCCACCCATACGAAGCTTTAATGTAGTGCCTTTACCGCCTTTGTGCTCTTGAGCGTCATGCTGTTTCATGGCTTTCTTAATCATAGCTTTGTCTTGAGCTTTGTCCATCTTGCCGCCTTCAGCTTTACAAGCCATGCCACCTTTTTTGAGTTTTAGCTCAACAGATGGCTCGGTTGTTTTCATTTTTGGCATTGGTTTAAATTGTCCCATTTTGCTCTCCTATTAGGCTTGGGTTACACCGAGTGCACCAACGCGAGTAGCATTTGGTCCAACAGCGATTGCAGGAAGGGCTAATGTAACAACCGCACGTTTAATGCCATCAGCAGCTGTGCTTGGGGCAAAAGTTCCACGTACGTCACCAGTGCTGGTAGTTGCGGTAGCGGTTGCTGCCACAGTTAAAGTACCAGATGTATCATCAGCAGTAGCATTGTTCCAACCGTAACGGATTACGTATGACTTATCAATGAATCGTACTGGGCAACCGAATACATCGGCTGTACCAACTGCCACAGTTACTACGCTTCCGCCTGAAGCAGCTACGTTTGTAATAACGTAGAAAGCTTTTAGACCGTTAGTTGTAGTCGAAGCCACTGCGCCTGTAGCGATTACTTCGCTCATCGCTTGACCGTAGTAGTCAAAGCCTGTGACAGTGATGTTTACAGAAGTTGGTGAACCTGCGCCAGTAGTTACGCTAACTGCACGAGGGCAATCAAGTTGTAAACCAGTTGTGCCATTAGGCAATGTCACTGATTTAACAGAAGTGCCTGCAGCTAATGTTAAATTTGCAGCAGTAGTAATTGCAGCAGCAACAATGTTATTTGTTACGAATGCTTGTGGGACAAGATCCCAAACATAAACACGACCTAGTGGGCCTACGCCTAAGGACATAGGCGCTGGATCATCAAATACAATGTTTGTGCTACCAGTAATGGTAGTGCTAGAAGCAGTAGAAGAAGCGCTTACTGTGTAAGTGCCAACACCACCTGTGCCTGTACCAAAAGCTGTAATATATGAACCGTTAGTTACGCTTGTGCCGTCAATGTACATGCCTAAAACAATAGGTGAACCTGACAATAAAGCTGTAACAGTGAGTGTTGTTGTGGCAATTGAGCCAGTAAAAGTTGTTGTGTATGGGCGAACACCTGTACCCATGTAAGTTACTGCTGGGCCTAAGAATAGGTCATCTGAATATTGAGGCATGAGTCTTTCTCCTTGAAAAGCTTAGACTATAGTGAATAAAAGAGGAAACCGAGCTTTTGACCCGGTTCCCTTTACTACATTAAACGCCAGGAGTTCCGTACATGGAACGCCAGTCGGTGAAACCAGGGATGTAACGCTCAGTGGCTTTATAACGCATGGAGTCGGTTTCGAAATCGCCTTCCATGGTCTTTTCCAATGCACGACGCATCAAGAGTTTCATGCCTTCTGGGGCATCTGTTTGAACCCACCAGTTATTTGGGTTGGTCAAACGACTAATTACTGTTGCGCCTTCAGGCAACAAACCAATCGATTTGATCGGGTTGATGTCGTTGTTAGCGGTGCCAGTACGTAACACTGACTTCAGTAACACTTCAGCTTGGAAGACGTTACCCGGTGCAACAACCAGTTTTAGTGGTTGCAAACGGATTTTCTTACCGTTGTTGTCCGCAGCTTGACGAACTTGAATCAACATCTGTTCGAGAGATGTTTGTGACAAGTTAGCGGCTGTTGCCAACAAATTGCTTGCAGTGCCTGACACGATTGGGTGTGCATTGGAGTTCAATTGAACGCCGTCGCCACCTGCATATGAAGAGTTAAATGCACGGTTCAATACGTTAGCGCATAGCAATTCTTTAGTTTCAACCAAAGATTGAGCTAAGTGCTTCGCGTACACTTGACCAATACGGATGTGGTCACCGTCTTCAACCAATACTTTGGTTAAAGCAAATGCCAAGCCGAATACTTGGTAAACGTAGCGTTGTAGGAACAGCACACCACCCTGTTGATAGGTTACAGGTGATCCGTCAGGTAACTGAGGAGCAGCGCCGAAACCGTACAATACAGGCTCTTCGTGGTAGTTGCGTGGAATACCAGATTGTTCACGGAATACAGTGGACCATTCGTCTGCACGTTGGTCATATACACCATCAAAAGCTTCATTAAGGATTGGTTCTACAATTGAACGGAAATCCGTACTTCTCATCGGAGCAGCCATGTTCTAGTCTCCTTATGCGATGGCAGCAACGTTAGCAGTAAACTGCTGTTGCGAGATTTGAACACGTACGATGACATAAGCATCGCCCCAGTTGTTGTCCGGATACGGAGCAATATCAATCACGCGGAGGAGATTGTTACCACTTGTTGTACCGGAGCTTGACATTGTGCATGCAGACAAACCAGTAACGGTTGAGCCGGCATAAGGATTCGTGATGTCAAATTGGCTACCGATAGCGGTTTGTGCCAATGTGCCGTCAGATTGAATCTCATACACAATTTGCTGATCTTGGTAGAAATAAGCAATGATATTGGTAGCAGCAGTGCTAGCTGGCCAATAGTTACTTACACGACGACGACCGGTTGTGTCAGTGAATTCAACACCGTCGAATGCGCCTTGGATAGTGTCAGTACCGTCAGAACGGACGATAACACCACCAGACAATTCAACAGGTTGACCTTTTAACAGGTTTTGTGCATAACCTGAGGTAATACCATTAGCTAGCGCAATAGCACGATCCAAACCAGTTGGATGGTAGACTGGGCGCAAACCAAATGGTGCAGATGTTGCAGACATAAGTTGCTCCTTAAAATGGGTCAATAAAAATTAAGTTTTCTGCTTTCTACAAAGCTGAATGGCAAAATTGCTATTACCGCAATTTTAAGTCGTTGGACTTGGCTAAGCGAATAACTACTCCGCTTAAATATGAGATTATTTTAACACCGTGCTCAGAGAAAAGAACACGGTGTTCACAACTATTTTTAATCAAATGTTGGAGCTTTACGGCTTAAGTCAAATTCCATACCGTCGCCTTCTATAGAACCAAGTCGCTTACCATTACTGTCTTTGGCACTTAAAAGTTGATCTTGCTGAACTTTGATCTTTTCCTGCTCGTCCATTGGTGCATAGTGATGCATTTCTGCCATGATTTCCTGATACACTTCTTCAGGAAGCTTATACAGCATCATTTCATTACATGCAATAAAGCCTTCTTGTTCACCAGCCTTGACTCGATAGTTCTCGAATCCTGGCATCTCATCAGCACGAACAGCGGTATAGCCCATACGTAAACGCTTATGAATTGGGTCATACTGGTTGTTGGTTGAAAGCCAGCAAAGATGGAACCCAGGCAACTCAGGAGGAGTAGGTAAAGCTTCTTGAATCCACTCATTTCTGAACATTCTGCGCTTCTCTTCACTAGAAATAAATCTGTCTTCAGGCGCAGCCCTTGACTGATCACCAGCTGCACGACTTTCACGTCCTGCATTTAAGTTCTTCTTGATACGTTGTTCCATGATTAACCTCTGTTCTTATTGGCACGATCCCACTCGGCATACTTCCGAATGGCGTTTTGACGAGCTGTAGGGTCATTCCACAGCCCAGCTTCTTTGATTGCATTAACGCGGTCAGGGCTGAGTCGGAACTCATTAGACTTGGTTGTTGCAGTCGAGTCTCTGCCTGAACTAGTCATGACAGATCTAGGCCTTGCAGCTTTTTGGTTATTTTGCTGTTTTGGCATGTATCTTCTCATTCTAGAATCAAGCTCGTCCCAATAGTCTTCAGATGTTGGGTCAAACCCTTCTTCTGTTAACCGCTTGTCAATCATCTGAGCAATCTGAGACTCTTCATTTCGACCATTTGGGTCGTACCATGGGTTATCATCCATCCAATCAGCAGCCAACCTCTGAACCACTGGATCAGGTATTTGAATGTTCTGATTAGGCTGAGACATGTGCTTTGCCGCATTTTGCTTTAACGTCTCAAGAGATTCCATCTTTCTCTTTGATTCGTACCACATCTCTTGAGCTCTAGCTAATCCTTCACCGTCGCTGATGGAGACTGCTTCTTTCATCTTCATCTTGGCATACTCAACCTGAACGCCGGCATCTTCAATTGCCTTGTCCACACGAGCTAGTTCAGCGCCAGATGTCTTCTTCTCAACTGCTGCCAGTCGATTAGATAGATCAGCATTCTGCTTCTTTAAAGCATCAACTAAATGGTTGTTCTTTTGTTTGTGTATCTTGCGACGTAGACGTCGCTCTTCACGTCTTGTATTACGAAGCTCTTCGATCGTCATGTTACCTTGATCAGAATCGCCACTTTGAGCTTCTTGATGATCTATTGCATCATCATTGTCATCATCAAAATCGTCTTGGTTGCTATCTACTGCAGCTACTTGTGCTTGTGGACTTTCTTCACCTTCAGGTAGGGCAACAATTGCGCCGCCGTCTTGAGACTCTTCCACTTGCATTTCCATCTTATCAGTCGGATTCATACAGTTTGTCCTTTCAAAACTTTAAATGAATGCTTTAATATCACGAGGATCGCCGGTTACTTTTCCGATAAGCTCATGGTCATTAAAGAATGTAAATAATGCATGTCCTTTAGCGCCTTTGTCATCTTCAAAGTCAACTTCCCAACGGTCACCACCCCACTTAGGCACACGAACAAAATCACCTACTTGTGCCCATGAGCCTTCTGGCCACGGACTCATAGTTTCTCTTGTTTTAAATGCCAAAGGCCCGATGGCAATTACTTTACCGATCATCGTGTTCCACTTCTCTGTTTCTTTTACTTCTTCTGGAATATAAATTCCAGCGCTAGTAACCTTCTCTTTTACAGCCCTTAACTGAACAAGGACTCTCGCACCGTAAGGCGCCATGAGAGGGTCTACCAACGGAAACGCTTCTTCAAGCGTCTGTTCCATGTCATTCGACATCTTTTTTGTCCTCTTCTAATAGATCATTTAAGACATTCAAGGCCTCTTGCAGGCCTATGCTTTGACCAACGAGTCTTTGGTAACTTTCAAAGTTTACACAATTACCGTTTACCATTGATTCAGCAATTTCTTGCTTTTTCTCGTCAATCTTCCCAATGAAGACATTAATAAACTGCATTAACGACCTCTGCCGGCGCTCTTTTTAGGGATTGCCAACGCGATCATGATTTCAGGCTTTTTAGTCATTCCACCTTTTTTCATGGTTGCTACTTTTGCCTTACCTGCATTAAAGTCGACGCCTGCATTGCGTTTGTCGCCTCTTGCTGGAAGGTTTGCTGCTCTGGATTCAGAAACTGCGCCACCGCTTGCATACTTCTTAACGGCTCCGCCCTTCTTCATTACATTGCCCTCTGTAATACCCATAGCCATCTTTTTATGGGCGTTAATTGCTTCAGTCATCATTCTCTCCTAAGGTTGGACTTGTTGTTGAGCAGTCTGTTGCGCCATTGCTGCTGTTTGGAGCTCAGATTGCTTTTGCTGCTCGGCCTGTTGCATTGCTGCCAACTGGTCTTGTTGAGCTTTTTCAAGCTCGAATTTTCTTTCTAGCGTTAAAGTGTTAATGTTATGCGTTAACTCAGCTGCTTTCATTTGCTCATCAGCAACTAAACGATCATTTGCTTTCTTCATGTCAGCATCTATCTTCTTATTGTCGATCTGTGCTTTTGTCTGATCAGCTTGTGCTTTACGCTGAGTTTCTGCCATCTGTGTTTGTACAATAGCTTGAACACTTGGGTCTTGTGGCGGTTGCTGCTTCATTTGTTGCAATGTTTGTAGAGCTGCCTGAATGAGAGGCTGAATGCCTGCCAACTGTTGCTGTACATCTTGATGTACGTGTTGTCCAGCAGCTGCTAACAATTGCTGAGCTTCTCTCATTAAAGGTTCTACTTTAAGTACATTGAATGGTCTATCCAATGCAGCTGAAGTGTAGCCGTCCATTTGGTTCAGGTACCATAGCGTTAAGTGCTGCTTGATATGCTCTAAGCACTGTGGTAGGAATGTTGGTGCAATAATCGGATTGGCTCCGTACATTGGATCTTTTAAGTAATCCAAGTGTACTTGTAAGTGAGCCAAGTGGTCTTGCATTGGGAATGCACCGGCAGGTTTGCCTAGTGTCATTGCTACGTTTTCCAATGCAGCATTCATATCCTTCACATCTTGTGGGTCAGGCAACACCTCATTTACATCAGGTAGTTTGATCTGTTTAAGGATACGTTTTTCAACTGCAAGACGATTGTATAAGTCTGGGTTTGCGGCTGATCTTGCGGCAAGCGTCTGGATCTGAGCATAGCGTTGGCTTTCTGCAAAGATATGAGGATCAGACACAGGAACAATATCGGTGTTAATAGTAAAGTCTTCAGCAGCAACTTCCAAGCCTTCAGGCAAATCAACTTTACGTTGCTCATCCAAATACCAACGGTTGAGTCGCGCCAAAATCTTAAAGACGCGTTTTTGCGAATCATGCAATCTTGCATGGATTGAGGAGTATACCGATGCGCCTTGCTCAATAAGTGCTTGGGCTGTACCAACAGGCATGTTGTTGCCTGCGTCTGCGATCTTCTCTTCTGATGTTGTAACCACGCCTTTCGCTGCTTCGCTAAGCCATCCGAGTAATGAGAATAGCACTGGGCTTGGTTGATTAAACGGTACTGGCATGGCGATTTTACGAACATCATCTACTCCCGGTGCGCCTTCGATCTCTGCTACTTGTGTTGGCTCGATTGTTTGGCTTTGTCCACTGATCTTTGCTCCTTTGAGCTTGAGCATGGTAGGTGCTGTGTTAATGTGCGCAGAATCCAATAAAGCACGCAATGCGCCAGTAAGAGCAGCAGAAAGACCGCCGATGAGATGAGGCAAACCGATAGCATAAGCCCCACGCCATGGTATGAATTTAAACTCGATGATCCAATCCAACTTAGTATATGTGTCATCTCCATCTTCCCAGTTCCTATAAAGACCTACTACACATCTTTCATTCTCATCAATCATAAGAATGTACGGTGCTCTTTCTTCATTTGCAAACTTGTCGTCTTCTAACTCGAGCCATGTGGTGATGTGGTACACTCGACGTATGCCGTCTATGTTGTCCGATTTTGATGACCGGCCTTCGATCTTATTGTTCGCCTTTTCAGGCTTAGACTCTTCAGGCAGTTCAGTAGTTCTAAATACATTAATGTCTGTGTAAAGATTTGAAGATACACGAAGCTCAAACTCTTCTTCTGTAATATCCTGAACTTCAGTAACACGAGCGGCCGTATAGAAATTGCCAGCAGAAAATGGCAAATAGATGTTGTCAATCGGCACAAATTCAGCACAAGGCCGTTTCTTTTGGTCGTCATACCAGAGCTTCATAAACTGAGAACCACCAAGTGGCAACTGAGTCAGCATCTGCTCTTGCTCATCACGGTATTCTTCAATTTGCTCTGTCAACTGCCAGTTCATGTAATCGCGCTTACGCTCGGCTTTTTCAACTTTGGCCTCTGTAGTTTCACCGATGATCTTGGTTTTAACAGGGCCGTCAGGTGGGAACAATTCCTTAACTGCCTTAGCAGCAAAGTCCACGCATGCTTCTGCCATGATTGGATGGACTACCTTGGAAGCTCCTTGAAACTGAGCACCACCGGGAGCATCATGGCCTAGCCCTGTACGACGCAGTCCTTCTTCATACTGTTTGTCACGCTCTTCACGAGCTTGCTTGTCTTTATCGATTAGATCTAGAAACTTAAGAGCAATCTTATCTAGTTCGTATGATGGAATGGTCTCTGCCAGGTTCTCATAGAAGTCAGGGTTCTCTTCTGGGCCTTTAAGATCATCAAGACGGACAATAGCTGAACCGTCTTCTAACTCTTCTACGTCAGACTGCTCATCAAATAGGTCATAGACTGATTCTTCACCTTCCAAGTTGCTCTCTTCATCAGTCATAGGAGCTACAAAACGGTTGTAGTCTTGCTCAATTGGCATTTCAGGCATTATTGTTTCCTTGTTAGTTCGTAGCGCATTGTGTCAAGACTGACACTGCCGCCATCACGGTAGGTAATATTTCTTGGGTTCATTAAATGTTTAAGATCAGCGCCACCACTACCGCCGCCGCTGCCTCCGCCACCTACTGTAGCTTTAAACTGTGGAGGAGTAGGTATTTCTCCGGCTCTCATTCTATTGACAAAGTTTTGCATTTTTTCTGACTGGTCTTTAAATGCGCCTTTACCTGTCTCAACACGTGAATCGCCTTTTGTCTTTGAATACTCATTCATCCATGCTGCATCTGCATAAGGGATTGCACCAGATCTAACAAGCTCTTGGATTCTTGGTTCATATTTGCTTAA
>Ga0181344_1000798_pt1 | contig 12144 bp, 24 predicted proteins | sample Su13VDMLBDD_FD_130098 | JGI IMG/M metagenome (GOLD analysis project Ga0181344, IMG submission 130098) | Freshwater viral communities from Lake Michigan, USA - Su13.VD.MLB.D.D | ecosystem: Environmental > Aquatic > Freshwater > Lake | place: USA: Michigan | collected 2013-07-15
ATTCATTGACCGTGAATCCACCGTCCAGATCGACCCGCATGATCTGGGTGCTTGGATTCGATATCGGGTGGCTGTTGGTTGAAAAGTAGATTGGTTCGCTCATTTGCACTCCTTCCATTTGAACTCTGCTTCTCCACGTTCGTTCGCAACCCATTGAGCATGGCCTGTCTTCACCGCTGACGCTCTCCATGTGCTGTCGGTTGATATCATTCCGAGCAACATACCGATAACAAACCCCAAACCGAGAGGTAGGATCAGAATTGGCCACTGGAAATAATTGTCTCTCACGGCTTGGCCTCCTTGGCTTCGTTCCATTGCTTCAGAGCATCAGACTGAGATTCAGTGAAATCAGATGTGTACTCTGGGCAGAAATTCCAGAGTAGATTGTTTCCCGCCTCCTCCAGCCGACGAATCCGATCAGTCAGATTCAATGCATGGATATTCAGTTTGCGGAACATCTCGTTGGCCGCGTTGAGTTCGCGTTCCATCTTCTGCGATTCAGCAAACAGCAGGTGGAACGACCAGTCGAAGTTGTTGGTCCTCGGTGTATCGCTCATTTGCAATCCTCCACTTTCACCATCGGAACAAAATCCAATCGGTTGCTGTCGTCGATTGCGATGCCCCAGTTGTTCCTTCGGCAGCACAGCTCGGTTGCGTTGTAGACCTCCATCATCGTCTTCTCGGGTAGGTAGATGGACAGCAGTCCTTTGAACGTGAGACGCATAGTCTCTGATTCGTTATCGCTCATTTCGCCTCCTGCAATGCGTTGTGAATGTGCGGAAACTCGACAGCGAAGATCGTGTCGCGGATAGCCTCGGCGATGCGGCGATGCTCAAGCTGAGTGCCTTTGGCGCACCTCTGCTCAAGGTAGTGAATCCATGAGCGGATATTGCCGGTCATGTACAACGTGGTTTGGGTGCATAGCGGCAGAACCATGCGAGCAGTCTCACGACTTACGCCTTCTTGCAGGAGCCGACGATAGGTTTTAAACGCAAAATAGACCACTGCTTTGACTTCATCATGCGCCCACTGCTGCTCATAGCTGTCACCACTCCCCTGACGGTTCTTCAGATCCTGGGTGCGGAGTTCGACAGGCTCAGCTTCATCAATCGGAGCATACCGTTGGCTGAATTCTTGGAAGCAGAAGCTGCGGTGACGAATGATCTGAGCGGATATCGCTCGGCTCGTCTGAATCTCGACCGTCATGCTCGCCTGCTCGAAAATGCTCCAGTGGCCGTGCTTGATGCAGTAGGCCAGTAACTTGGGAGCGGTGAGCAAGCTCATCTGATTCGACGGATTGCTGACACGGGCGGCGTAGGTGATGAAGTCGGATGCGGTCAGGTTGCCGTCGCCGACAAGGGGTTTGGTGATAGCTACAAGTTTGACTCTCATGGATGCGAATTGGATGCGTTATGGTTGATTGCCGAGCGTTATCGCGGAATACGCTCCCCTCCGTGCGTTTGGGTTAGAACGGCTTCTCCTCGGTGTCGGGAGTCGTGGCGATGGGCTTCATGGTCTTGATGCGATAGGCCTTCTTCTTCTCGCCATTGGATTCGTACTCTTCAGCACGGACAACAATGGCCAGCTCAAGACCGATCATTCCACGGAGGAAGTTCGCGTAGCTGCCCTTGACGCCCAAGAAGTCCACTTCGGTGCCATCCGGCACGTTGTGGTTCGTTGCAGCGACAAGCTGGTTCACACGGAACCAGACGTTTTCCTGGTTGATGAAACGGTCAGCGATGCTCGCTCCGTCATCGGTTGCGAACGTCACCTTGCAGACCTCGCGGCCCTTAGCATCGAGCGTTTCCTCGACCTTCATCACGGTGACGGTGTACTCGCCTTCGGCATTGATGTAACTGCCTCCAGCGTCCTTACGGTTAACTTTGAACATAATGTGTAGGTTTCGATTTTGGTTTAGTTCTCGGATTTATTCAGCACCCATTTTGGGCATGAAAGTGTAATGGTCGTAGTCGGATAGGCTGGCCAACTGTCCAGTGCGCGGCACTCATGCAGCGTCGAGATTGCTTTCCGCCGCAGATTCTCACCGGCCTGAAGCCATTCGGCGTCGAGGCGATAGATTCCAACCGCGTACGGAGCCTTACGTTCGACAGCGACGAAGATGAACGACTCCGCGCCGGTCATCGCAAGATAATGCGCGGCCTGAATGTGGTAGCCGAACGAGGTGATGGTGCGGCTGAACGCTTCAGGTGATGCGTCGTCCGTGGTCTTCACATCGACCAGGATTGCTGGTTCTTTAATCCACAGATCGGGACGGGCCTTCAATGGAATCTGGGTTTCTGCATCTTCAGCAAAAACGCTCGCTTCGATTGAGTGTTCATAATTGATGATGTCCCAGAACGGATGGCGACGGACAGAGTTGGCCACGCCCTGCACATCGATGTCCTCAGCGTGGCTGAGATGGATGCGGCTCTTATGCTGCTCCTTCCACTGCTTTCCCTCCTTGGTTCTGTGGTCGATGTCCGGCGGAATCACGGCGACAACTTGCGAGTACAGATGCGGTTCAAGAACAGCGGTATGAATCGCCGTGCCAAGCTGCATCGCCTTGGTCGGCTCCTGATGCTCGTCTAGCGCGGCTTTGTAATGGGCCGGTGACTTGAGGATCTTGCTCATCATGCTTTTGGAGAGAGCATCAACGGCGTGATACTTCTCGGCTGGCATGTCCCAGTTAACGTGTCGGTTTTGAATGCTCATTCGATGGTCGGGCTGGAGAACGCTTTGGCCTTGATGACGAAGCTGTCAGGATCGGCGATGATCATGTTGGCCACCTTGGTCGAGACATCGCGGAAGTTCTGACCTTCCTTGATCAGGTTCTTGCTGATGAGGAACGCATTGGCGATGTCAGCATGCGGTTCGAGGATCTGCTCCAGCTTGTCCGTCAATGAGAAGGTCGATTCCGGCGTCACATTCACTGTTTGGCGAGTCGGAGTGGATGCGGTGGGTGTTGACGGACTGTTGAAGTCGGCTACTTCTTCCACGCAATATCGACCTTGGGTAATACGAGGGTCGAGCATCCTGGTGGCGAGACTCACCAGACGTGCGCGCATCATCGCCGCCGGGAACTTCTGCCATCCGCTGCCGGGTTTCGCAGGAAGCAGTCCGGCCAGCTTTGCGTCTTCCGCCGTAAACGAGATGCGAACTTTCTTCTGACCTTTGCAGAAGTCAGCGATTGCCGCTTGAGAGTCGAATTGCACCCAGTCAATCTCCCAACCCGCATCCATTAAACCGGACAGCATCGCCTCGGACTTCATGGCAATCTGACCATTTATGACGTGGTTGCTTTTCTTCCATGTCAGCGGTGTTTGGCGACTGGCAATGCACTCAAGAGCCAGAACGAATCCTTGCTCCGGCTTGGTCAGACCAAAGAGTCCAGAGTGTGCCATCCACTCGCCAAGCTGCTTCACGGCGTCGAGCGACGTGCATGCCTGGGAATAGAACTCTGCTCCTGATTGCGGCTGCTCCAGCGATTGAGGCTGGTTAGGCGCGACTACCGTCAATGTGTTGTTGCTGCTCATTGTTTGTATTCTCCGATACTACTTGTTTTGGTTGTCTCCGAAACGGATTCAGTTCTCCCCGCATGCTCTTGGATTCAAGAATCGCGGCCAGATCAGACTCCGTGAAAAGGACTTTCCGACCCACTCGCCGATGAGGGACGCCCTCCACGCGGACCATTCGAAGGAGTGTCTCCTTGCAGATCCTCAAGCGGTCGGCGGCTTCGGCGGATGTAAAGCACTGGGTCATTGGTTGGGAAATCGACAGCGTTCAAGTGTTCAGTCGGGGTGAAAATCCAAAATCCCCGTCGCAGATTCTCGCTGCGCTCTAGTCCTGAACGCTGTTAAAATTGTTCCGACACGCTAGCAGTCGTCTTAAGTCGTTGCAAGAGGATATTTGAAAATTTTTCGACCGAGACGTTCTTCGATCCTCTGAAGGTAGGCCACCTGCTCCGGTGTTCCGTTCACGCCGCTTCCGTTGAGGAACGTCACGCGCTGATCCATGAGATGATCCTTGCGCCGTTGCCATTCCTTATCGGATTCGCCGTCGTCGCGGCGGATCGTGTACGGGCCGTGATGAAGCTCTAGGGTGTACGTCTCGGCGTTCGGATTGAATGGTTGCCGCTCTGGTTTCGGGCCGAAACCTTCCCAGGTGTCGATGTCGGTGTCGTCTTGGCAGGAAGAACGCTGCAATGCCTCATCGATCTTGCGTTCATGCTCCTTCAAGGTTTTTTCGATCCGATCAACGCTCTCAGATATTCGTTTGAACATCGTGGCGGCTTTTTCCAACTGGTCTTTCAACACGGATGATTTTTCGGTTTCCATAGTAATCAGTTATTTGTCGGCTAATTCAGGGAACAACTTGGCAAATTCCTCGGATAGTGATGGGCGGTCCGGCTCTGTCGGCTTATCTTCAGCGGGCTGTTCGTTGGCCTTCTCCTGCTTCTGACTCCTCCTGCCTCGCTGCCTGGCCTTACGCAGGGCATTGATGGCCTTCCAAAGCTGGGCGATTTCACGGCGGATATCCGACAGCTTGCGCGATTCAAGATCCTTCTGCGCCTCCTCATCGGACGGCTTCCAGTCGCAGCCATGCCAGACCCGTTCGATCCGATCAAAGACCAGCACCTGGCTCTTCACGTTCCGCATCGAATTGAACGCGCGGTTAGCCTCGGCCAAGCCGCCGCCAATCGTCTCGACGATGTGGGCCAATAACTCCGACTTTTCGAGGGTCAGGTTGTGCCTCTTCGGCGGCATCTCTCGGAACGTCGCCCGCAGCGTCGAACCATTTGGAAGGTAACTCATGGTGGAAAACAGATAACTCTACTTTGTCCTCTTGTCAACGGAAAATTACCAATGGCTATTTCTCGGTTATCCTTGGTCTACCTAGCTCATCTAAAGATAAGCCTCCCCTTTCTAAAAAAGGGGAGAGGCTTATTCCGAAATCGGAATGCTTGCGCTCCGCCTTTGGGGGCGGTGCCGCTTCCGTTTCGGAATAAGGGTTGGAACGCGTTTGTGTCGCTCAGTCGACATGTACGAATGCTGTTTCTTGAGCCGGAAACGCCCCGTAGAGCGTTCGACAGGTGCTTTTCATGTCCGCACAAGGAAGAGGGCATGAGCGCGCTAGAATCGAATCGGCGAAAAGCCATGGTTTTGGATGCTTAGATTGGCCTACCTTTTATCTGCGGAAAAGTTATCCGGGTATTCTGCGAATGAACACCGGAGTCCGCTCGCCGACGTATGCTCCGGCCTGATTGAATTCATGGTACTCGACGGCTTCCTCGTGGGTCATCCCGCTTGCCTGGAGATTGGCCAGCACCTTGTCGTAATCGTAGGCGACAACCGGGACGCTCCCGAACGACTCGCAGATGCCGAGGATGCAGTCATCGAATCCATCCATGAGAAGCAGGTCAGGATCGATTTCGGCAAGTTCATCTCGGATGCTCATGGCTTGGTTCGCTCCGGCGTGGGGTACACATCATAATCCTCCGGCACTTCGACCGGAACAACGCGAATGCGGCCCTGCGTGTACTCGCCGGGGTTGAGTTCTCGCGCTGTCGCCTCAGCCTCCTTGCGCGTGGGATATTCGAGCGTTCGATAGCTGATGACCCGTTCTTTCAGATCGGACCAGCCAATCGCGCCGCTGACCTGAACTTTGAAGCGGGGCGGGGCGAATAGATTGCGGCTCATTGGCCAACCTCCTCCTCGCTGACCAATCCATTGCGCTCTAGCTGTTCAATCGCGCGTTGGAGATAAATCGCGTTGTCCAACGTCTCCTCCAGCGCATGACGCAGCCACGCGCGGAGAGGAAGCGGATTGTCGCTCACGGTCGTGCCGTACTTGGCAATCCCGCGCATCTGTCGTTCGGCGATAAGCTGGCACACGCGGAGTTCGGTGCCGCTGAGGTAGGATGCTGGGTCGTTGCTCATTGATAGCGTCCTCCGTTGCGGATCAGGTTGATGATGGCTTCCGAGTCGTCGATCAGCTCCTGGCGCCGCTTCTCACCCTCGCCTGTCGGATCGACCGAGATGTACGCGCGGACATAGAACAGCGCATTCTGGAGGTTGATGAGAGCATCCGATACCTGATCAAGGCGCGTCGATGCTTCCAATAGGACAGGCGATTGCAGCTTGTCCGACAGAATGTCGAGCGTCGTGATGAGTTCGCCGAGCGTCGTTTCCTTGCTCACGGCGCGTCCTCCGGTTCGCAGGTTTGGATGAGCTTGTCGCCAGCCTCGCGTTCGATGATCAGTTCCAGAATCTGCTCGCCGTTCGCCGCGACGATGCTGCATATGTGCTTGTCGTCATCATAGATGCTCATGGGCGTGGCTTGGTGTTCCTCGCATTCGCCGGTGATGATGGCGTTGAACAGGTCGATGATCGTCTGAGCATTCTGTTTCGATTGGATGGTTAGTTTCATTTCTTAGTCAGGTGATGGTTTTCGGTTTGCTCGCGCACGGAGTTTTCGAGTGCATCCAGTTTTCGCATGACCCGTTTTCCATACGCGCGCGTGGAAGATCTTTTAAGGGCTTTTGGCCCACCTTGCCAGAGTCGAGCTAAAGATTCGTCGCTGAGATGCTGGCCATAGTGCGCGAAGTAGGACTCCGCGATAAAAATTGAGATGGCGCGGTTGGTGACTTGGTCGTGCGCGTAAGATGTACCCATGATGCGGTTGATATCGCGGACCATGATCGACTTGATCTGCAACGCGCCGAGTTCGCCGTGTTTGCCGCGCGCATGATCGTTGCCGCCGGATTCAATCTGAATCAGGGCTGAGAGGAGCAATGGATGCATAATTTGATGCGCGGATGCGGTTTATTCGTGGGATTTGATGCGCGGACAGGGTTTACCGGATAACCAGAGCGGCTTAAAGCCCTTTCGCCTTCGCGATGATGGCGAATGCGTGGTACAGGTCGTCGTCGTCGGCCATAGGGTGCGCGAGGCGTTGAAGAGCGTCCAACATAGCGGGGGCAGAGGCGATAAGATTGGCGTTGGCTTCAACATCTCCGCCATGCTTCGGCTCGATCTGAGATGCGTGCAGGCGGCAAACTCTAGTTCTCAAGCCATCGTTGCCGACACGACAAATATCGTAAACTCCGGTGTCGATTTTCTTGGTTGTCCAAGGGCCGGGGGTATGGGTTTTCATGGGGTGTTTTCTTTCAATCGTTGGAGTTTTTGGAGATGACCGCAAAGGCGCGCGAACCGTCGCAATCTTGGCGAAGATCAATGGTCGACAGGTAGAGGTATTCTCCGTCGTCGCATTTGACCGAGCGGAGGCGGACCGTCATGCCGATCATGCAGCGCGTCCGAGCCTCACGGCGGACCGCTTTACGCGCGTCAGCATAGGACGAGGCAAACTCGGGCGAGGTATGGCTGAAGCCGATTTTGTATTTCATGGGTTTTCAGGCTTTGACGGTGTATTCCGACGCGAAACGAAGGCCTTCGGCGCGGCCAGATTCGGAGCCGCCCAGGACGATGCTTTCGCACGCAGAGTCGCTCAGTTGGTTCGACCAGGCGTTCCAATGTTCGCGTGCGTCGGAATAGGGGATACCGCAGTCGCGGTGCAGCACATGCGCGAAGGAGGAGAAAAAGTCGTCGCGAACTTCCGACACCTGCTCATCCATGCCAATCTCACGCATCAAGTCCGCTTCCATGCGCGTCAGGCGCATTTGGGGCAGGATGCGTTCCACGACAAACACCTGCGCGTCGGCCCATAGTTCCGGCCCGGCGTTCGTTTTGACGTACAGACTGAGGTCGTCGAACAGATAGAACCGAGTTGCGTCAGGCCTTGGGTCGTCTTGGAATGCTTCGCGGAGGTTGTCGGCGAAAGGTTCAAACGATGTTTCGACCAATTGCTGCTCCTCATCGTCCAGGCGCGCGTCCATGCGGTAGTTATGGTGCAGGTACGCGCGGACGGATTGCGGAAGGTCGTGCGCGTCAAATGCGCGGATTGCAGGGTCGAAGAATTGGATTTCGCGGATGATTTGATGGATTGTTTTCATGCTTTGGATTTGTTGCGGATAGGTGGCCTACCCTTTCGCGTCACGCTTTCGGCATGGCGCGCGGAGGAGAGGTCAACGGTCAGCGTTGCAATAGGTGCGGTAGTCTATGCGTCCGATCAGATAGTCCGCGCATGCGCGGGAGCGTTTTTCTGACCAGCCGACAGAATAGGTCAGCCAATTGAAAACCTCGGAATAGCTCAGTCCGCGCGCGGACCGGCGCGCATCCGATAGATTGCCGTTGATGAGGTTATTTACCGCGTTTTCGATGCGTTGAATGGATGCCATATGTGTTTTTTATTTGAGGTTGAATAGCGCGCGAAAGTCCGCGTAGTCGTGGCACAAGTCCGTGGAGAATCGGTAGACGCCAATGTCTTCGGATCCGTCCGGTCTGCGGACCGTGACAAATTGCCACTTTTCGCCTGACAGAACGAAAGGATCTTCAAAGGCGCGCGCGCGAAGGAATTCGACGAGCTTCATGGATTGAATGGGTGTGGAGTTTTAGAAAGTGCAGCACCCGCAGCATGGCGCATCTTCACACCGTCCGCGCGCATTGCGCGTACCTGTCCAACCGGATGAGGTTTTGACGCACACAAGGCCGGAGTTCTCGGACGTCCGTCCGGTGCATGCATTGCAGTCTATGCGCCAGACACGGCCGCGTTTGGTGACGGTGCCAAGGCCTGAGGGGACGTATTCGTGGCATTGGACGCATTGTCCGGGGTATCGGTTGGTCATTGGATTGATGGATTGAGTTTTGATTGAGACTAAAGACACGTTGCAACCTACGCTTTCGCATAGGCTGACACGTTGCTTTAGTTTGCGGCCGTAATTTTTTGGACGCGCTTTGCACCCGTTCCATGCGGTTTGAAGCCGACAATGAAGCCACGGTTTCCTTTCGCGCATAGTCTGCATTTGTCGCATGACAGGCTGTCAACGCGTTGGGCCGGGCAGACAACTACGCGGTTGCCCTCCGGTGTCGTGAAACGGTCCGCGCTGTCCTGAGGGACAACGGCCGCAACCGGAAGACCTAGTTTGGCAAGGGTGTCGGCATGCGACACCGAATTCGCGGACAGGTTGACGATGAAACCGCGCTCATTGGCGGACCGAATGGCGGACAGGTTATCTGGAGTCAGCGGCTTGTGGGTGTAGGTAAAGCCGCGTTTGCCGGTGTTTGCTTCGGCAAGATCGGACAAAGCGGTTGCGTCAATTGAATCACCGACACCGGGCAAGTCTCCGGCTTGATTGTGACGCCACAATTGCCCGGCCGGGAAAGAGCGGACCTTAGACAGGAAGGAAGACCAGTCAAAGCCGCGCTGTCCGCTTGTAACTTTGCTCCAATGCAACGCAAGCGGTCCGGAGTCAGCATAGCAACCGTCTTTCTTGAAAGGGCATGCATCACTGCATGTGACGGCCGACGAGGTTGACACCGGAATAGGTCCGGTTTTCGCGTTGGAAGAGACTAGAGTTAAGTGAACATTCATTGGATTTTAATGGTTGGGGGTGATGCCGTAGTGGCTTTCGAGGTATCCGACGAGGAGAACCAAAGCGACGAAAAGGGCCGCAATGGCCAGTCGTTTAAGGGTGGAGCGTTTCATGGATTCAAAGGGCTTGGATTTCATCGAAAGAGAACCGCTCCTTGGCTTGTTCAATCGTCTCTTCGCGGTCGAACGGCCCGAATTCCCAATCGATGACGACAAGTCGAGTGTTCGGCGTGTTCTCGAATTCCCTGACGATGCGGTAGCGGAATTGTCCCGAAGGGGTTTGCTCAATCTGGAGTGTTTTCATTCGATTTGAAATTTACCGTGAGCCGCTAGGCTAGGTGAACCGGAAAACGGCGTCAACAAATTTTTCTAAACTTTTTTTCGATAGGGGGAAATGTGGGGAATTGCTGAGGAAAATGCGCGGTTTAGACAGTGTCAGGATTCAAACTAGACAGCGTCTAGATTGGGAAGACAGGCCTTGCGAAAGGCTACCTTGGATTGCAAGGTACAAGACATGACAAGTGAGCAGTGGACGAAAGCGAAAAGCCTCTACCTTGCGGGAAAGACATGGAAAGCGATTTCAAGCGACTTGGGATTGAATCAATCGACTCTACTTTCCAAAGCGTCACGGGAAGGATTGCCCAAGGTGAGGAAGGAGATGAGAAACACTGTTTCCTCTAAAGAAACAGTTTCCCTAGAAAGTCTGTCCGTTTTGGTCCGTAGCAAGCTCGCCGCCGATGCCGCAAGTACGCTCGAACGCATCGAAGGTTATTCGTTGGACGGGATAAAGGATGAGTCAACACGCGAGCAGATACTCGGATCCGTCGCCAAGCGGTCCGCGCTTGTGTTTGGCTGGTCCGAGCAAGGGGAAGCAGCGAGCGTTTCAATCAATCTGCTCGGATCGATGCCGGACAAGTTCCACGTGGAACAAGTCGTGAGTGAACCGCCTGACAAGTAAACATAACACACATTGTAATCGATTGGCTGTCTAATAGACTGGATTAGATAAGCTAATGGTAAAAAAGGATTGTTTTTCCTAGGGAATGGCACAGTTTTTGAGTGGAGGCCTGGCACCCCCTTTGCGGGTGGGCTTCGTTTACGATACCCCCCTCAAAAATTTTCCGCCTTTTTGACCATGATAAATAAAATTGAAATTGGTCAAACTATTACTCTCACCTACTGCGAGCAGAAACTGGCCCACTTCGTCGCTCGTCATCGCAACGGAAACAATCGCTATTTCAATGTGGCGAATCTCAAAATCAGCGCGCAGTCGCCTCTGACCGTGGATTTGGAGGGCATAGCTGGGGAGATTGCTTTTTGCCGTCTGTTCAATGTCTATCCCGACCTGGACACCGACCGTCCACCCCCGCATCCGTTCTACGACGCGACAATCCCTCCGCCTCCAGGCTATCGCATCGATGTCAAAACGACCAAGTACGACAATGGAAAGCTACTGGTGGACGCGCGGAAGGACAGCGTTAAGACCAGCGCGGTTGATTTCTATGTTCTGATGACCGGCACTTTCCCAGGTCCGTACACCTATCGCGGCATGATAGCGCGGGAGATAATCATCGCCCCGCATCGAATCGAGACGATCAAGGGTTATCGCTCGTACGTCGCCATCCAAAGCGAACTCGTGGCCAACCCTGTGGACGCCACATTTTAATTGACGCGATAAGCGTTTCTACTGCTCCATCCGGCGCAACGACCTTAAGCAAGGCATTCGCTTGGTCAGCAAATGCACCCCGTCTAAGCGGCAATGACACTCCGCATCGGAAGCGGTTGGATAATCAGCCACCGTGTGGTGGATGGATGGCCAACCACAACTCAGATAACGTCGGTTTACATTTTTCATCTCATGTCTTGTCCTAATGTCTTCAACGCCTTTGCGGTGGCTACCGAGTCGCTCGCTCAGGACGTTTACAAACGCGCCTCGTACCGCTCGATGTGGCTCAACATGATCGAGCGCGGCGAGTATCCCCAGGGTACTGGTCTGACCCAGACCTCGTTCACCACCACCTCCATCGAGCCGACTGCGGCTGAGGAGTGGTCGGCCATCACGCTCGCCAGTGGCGAGAACGGTGGCGCTTGCGATGTCACCTACAACGACGTTCCGGTCGGCTACAATGCCGTCACCTGGAGTCCTGAGCGTTTCGCTCTCAAAGGTCCTCTCCTGTGTAAGGACGATCTGACCTTCGACCATCGCGTCGAGGCGTTCCTGCGTGTGTACTTGGAGAAGCTCTCGATCCGCGCTCAGCGCACTTGGGAGACTCGCTATCAGAACACCTTCGCCAAGTTCGCCATCAAGGCCGTGGCCGACTCGTCCTTCACTCAGGTCGAGACGATTCCGTCTGGCGTGAATGAGTTCCCCTGGATTCAGACCGGATCGGCTGGTCAGGCGCTCAATCAGTCCACCTCCGAGCTGACTCAGGAGATGCTCGATGTCGCCGCCGCCACGTTGATCCGTAACGGCGCGACGAATCCTGATAGCTCCGGCTTCATCAGCTACAGCAGCGACGGCCCGATCTTCCCGCTGTACATCGGCTTGGAGGCTTCGCAGCGCATCGCTCAGAACAACCCCGCGTTCCGTGAGGATCTGCGTCAGGCTGATATGGGCAGCGGCAGCGGCGCTGAGTTGCTCAAGCGCATTGGCGCGAAT
>Ga0181344_1000799_pt1 | contig 12140 bp, 22 predicted proteins | sample Su13VDMLBDD_FD_130098 | JGI IMG/M metagenome (GOLD analysis project Ga0181344, IMG submission 130098) | Freshwater viral communities from Lake Michigan, USA - Su13.VD.MLB.D.D | ecosystem: Environmental > Aquatic > Freshwater > Lake | place: USA: Michigan | collected 2013-07-15
GAAAGAGGGCAAAAATCCCAAGGGTGGTCTAAACGCCAAAGGGAGAGCTTCTTACAACGCAGCGAATCCGGGGAAGCCGGGGTTGAAAGCCCCCCAGCCGGAAGGCGGCGCAAGGAAAAAATCGTTCTGTTCCAGAATGGAAGGGATGAAAAAGAAGCTCACTTCTGCCAAAACCGCGAAGGACCCGAACAGCCGGATTAACAAGAGTTTGAGGGCTTGGAAATGCTAGATATTAACGCCTTGTGGATGACTGTATTAAGTCTGTTCACAGGTCTTTTTGCTTACATAGCGCATGAAAAGTTCTCTGAACTAGCGCGGATTACGATCTTGTTGAACAAGACTCGTGAGGAGATTGCCCGTGATAACGTCACTAATGCAGAAGTTGAACGGATTACTGACCACATTGACCAACGCTTTGACAAACTTGAAGCGCGGATTGACCAACTTATTGCGCAAAAAGGACACTGAAAATGGCTGACATGTCAAAGCTGGAAGCGCGTATCAAAATGCTTGAAGCACGGCGCGAAAAAGGTGAGTCTGTACCTGAGTTGGACGCGCTGTATTCACAGATGGATACTGCAACTAGTAAAGCCTATGAAGAGTCTTCGAAAAAATTGTCTGGAGACTACGAAGGTAAAAGTGCGAGTAAAGGCGCGGGCAAAAAAGCAAAACCAAAAATGGACTTTTCATACACCCAGACTATGAAAGAAGTGATGGTACCTAAAAACGACTCCAAGAGTCGTGCAGAGCGTACTAATCCTATGGGTGACACATATAAAAAAGGTGGCATGACGGCCTCTGCCCGTGCAGACGGTATTGCCCAGCGAGGTAAGACTCGCGGAAGAATAGTATGAGACACGAAGACATCTTAGCTCTTGCTGCTTTGGCTGGGGGCCTTGCTGCTTTCAAAAAGAAAGCAGACAAAGATTCTGCTGCGTTGCCTGAGTCAAAAGAAAATGAAGCAAGGCTTGCAGCAAAACGTGCAGCGTCGGGGAAGGTTTTTGACGAAGAAATAGTAGACCCGGCTGAAAGACGTGCGCTAGGTGCAAAGATACTTGAAGTAAACCAAGATAAATACGGTAAGGCAAGCCCAGAAAGAATTAGACAAGCGAAACTTAGGGCACTGCAAGAAGAGGATGCCTTACGCGGAGTTTTAACAGATTCAAGTGGTATGCCAGTGCGTTCTCAGTCTGGACGTTCTGTAGGTTCAGGACAGTATAAAAAAGGTGGTGCGGTCAAAACAAAGTCTGCTTCGGCGCGGGCTGATGGCATCGCCAAGCGTGGCAAGACTCGCGGGAGAGTAATCTGATGCCCAGCGTGTCCAAAAAACAGCACAACTTGATGGCGATGGTGGCTAATGACCCCGCCGCTGCCAAGCGTGTTGGAGTACCCCAGTCCGTAGGGGAGGAGTATATGCAAGCGGACAAAGGTAAAAAGTTCGGCGGTAGTGGCCCTCGTGCCCGCCCTGATCTTCAGAAGGCAAATAAACCCAAAACACGTCACGGTAAAAGTGAATTATTTTCAGGAGGCGGTATGCCAGTCAAACCAATGGATGAATCCAAAGTACGCTCACGTGAGTCCGATGAAGCAAAACGCGAAGCTGTAGGAGGCAAGCCTATGAAAAAAGGCGGCAAGGTTGCCAAGTACGCTAAAGGCGGTATGGTCGCCCCATCTAAGATGGGTTCGGTTCGTACTGCTGCCCCTAGCCGTGATGGTATTGCCGCCAAGGGTAAAACCAAAGGCACGATGGTCAAGATGGCTGGTGCTAAAGGTATGAAAAAAGGCGGGTATTGCTAATAAGGGGCTGACATGCTTAAGGTAAACAAACCGATGTCAAAAGCTGCTCAACCATCCATGAATAGGATGGCTGGCCCCGCTCCACAAATGCAGTTTATGTCTGATAAGTTACGTGGCGCACCTATGCAGGGAGCTGGCCCCGCTCCACAAATGCAGTTTATGTCTGATAAGTTACGTGGTGCACCACCAGTAGCCCCCGGTGCACCTAAGATGATGGGTGGTATGAAAAAAGGCGGTAAAGTGTCTTCAGCATCTTCTCGTGCTGATGGTATTGCCCAGCGTGGTAAAACTAAAGGTAAGGTGATCTGATGATGGCCTCTCGGGGTATGGGCGACATTAACCCTTCCAAAATGCCCAAAGCGAAAAAGAAAGCGCGGCGGGATGACACCGACTTTACGCAGTACAAAGAAGGTGGATCGGTTAATGCTGCCGGTAATTACACCAAGCCCGGTCTTCGTAAGAAGATTGTGAGCCAAGTGAAAGCCGCAGCAACGCACGGTACCAAGGCAGGCCAGTGGTCAGCTCGCAAAGCACAACTAGTGGCTAAGAAGTATAAGGCCGCTGGTGGGGGATACAGGGATTGAAAGCGCCACAGCAATCGCTAAAAAACTGGGGTGACCAGAAGTGGCGTACTAAGTCCGGTAAACCCTCCAGTAAAACCGGTGAGCGGTACCTGCCGGAGAAGGCGATTAAGGCGTTGAGTCCTGCCGAGTATGCCGCCACGACTAAGGCAAAGCGGGCGGGGAAGAAAGCAGGAAAGCAGTTCGTAGCACAGCCCAAAGGCATCGCAAAGAAAACAGCGGGATATAGATAATGGCAAATACTTCTGGCGCTACTAGCTTTAATCTTCAACTGACTGAACTCGTTGAGGAGGCGTTTGAACGCGCCGGGAGAGAGATGCGTACTGGTTACGACCTGCGGACAGCGCGTCGTAGCTTGAACATTATGTTTGCCGACTGGGCGAATCGTGGCATCAACATGTGGACTATTGAGCAGGGCTTGATTGATCTTGTTCCGGGGCAGAATACCTATGCACTTCCTAACGATACTGTTGATCTGCTTGAGCATGTTATTCGTACTGATGCCAATCAAGTAGCTACCCAAGCCGACCTGACAATTACCCGTATCTCGGTATCCACCTACGCCACGCTGCCGAATAAGCTTCAGCAGGCAAGGCCAATTCAGGTCTGGATTCAGCGGCTAAACGGGCAGACTTCGCCTGTTGGAGCGACGTTGGATGGCGCAATTACCAGCACAGATACCACTATCACCGTCTCCAACGCTACGGGTCTCCCCGCCGCTGGGTTCATCAAGATTGGCAACGAGCTAATCAATTACGGCTATATCACTGGGAATACGCTGTATAACTGCTTCCGGGGGCAGGACAACACCACAGCGGCAGCGCACGCGGATGGCGATACTGTCTACTGGGCGCAGCTTCCTTGTGTGAGCGTCTGGCCGACACCCGATGCTTCCCAGCCATATCAGTTTGTGTACTGGCGTATGCGTAGAACGCAAGACGCCGGTGGCGGCGTAAACGTCATGGATGTGCCGTTTCGTTTTGTTCCTTGCATGGCTGCTGGTTTGGCGTACTACGTTGCGGGTAAAATCCCAGAAGGACTGGAGCGCCTACAGATTTTGAAAGCCCAATACGATGAGGCTTGGGACTTAGCCGCAGGGGAAGATCACGAGAAAGCCGCCCTACGCTTTGTGCCGAGGCAGCAGTTTATTGGGGGCACTGTGTAATGGCTAACCGGTTTGCATCCGGTAAAAATGCGATTGCTGAATGTGATCGCTGCGGGATGCGCTACAAGTTAAAAGTGCTTAAGCGGGAAGTTGTTAAGACAAAGAATTATGAATTGCTGGTGTGTCCGACATGTTGGGACCCAGACCACCCGCAGTTGCAGTTAGGTATGTATCCGGTAGACGACCCTCAAGGATTGAGGAACCCAAGGCCGGATCGAAGCTACTACCAGTCAGGCTTAAGTGGCCTGCAGATTCAGAATGGTGCGGGTACTAACGTAGAACAAAGCGGGTACCCTGAAGGTGGTAGCCGGGTATTCCAGTGGGGTTGGAACCCTATTGGCGGCGCAAGTGGGTTTGATTCGGCCCTTACTCCCAACGATTTAATTGGGCAGGGGCAGGTAGGCAGCTTGACTGTGACAATTACATAGGAGTAAGACATGAAGCACGAAGATATTAAGAAGGACAAACCGCTCATGGAAAAGATTGCCAAGAAAGCAGTCAAAGGCCATGAGAAGCGTATGCACAAGGGTATGGCAAAAGGCGGTGTGACTACCGACGCAATGAAGAGCATGGGGCGCAATATGGCTCGGGCTGCTAACCAGAAATCGGGCTAAGGAGCACGACATGGCTAAGTTTTCAGAGAAGGTTAAAGGTAAAGAGATCGGCCAAGCTAATGTTTATGCCGAGCCGCATACGATGAGCGGTAAAGGTGTGGAAGCTAAAGTGCCTGTTAAAACCGGCGCTGCGGCCATGAACGAGATGAACATCTCGGCTGGTGGCGTCAGCAAGGGTAACTACAAGGCTGAGAAAACCGACGGCATCAAAATTCGTGGTACCGGTGCAGCAACTAAAGGCGTAATGGCTCGTGGCCCTATGGGTTAATCATGAACTACACTGAACTGTTCAACACTGTTAAGTCGTACTGCGAGAATGATTTCGCAGCGGCAGCGTTTACTGGTACGGATGACGTTACCCCCGCCGTAATCCCAAGTAGCGAACAGGTCGATACGTTTATTAGGCAAGCTGAGCAGCGTATTTACAACTCCAGCAACCCGCCGATATTGAAGCACAATGTTTACGGGCGGCTGGACCAAGGCGATAAATATTTAAACCTTCCAGAAGATTTTCTGGCGGTGTATTCGTTGGCAGTTCTGACTGACACGGCAGCGGGGGAAGATAGTCCGCAGGAGTTCTTGCTCAATAAAGACGTTAGCTTTATTCGGCAAGCGTATTCTGACCCTACTTATGAGGGGGTGCCCCAGTATTACGCACTGTTTGGCCCCAACACCGGGTTTAATGTACCAGACCCAAATACGACTTATACGATGATTGTTGGTCCTACGCCTGATGCCAACTACCAAGTGGAGTTGCATTATTTCCGTTACCCAGAATCAATTGTTACGGCGGGCACATCATGGCTTGGTAATAATTTTGATACTGTGCTTCTGTATGGTGCGCTCATGGAAGCCATTGTGTATATGAAGGGTGAGCAGGACGTTGTTACCTACTACAAAGCTCGGTACGACGAAGCCTTGATGTTGTACAAACAATTAACTGATGGTAAGGAACGACAAGACTCGTACCGTTCCGGCCAGCCCCGAGTGCCAGTGGCATAATCTAATCAGGAGTTTTAAATGGCAATTACACAATCACTTTGCACCAGCTTTAAGGTTGATCTGCTTGCTGGCACCATGGACTTTACGTCTGGCACGGGCGACACGTTCAAGATGGCGCTGTATACGTCTTCTGCGACTCTGGGGCCAACCACAACCGCATATAGCACTACTAATGAAATTTCGGGCGCAGGGTATACGGCGGGTGGAAATACGCTAACTGTTTCCCAATCCCCAACGTCTGGCGGTACTACTGCGTTCATATCTTTTAGCAACACTACGTGGAACTCTGCTTCGTTTACTTGTCGCGGTGCGTTGATTTATAACAGTAGCCAGTCCAATAAAGCGGTGGCCGTTTTTGATTTTGGTTCAGATAAAACGGTTGTAGGCGGTTCATTTACCGTTTCGTTCCCAACTGCGGACGCTACTAGTGCTGTTATCCGTATCGCTTAATAGGGGACAATCATGGCATTTGTGATTAATGACCGGGTACTTGAAACGTCCGACGTTACAGGTACAGGCCCGGCTACTCTGCTTGGTGCTTCATCAGGGTTTCAAAGTTTTTTAGCTGGTATTGGCGGCAGCAACACAACTTATTATTGTATTGTCAATCCAAGCGCGGTTGCGGAATGGGAAGTAGGCCTTGGCACTCTTGATGCTGGCGGGACTATCCTTACCCGTACGACTGTTTACAGGTCTTCAAACTCGAACAACGCGGTTGTATTTACTGCTGGCACCAAAACTGTATTTGGCACGTACCCTTCTTCGCGTTCGGTTAATTACGACGCGGCTGGCGCACTCACTATTACAGGCGCGACAACGTTTAATAGCAACCTTACGGCTACCGCAGGAACTACCACCATTGCGACAATGGCGGGTACCCCTAACTTTACCGGCACCCCCACATTTGCTGCTAACGTTACGTTTACTGGAGTTGCAGCGCGGGTCGCGGGCGATTTTAGTAACGCAACGATAAATAGCCGCACAGCTTTCCAAACCACAGCAACGGATGCCAGCACAGACGTACAGGCATTACCAAGCGGTTCTGGTACCGCAGCATCGTGGACAGCTACAAACGCAGCAACCCCAACTAACGCAAGTACCATCAAGATTGCAACAAACGGTGCTACTGATGTTCAAGTTGTTTCCGGGGTAAATGGTAGCGGCACTTACCTGCCAATGACGTTTTGGAATAACGGGGCAGAGAAGGCTCGACTCAATGTCAACGGCAACGTACTAATCGGCACTACGAATGACGGCGCTGGTACTTCCAAGTTGCGTGTTGCAGGTACTATTGAGTCAACCACTGGCGGCTTTAAATTTCCAGACGGTACGACACAAACATCGGCTAACCAAGTAGTAACGGAGATGGTTAACTTGGGCACCACACCAATTCAATCATTCACTTACTCATTTGCCGACGCAAACGCAACAACAGCTAGCCTTATCTCCATTCGCGCAACACCTCTAGCAGGCGGTCAGATTATTGCGTTGGGCGCTATCACTAGTGGGTCTGGGTATGTGAATGGTACTTACACAGATGTACCTCTTACTGGGGGTTCTGGCACTACCGCAGTAGCTGCAACGATTGTGGTTGAGGTTGGTGCGGTTACTTCTGTAACTATTCCTGCTGCCGGTACAGGTATCAACTATGCCTATGGCGACACGCTTTCAGCGTCGAACGTCGATTTAGGTGGATCAGGTTCTGGTTTTTCTATCCCGGTTGCGTTACTTGCGGCTGGAGGCGATGAGCTAGAAATGGACGGTATTAACGTTTCAGGTCAGTGTTTGACAAATGGAACCATTACTGTTTATGTTAACGCAAGCCCCGGTTATATAGCTGGGGGCCGCACTTTTGCATACTCTCTCGGCTAATTTATAGGAGCTTCAAATGGCAATTATTCAATCTGGTGCAAACAGCACTGTTCTTCAAACCATCGACCCAACCATGACTGCGGCGCGTGTAACCATGCGCCCTTCCGAATTACTCGGTGCTTACGAGCTTGGGCTTGTATCTGGCTCACTCACTGGTGCCGCTGCGGGTTCCACGGTGTATTCTTTCCGTTGGGCACCAGCAGTCTCAACCAATCTTTGCTTGATCCGTCGTGTTGAGATTGGCTTCTCGACCATTACTGCGTTCACTACCGCTCAGTCGTTGCAGTACTCGTTGCAAGTCGCGCGTCAGTGGACAGCAAGTGACACTGTTGGTGTATCCGCTTCCTTTACGCAAACTAATACTGCCAAGCTGCGCACCGCAATGCCGACCTCAGCGTTTGCAAGTGGCGGTCAACTTTTGATCGCAAACACTGGTGCGATTACTGCGGGTACTCGTACGCTTGATACACAAGCTATGGCGTTTACTAGTGGCTCTTCTACTGCCGTTGGTACTTCAATGCTAAACACTGCAATTTTCCAGCAGCAGACTGGCGACTACCCGTTGATTTTTGCAGCCAACGAAGGCTTCATCATCAACAACGTTCAGACTATGGGTGCCGCAGGTGTGATTAACCTGTATGTCAACGTTGAGTGGTTTGAGATGGCCGCAACAACCGGTATCACTTACTAATGTAAGAAACGCGGGGCTTCGGCCCCGCTAAAGGATTTTTATGCTAGGTCTTGCCCCATTCTCCGGTGCGCCGCTATCTGGCTACTTGATTTTTACCCCGTCAGCTACCGTGACGGGGCTGCAAGCTGACGCGCTATTAAATTCTGTTACCGCTACTCCAGCTATAACCGCTTCAATTACTGGCGTATCAGGTACTGTGTTTTTAAATAGCGGGATTAATGGGACTACGTTCCCACTTCGTTGGACTACGATTAATACTGCGCAGTACCCATTGGAGTAATCATGCTGGACCCTGTAACTATTGGTTTGGCGGTCGCGGGCGTCAAGGCGGTTGTTACCGGAGTAAAAGAAGCTGCGGCTCTTGCCAAAGAAGCTTTTGACGAGATCAACGGCGCAGTTGAGTCAGGTAAAACGCTTGCTGACTCCATGTCGGGCGTTACTAAGTTCTTTTCCGCTGCGGGTAAGTACGAAACCAAACGTAGCCAGCTTGAGGAAGCCAAAGTAGCGCAGGAAGCGGCTGTTGCGAAAGGTGAGCCGGTACCAGATTATGTTTCTGATGCCGAGTACGTCATGGAGTTGATGATTATTGATCGTCAGATTAAGCAGTATTACGATGACATCAAACACATCTTCACCTACCACTTCCAAGAAGCAGGGATGTGGGACGAGTTCTGGCAACGCATGGGCAAACTGCGGGCTGACAGGGAAGCAAAAGCAGAAGCAGCTAGGCAAGCAGAGACGGAAAAACGACTACACGCCAAAGCCGAAGAAATGAAGAAACGCCGTGCTCGGGCCAAGCGGCTTGAGACAATACAGGCTGTGGGGGCAATGGTTGTCGTATTTGCGTTAGTTGCCGGATTTGGCTATTTTATGCGGTGGATGTTTCAACAAGGAGGTTGACATGCTAGGACTTGACGCACTGCTGGGTATCGGCGGCAAACTGATTGATAAGCTGATTCCTGATCCTGAACAAAAAGCCAAAGCTCAGCTTGAGCTTGCAAAAATGGCGCAGGACGGTGAGCTGGCCAAGATGGCGAACGAGACCGACTTGTACAAGACGGAGCAGAACAATCTGACTGAGCGCCTAAAGGCCGACATGGGTAGTGACAGTTGGCTGTCAAAAAACATCCGTCCTCTGACGCTGGTCTACATTCTGGTAGCGTACATGGCGCTCGCCATCCTCGACGCGGCGCTGGTTGATATCGCCGACTCGTTCGTCGAGCTGCTAGGTCAGTGGGGTATGCTGGTAATGTCGTTCTACTTTGGCGGCAGAACGCTTGAGAAGATCATTGATATGCGAGCGAAAAAATGAAAGAGAACTTCGACGAAGCTCTGAAGGCCATCCTCAAACACGAGGGTGGCTTTGTCAATCACCCCAAAGACCCCGGCGGCATGACCAATCTGGGCGTAACCAAAAAGGTCTGGGAGGAGTGGGTAGGCAAGCCTGTCGATGAGAAGGCCATGCGGGCGCTTACTCCCGAGACGGTGGCTCCGATGTACCGTAAAAAGTATTGGGACGCGGTCAAAGCTGACGATCTGCCAGATGGTCTGGACTATTTGATGTTTGATTTCGCTATTAATGCTGGTCCCGGTCGGGCGATCAAGACCATGCAGAAAGCTATCGGAACAAACCCTGACGGGGCTATTGGTCCTAAGACCATGCAAGCTCTAAAAGACGCCGACCAGAAAGATTTGATCGCTAAGTTCAGCATGGAGAAGGAGCTGTTTTATAAGGCGCTCCCGACGTTCGCAACCTTTGGTAAAGGTTGGATGCGCCGAGTGGCGGAGGCTAAGACCCACGCAGAAACTATGCTGGCTTAATAAGGAAAGACCATGCCAAGTACATACTCCCCCGACCTACGAATTGAACTAATCGCCAACGGCGAAAAGTCCGGTACGTGGGGAGCCATTACCAACGACAATCTTGGGACAATAATTGAAGATGCTATTTCTGGATTGGCATCTGTTACTGTCGTAGCTACGAATCAAGCTCTTACTGCGCTTAACGGGGCCGCAGACCAATCACGTTGTGCGGCAGTATCTTTGACTAATACTACAGGTGCAAACTTTAACGTCTATGTACCGCCCGTAACTAAGCTATACGTAATAAAAAATGAAGGTCCATTTACGGCCACTGTCTATTCAGGTACAGCAATAAACCCTCCCGGAAACACAACACCTGCGGGTACTGGGGTGGCAATCCCTGCGGGCAAATCAGTTTTACTTCGTTGTACCGGGTCGCCGGGCTTAAATATCGTAGAGCAACTAAACCACATTACAAACGACCTGTCTCTGGGGGGTACGCTTACTGTGACTGGTGCGGTTACTGCCGCAGGCTTCACGGGTCCTTTGACGGGAAATGTTGTAGGTGCAGTTACTGGAAATGTGACCGGTAATGTAGCGGGTAGCGTAGCAGTGGGCGCGGGTACAGTTTCCACGACAAACTTTACTTTTGTTGAAGTAGGCGGCGTTTTGTACTTGAAAAACGGCACTACGAATATTTTAAAGATTGAGTCCACGGGCGCTGTAACGGCGCTTTCAAACTTGACTGCATATGGCACGGTGTAATTTATGGCATTGCCACCTTCAGGTCGATTAGCTTTTACCGATATCCAAACTGAGTTTGGTGGTACGGAGCCTATTGGGTTGAACGAATATTATCGTGGGGGGCCATTTGTGCCAGTCAGTTCGGGTACAGTAAACATACCCTCTTCTGGAACTATCGCTGTAAGTAACTTTTACGGATCGACCGACCGAATTGCCATCCCTCTAAGCATTGCAACGCCTACGTACAATTACAATGTGTACACACAAGCAATAGCTAATCCTAATTATGTGGCGGGTATTTCTGATACAACCGTAACCGTAGCCCCCGGAGTCCAAGTAGGTAGTACCTCTACTGCAACGTACGCAATGCAGGTACCCAATACGTTTAACCCCAACGACACTGTGACGATTGTTAACAATGGTGTAATCCAAGGTCGTGGAGGGAACGGTGGTGCTGGGCGCGTAGGGTCTGCAACAGGTGGTGCAGGTTTAGCAGGGGGGAATGCGCTGTATGTAAACCGCCCAACTACTATCCAAAACAACAGTGTCATTGCTGGTGGCGGAGGGGGTGGCGGCGGAGCTTCGGGTACGACGCCTGATAAAGGTCCGACTTACACGGGGGGTGGTGGTGGTGGCGGTGCCGGTTATGACGGTGGCACAGGGGGTGGTGGGCCTTACCCCGGAGCACCGGGGACAAGTTCTGCTGGCGGTGCTGGTGCTACAGGTAATTTGAGTTCACAGGTTGGTGGGCCGGGAGGCGGACGTGGCGCGGCAGGTAGTAATGGTTCGGCCACAGGTGGGGCAAACCCGGCTCCGGGCGGTGCGGGTGGGGCAGCAGGGTCATATCTTGTTGGGAACCCATTTGTTACGTGGACAGCAACCGGTACCCGTCAAGGGCCAGTAAGTTAATTGAGGTAAAAATGAATACACTGAAACTGACAATAACTGGGTATGACGCAGAGAGCCATTCTTTGTTGGTATCTTTTGCTTCTGATACAACTGCAAGTCCAGACCCATCAACGTACCCATCTTACGCATTTCAGCCATTGACCATGTGGCCTGACTTAACAGATGTTCAGGAATTAAAGAAACGCATAGCCATTGCGGGTATGCACTGTGCTGAGTCGCAAGAAGCAAAAGAAAAATTTATGGCGGATACGCAACGAATAGCGGAACTAAAGAATCTTGTTGGGCAAACCTGCGAATTTACAGTGGCCGAATTACTTGCCCCGCCTGACATTACTCCTATACAGGTGGTGTAATGATACGCAAACCCTTCGCCGCATTTGGCCGCGTTTTATACGCAAACTACTACGACAAAGGCGATGTAGTCGAAGTTCGTATGAATGCAGACAGCCAAATTGTTCTGTACTTCAGCGAAGGTAGTTTCACAGCAAGAAACAAAACAAATGGGATGCTGGAGTTGCAGTGCGACCCCGGCTGGTTTTCGTACGGCAACCACCAAAACAGAACCTTGGTATGTACCGCAAATGATCCGACTGTTTGCTGGTGTTACGACCCCGAAGTTAACCAAGGGTATGTGCCAATAATCAAATCGTTCCAAATGCTTCCGGGGCAAACGCTAACTATGCCTGTTGGTACAAATTTATTTTTATGCAACGGCACCTTGTTAGTTAATGAGATGCAGCGTATAGGGCCGTATCAAATCTCAGTACGTACAGCCGAGGCAAAATTTACCGCTGTCACTGATATTTACGGATTACTGTTTGAATGAACCACGCAACGAAGCTGCCGATCAGTATTGATATGTCCCCATTTAGGGAAGAGCTTCTTACACCCCATCAAAAGTACTACCGCGTGCAGAAGTACGCCCGCAATCTGGACGGCACCTCCATACCCCACACCGAGAC
>Ga0181344_1000800_pt1 | contig 12129 bp, 9 predicted proteins | sample Su13VDMLBDD_FD_130098 | JGI IMG/M metagenome (GOLD analysis project Ga0181344, IMG submission 130098) | Freshwater viral communities from Lake Michigan, USA - Su13.VD.MLB.D.D | ecosystem: Environmental > Aquatic > Freshwater > Lake | place: USA: Michigan | collected 2013-07-15
CTAGACGCGGTGCTAATCGATCGGCCGAGTTACGGCGAAGGGTAGCTAAATCAACAACCCCGAATGCGCCGTTACCGCAGTAAATCGCGAATTCCTTCTGCAGTATTGCAAGCGCCGTTACTCCCGCTTGCTGGGCGATCGCGAGATTAGCCATCCCAGCCTTCCTGTCGTGCTGCGAAGTAGATTGAGCCGAGCGATGGGCAATTTGGTCGTGTTGGATCAAAGTAACGGACAAGAGCATGAAAAGTTAGTTCGTCGAACCGATCGGGAGCCGATTTACTCCACTCCAACGCAAGCTGCTCTGCGCAGCTCCAGCCGCTACTGAGAATCGCCCAAATGATGCTTCGGTACCGTTCGTAGCCACAGTCGGCGGAGATGAATGTAAGCTGCGTTCGTAGTAAAGCGACATGACGAGGGGTTTCGGGTCGGCAGATTTTGCCGATATTTACGCGCGCTTCTTTTGCTGGATGCTGTAGCCCGTGTAATCGCTCACCCAGCCAATAGGGCAGTTCGGCCACCGGCGCATCAATCATGACCTCGTAAGTGCCCGACGGGCCTTTGCGGTCGGCCGTGACAAACGAAGGCGGAGCGACGACATAGCCGCCGGCTGCGCGGACATCGATTCCCGGACCTAGGAGTCCCGCCGAGGACTTAACTTCGAAGTGATGAGGGCTCCTAAAATAGAAGTGTTGGCCATGCTCTGATCGCGTCTTTACCCGGTAGGTATGCGGCAGACCCGCGTCGCCGGCCATTTCCTCAAATATAGACAGAGCATTCCGACCATCGATATCAATCACTAGAAGGCCCGAAGCTCCCGTAGAGATTCCGATATTACATTTGGGATCTGCAAACCAACGCGCTACGGTGTATCGATCGTTAGTTGCATCGAGGTGACCACGGGGGGTTGCGGGTATCTTCATTCCCGGAACTAGTGGGAACGTATGCCAGCCTCGTGCTGCGTACGCAAAGGAAGCATCTCTTGTATTCGCGGGAGTCATCGGCGATCTCCCGATACGTGATTTTGTTTTCGGAGCGCAGTTACCAACTCGGATACATCCCAGAGAGCCCGTCTTCCGAGTCTGGCGGGGCGAGGAAGTCGGCCGTTACTGACAAACTTTAGGAATCCGCTTCGGGAGATACCAAGCAGCCTTGCCCCCTCGGTGGCTCCGACGTAAACGGTGGGAATATTGGTGAGCATCGATAGGTCTCCATGTGCGTTAGACATGGAGCCGTTTTACGCCACCTTTTTGCGCAAATGCGGGAGGAAAAACGTTTACTTGGTGTCGAGTCGTCCCCGGCGCTTGAGATGGTTAGAGAGCTTCTCGCGCGGATCGAAAATCTTGAGTTCTTCGAGAATCGGATAAAGAAACTGCTCAAAGATTGAAGGCCCGGCAGGGGCATTCTCTCGATTCTGTGTAACTATTTGGCCCGTAAACCTACTGTAGGCGCTCGCGATGCTGCTGACTAAGTACCTCTCGTCATCTTTCGGTCGGCGTCCGGTTGGCGCATCTGGCGTGTATTTTTTGACTCTTCGGCGCTGTTTGATTTGCTGCTCAATCTTCTCACCAGTAAAGACTATTCGTGTTGATCGCGTGCGAATGGATTTGAAGTGCTCGATGTCGGAAGCGATTGCATTTCGTAGCTTCAATGCGGCAGCGCCTGATACAAAGCCTTTACAGTGCTGGAGTAGTGCGCTTCGGTTTGCGAGTACGGAGGGTTTAGCCGAGCTTTTCGACGAGATCTGCTGCCCGGAGGTGGGTGTAGCGGTTGAGCGTTTGGATTGTTTTGTGGCCACTAATAGTTCCTACCTCTATCGTGTTCAAGCCTTTCTCGAAGAGACGGGATACCGCCTCATGCCGGAGGTCATGGAACCGCAGATTACAGAATAGTCCGGCGTCTGATGTACCCCTTGAGGCCTGTTCTACGATATAAGCGGCTCGCGCTCGGCGTACCGCCCGCCTAAACGATACTGTCACTGCATGCGGGGAGATGTCGAACACCCTTCCAGCACTTAAGGTATTTGGCGTTTTCTTAAGGGACAGCAGAGTGTTAACTGCCGTAGTGGATAGCGGGATCGTTCGTGAGTCCCCATTCTTGGTGTCTGGGAGTAATAGGGTCTTATGTTGGAAGTCTAGGTTTTCCCAACGCATCAGCGTGATCTCCGACAGCCTCATACCGGTGGCTAGCGCTAGCGTGACTATTGGTGCCAACGATGGCGATTCAGTGTGGTTGATGATGCCCTGCGCTTCCTGTTGGGAGACTCTGCGACATCGCCCCCGAGGGGCTGACGGGCGTCGGATACGGCGAACGGGGTTACTTAGATGTTCAAACCCCCACTCGCGGATAGCTTGTTCGTAGACCGCGGAAAGTAACGTTAAGCCGTTTCTGACCGTCTGTGCCGCTGCGCCGGAGGTAAACCGAGCATCGCGCCACTCAGCGATTTGAGCGGGTCGTATACGATTCAAAGGAAGCGCGGCGAGCTTGGATCTCGCCCAAGCATTTAATAGGTAACGCTCGCTTCTAGCGCCTTTTTTGTACGGGGTTCGTTCCCGGCGGTACCGCTCGATCGCGTCGGCTAGCGTGATTGACCTAGTATGCGACTGGATCGCACCTCGCTCGATCTCGACCTCCGTGGCTCGCGCCCATTTGACGGCGTCACCCCGATTGGTGAATGTCTTGCTCAGGGCTCGGTGGCCTTTTCGGATGATCCTTACTTGGAATTTGCCGTCTCGCTGTCTGATCGATGCCATTTCGTCCGCCTCCGTGATTGGATTTGGACGACGTTTGGACGGGCTAGTGGCGAGACTCGCGTAACTCCTTGATCCACCGGGTTAGCACAGTGGTAGTGCAGCGGTTTTGTAAACCGAAGGTCGGGGGTTCAAATCCCTCACCCGGCACCATAAATCAAGTACTTAGCTTCTCACCAGCAGCCCGCCGAGCCTTATTTTCCCCGCCCGAATTGGACGAGATTTGGACAAGGTTCGGACGCCGTCGACAGGGCGCATTTTAAACCGGTACTAGGTCTCGTGCACGGCGCGTTCTGACGCAGGCAAGAGCGAATTCTTAGGAAACAGACCCCCACCCCGGGGGTGCCCCCCGATTTCAGTCAGGAGTCCCGCCGGCAGCGTCTTGCACTTGAATGTGGGCGAACTTGTTTATGCTAGCTAAAAATGGCGTTGTATTGTTCGGCTCTTTCGGGAGGAATCTCCCCTGTGCGACGAGATCCGATACGAAAATAAGCGACCCCTGAGAGGACGTAATGCGAAGAGTAACCGTATGCGGCTTAGTGTTCGTAGCAATCCTTCTACAAAGCTGTACCGCTGTATTTGCGGCAGAGTTCGCCGGTTTGGGGTCAAAAGAAACCGTCTCCATTGAAGAAAGCGCCGCCCTTGCTCAAAAAGCCATCGGTCAAGAAGTCGGCAAGGTGTTGATTGAGAAGATGCTGGGTAATGCCGAGGTTGTTCGGCGACTACCCGTCTCCGAATCAGATCTTTTAAAGTCGGACGGTGACTTCGACTACTTCACGCTTGGGATTCGGTATTTTTTTGGGATGGGCGCGACCGAGGATAAGTCCAAGGGGATCTACTATTTAAAAAAATCAGCTGATAGGGGGCATTCGCTGTCAAAAGAAATGCTCGCGCTTTTAATTCTAAATTTCCGCGGGGATCTTATAAGCAAAACGGAGGCCTTCACCTATCTTCTATCTGCGGCTGAACAGAGTGGAAGCGCGCAATTTATGGCCGGAGTAAGTTATTGGCACGGCACCGGCGTGAAGAAAGATATCGCGCTCGCCATAAAGTGGCTAGAGAAGGCTGCCGAGGGTCAAATTGTCGCCGCGCAAAGCGTTGTTGGTCTGTTATACCTCGTTGATGCCGAGCGAAACGCAGGGCCTGCTCCAAGCTCCCCTTATGGAGAGAATCGATTCGAAATCGGATACTTTTGGTTAACTGTTGCGGCCATTAACGATAGCGCCAGCTACAAGGATCTCCGTGGGTTAGTGAAAGGCGAACTTGAAGGTAAAAAATTCCGCCGAGCAATAGTGAAAGGATCGGCCGCAATAGGATCCCCCGGGTGGTTCTCGGAAATAGAAGGGCGTGCAGCGCGTTGGGTAGAGTCTCGCGGGTCAAATTCGACCCCGCCAGCGGCGCCTAGCAACGTACGTACGTTCGTCGGTAAAGGAAAAATAGGTCGAATGCCGACCGCTGAAGACTTCTACCCTTCATCATCAAAGGCTGCAGGGCATCAGGGGAAAACGACGATACGAGTTTGTATTAACCCCGATGCTCAAATCGAGTCGACCGAAGTGATCGTATCCTCAGGGCATCAGGATCTCGACGCCGCAGCTCTAGACTTGGCGCGCGCAGGGAGATACTACCCAGAAAAAGTTGCTGATGGCGCGATTGCGTCATGTGTCTCTTTTGCGGTCAAGTTTTCGATTTCGGGCGATGAGGACCCTACGCCCCTTGCCGAGCTCGCTCGAGCCGCTGAAGCTGGTTCTGCTGCTGCACAGGTAAAGTTAGGTTTCAGGTATTCCCGGGGTGATGGCGTCGCGCGTGATGATGCGGAGGCCTTTAAATGGTTTTCCGCTGCTGCTGAGCAAGGCTTTGCGACAGGCCAGTTAAATGTGGGTGTTAGCTACCACAATGGGAACGGTGTCGAAAAAGACCCAAAGAAAGCGGAGCAGTATTATTTACTCGCAGCCAATCAAGGCAGCACAACAGCGGCCAAGTATCTTGGCTACTTGTATAAAGATGGTGACTTGGGAAAGCGCAATCCAGTAGAGGCGGCCAAGTGGTTGAAAAAGGCCGCGGAAAAACGAGACAAGGACGCGGCCTACAGCTTGGGCTGGATTTACTTCCGTGGCGGGATCGTGCCTCAGAAGACTCCTGACGCTTACTTCTGGTTTCTTGTTGCAGAGCGTCTAGGTCATCCCGATGCCGAGCGGCTTCGCCGAAAGGCGGCGCAAGCAACAAGCCCGGCTGATATAGACGAGGCTCAAAAGATGATGCTGAGTTGGGAGCGCGCGACTCCTAGCACCTAAAGGTGCGCCAGCGACCTCGCAGTAGTACGACACCAGTGTTAGAGGGCGCAGCGACTCCCGGGCGAGCGCGGGTCAGTATGTCGACCCTCATCACAAGATTCATTGGTCAAGCAGGGATTTGAGTAAGTCCCAGTTATTTTTGTACGGGCTAATATCCCATCCGCTGTATGTTACCCGCGGCGGTAATTCGACACACCGCATCGTGCTGTCTTTGCGCGAGGCTTTGTCGAGCAGCCATTTACTGTGCGCCGCACAAACGTTCTTTGCCATTTCTGCAGCGGGGATGATATAAAACTCAAATTTTCTCGCAGAATCGGCGTGTGGAATTCCCGCAAGAACCCACACAAAATTGGGGCCGAAGTTCCGCTCCGCCTTTCTTCCAACGCTCACAGTTCGGTTTCCGGGGACGTATGTTTTTACTTGAATATGAGCGAACCGCGTCCCCTCAGAATTACTGCAAAGAATATCGGTATTTGGCGTGTTACCCAAAGTAACCACCGCTACCCACCCGCGACGACAGAGCTCACCAGCCACAAAAAATTGACTGGCGTTACCTCTAGTAGACTTCTCGGAGGCTTTATTTTTTGGCACGGTTCACCTAAGCAGATGCGGGAAATTTTTCTTAAGCGAGCGCAGACTTTCCGCCTCCGAATCAAGTAGCGACGCCCAGCGAGACAGGTCCCGCAGCAGAGGAGCCGGTTTAACACGGTCAGGTTTTAGCCACTTCTGCCACCGACATCGCTTAGTTATCAGAGATTTGGGTGCTGAACAATGGCCTCGGGTCACGAAGCCTCACTCAAAAGCTGATTTGTCAAAGCGACACCCGCGTCCCGCACTCCAAGCCTAGTGATTTCTCACTTCCCGGAGGCCTAAAAATTTTTTGTCCCTGCAAATACTCACGGTTCGGCTGTGGACGAGCGACATGAACAGGTGAGAGTATCTAGCGCACGGTGTGATAATAAGGTCCCCATACTAAGTTCCGTGACATCCTCGGAGGTCTCATGCGCTGCATGCTGAAACCACTATTTATGCTCTTGGCAGCGACCACGCTGTTTACGGCCGTTTCCGCGGCGTCGACGGACGTCAAAACACTTCCTGCAGGCACACGTTTTTACCTTGTGACAGACCAAGCTGTTTCGAGTAAACGGGGTGAGTCCGATGCCGGGATGCCGGTGATGTGCCGAGTGTGGCGGGATGTGGAGCTCAATGGCACTTTATTTATTAAGGGCGGTACGCCGGCACGCTGTCGTGTAGACCAAATTAAACGAAGCAACATGGGCGGAATTGAGGGAAAGGTTGCGATTGGCGGAGTTGAAACGCGTTCCGTAACGGGCGAGAACGTCATGTTGCAGGGCGGCTATAACAAGGAAGGTAGTGGGCGAAAAGCGGCTGTATGGACCGCAGGTCTTTTGCTCTTTTTTCCGATTTTGTTTGTCCCGGGAGGTGCCGCGGAGCTTCCGCCGGGTACCGTCTTTGATGTTAGTACGGTGAATAATGTCATAGTGACCGTTGAGGGTGCTGCACGCCCCCGACTTAATTTGGGATCTATGATGTCGGACGCCTCGGCAGAAATTCTGCTCGACGAGTTTCTCGCGCAAAAAAAGCCTGAATATTTAAAGGTTCGCCTTACTGTTCCGGGCGATGAAATTAAGACTGATTCGATACTTATCGACTCGGTTAACGGTAAAAACGTCGAGCCGATCAAAATGACTGTAATCGATGCAAAGGCGGAGGATGGCGAGGTTACAGCGATCTGTGAGGTCAAGCTTAAGCCCTTGGCAAAGCACTTCCAGAAGGGCGTCAATCGGTTTGAAGTGGCTTATTTGGGGGGCGCGGAGCGATCTGCAGCGGAAGTGATTTTAGACGTTCAAATGTAACCTCTTGGGATAGATATCGGTTGTAAGGTCGAAGGGAGTAATCGCACGTGCGTCCCCGACATATAACTTCGATTAGATGGAATGCTTCGGGATTTTTTAAGAAGCTGGGGTCTTTTGAAGAGTTTGAATCCCGCGTCAATCAGCTCGCTGAGGAGAAGGACCGTGGTGACGTCTTTGAGATCTTCATTGAGGGTTACCTAGCCACTCAATCAATCGCGCAATGTAAGGAACACTGGGTTGTTGGGTCGATCCCGTTAGCACTCAGAGAGCGCTACAACCTGCCGAGTGACGGAACTGGTATCGACGGGATCTACGAGGCGACGGACGGTACCCATGTCGCCTATCAGGTCAAATACCGCCAGAAGCCCAACCTGACCTACCAAGAGGTGGCGCCTTTCCTCGGACTAACGGAGCGTTTCACAGATCGGGTCATCTTCACAAACGCAGCCACGCTAGCTCATCAAGCCGTAGCCCGAACCCGTTGGGTTAGTCGACAGGATTTTCTGTCTCTGACGCCCGAAGCTCTGAGCGAGATTACGTCTTGGATCGTCGGTAAACCGGTTGAGCGTAAACTTGCCGAGCCAGACCCGCGTTATCAGGCCCAAGTTCTTGCTGACATTGCGAAGTCACTCGAGACGAATTCACGCGCCACAGTAGTGATGGCGTGCGGTACCGGTAAGACCCTTGTCGCTTTGTGGGCGGTCGAGCAAGCGAACCCGAAAAGTGTGCTGGTGCTCCTGCCGTCCCTTTCTTTGGTTCAGCAAACCGTGCGCGAGTGGGCACGGCATAATAATTGGGGTAGCCGGTTCTCGTTTATTTGTGTTTGCTCTGATGCCACCGTTGCCAAGGATTTAGATGTCCTTGAGTTCGATACCTCTGACGTAGGGTTCAGAGTCGACACTGACCCGTTGACGGTAAACCGGTTCTTGGCTGCATCGGATGACGCCGTGCGGGTCGTGTTCTCCACGTACCAATCTAGTGATGTGGTGGCAGAGGGGATCAAGGGTCTCCCGCCCTTCGATATTGCCGTCTTTGACGAGGCGCACAAGACAACCGGTTTAGCGGGCGGGCAGTTCAGCCGCGCTCTGTCAGATGACCATATACTGATTAGTAAGCGCTTGTTTTTCACGGCGACCCCGCGACACATCGAAATCCGCAGCAAACGCGATAAAGACGGCGAGTACAAAGTGCAGTCGATGGATGACCCAGCGGTCTACGGGCCTCGGGCGCACACTTTGTCATTCAAAGCCGCTGCAGACAAAGGCGTAATATGCCCCTACAAGGTCGTCATCTCGGTTGTCGACAAAGATCTCGTCGATGACTTCGCACGGAAGAACGGGATCACACTCGTCGATGGGGATGAGGTCGGTGTCCGGTGGGTGTCGAATCTCGTAGCTCTCCAACAGGCCATTGAGCAGACAGGCGCTACGAAGGTCATCACCTTCCATAGCCGCGTGAAGCTTGCCGATGAGTTTGCGTCCGATAGTCCTCGCGGAATTGGGCGGTTTCTAGACGGCTTTGAGGTGCGCCACGTCAATGGCAAGCAGCGCAGTTCCGACCGAGCCGAACTCATCAAGTCATTTGCCGAGTCACCTAAAGGCATTATCACCAATGCTCGGTGTTTGACCGAGGGCGTCGACATACCCGCAGTTGACATGGTGGCCTTCATCGACCCGAGGCAGAGCCGAGTGGATATCGCTCAGGCGGTGGGTCGTGCCATGCGTAAACCGAGGGGCGCAACGAAAAAGACAGTAGGTTATGTGTTCGTACCGCTATTCCTTGGAAGCGAAGGCGAGTCGATTGATGATGCGATCAAAAGCGAGCGTTTTGATGCCGTCGCGGACGTGCTAAATGCTTTGCAGGAGCACGATGAGGAGCTTGTCGACCTGATTCGAGAGGCTCGGCAGGCGCGAGGCGAGGGCAAGCCGTTTAAGCCGCGAGTGCTCGGTGACAAGGTGATGATGATCGGCCCGCGAGTCGAACTCAGTCGGGTGGTCGAGAGCGTTGAGACGCGATTAGTAGATGCGCTAGGAACGAGTTGGGATGAGTGGTTCGGCCGTCTACTCAGATACAAATGGGCTAACGGCGATTGTCTCGTTCCGGTCTCCTATGAGGACAGTGACGGCTTAAAGCTTGGTCGTTGGGTGGTGAAGCAGCGGAATCAAAAAACTTTTCGCTCAGTAGATCAAATTACTAAACTCGACGACAGTGGGTTCATATGGGACCCATTCGAAACTCAGTGGGAGAAGGGGTTTAGCGCGTTAGTTCGATATAAGTCTGTTTATGGAGATTGCCTCGTTCCGCAAAGCTTTGCGGATGATAATCAATTTAACGTTGGGCGTTGGGTGCTGAAGCAACGTCAAAATTCGAATAAATTAAGTCAATTCAAAAAAGAGAAGCTGAGCCGTATCGGGTTCGTTTGGAACAAGCTGGAAGATCAATGGGGTACGGCGTTCGCGGCGCTCTGTCGCTACAAGAAAGAGTTCTCGACAACGGTGGTGCCGCGTCCGTATGTCACGGATAAGGGGTTGCGGTTAGGGCAATGGGTGACGGTGCAGCGCGCTCGTCGGCAGGGGCTTTCCCCGAAACAAATAGAGAGGCTGGACGAGGTCGGTTTCGTGTGGGATCCGTACGAAGCTCTATGGGAGCAGGGATTTTTATCGTTTGAGGAGTACGTCGCGGAATATGGGTCAGCATTAGTCCCTCGACCCTACGTGGCACCGTCAGGGTTTAGGCTCGGGGAGTGGGTTGGAAGGCAGCGCCAGTTCAAAAGTAAGCGTCGCTTGAGCGTCGAACAGCAGCGGCGACTCAATGCGCTCGGCTTCGTGTGGAGGGCGCGATAACGCTAGAAATTTCCACCTTAAGTTTCCCGTTTATATGAAACATTCCTATCGAAGCGGAGTCAGGATCTCTATCGCTCTCAGGAGTAACGGCCTTACAGCGGTTTCGAACGTTGATCTGACCGCTCCCTTATTGCGCTTCTCGGTCAGTAGCACGGACAACCCGCCATTGACTACGTCACACAAGATGAATTGACGAAGCTCCCTCGGATGCGGGTTGGTCGGCCCGCAGTAGTCTTCTCCGGGTTTGGTCGTCCGAGTCATTGCATGGGTCACGCGGGCGAAGACGGATCCTAGTTCATTGAGTATCCGCCGCATCTCGGTTACCGACGTAGGGTCGCGTTTGAGCATAGTTTCGACCTGATCAATGGCAACGCGGGCGCAGAAGGGTAGCTCGAAGCGATAGTCATCTAGCCACGGTCGGTGCCGCGCATCACTACGGTAGCGTTGTAAATCACTTTCGTATCGCCCAATGGGACTGCTCACGACTAGCTCCTTTTCGATTTGTCTGGATTAGGACGGCGGCCGGGTATACGCCGCTCGATAAAGCCGCCACGCGCTCCAAGCTCTACTAGATCGCGTATTCGACTCATGGCCTCAACTCGACGGCGTCTCGCGTCGACTGTTTCGCGACCGTGTTTGTACTGCGGGTGACCTGAGCCTCGCCTAACGGCCTCAGGGCGGCGGGCGCCATGGAATCGGCAAGTGTTACAGCCGAAGGCAGCAGGGTTTTTACACCGTTCTAGGCTGCGTTTGGATCGCGCGCTGCATCGCTTTGCTAGGCCTTTGAGCACGTTCTGGAGCATGGCTAACACCGAGTGTTAAGCGTTCGATTGGCGAGATTCAGATGCATTACGCGCTGACCTCACAGAAGGACGAGAGGCCACTGGCCAAAGTGGCCGATGTTTTGGCGGTTTTTGTCGACATAACTGGTATCTGTATTTATTCCTTAAATTAAAAATGATTGGCCATTTAGGACAGATCATCAAAAAAGACGAGAATCTCCGTGTAATTTGTGCCCATCTGCGTGCCCAGCAGTGCCCGGTAGATCAGTCTGGCGGCCACGTCACGGTTCCGCCGATGTATTGCTCAAACTCCTCCCTTGCCATCCGGAGGCTTGGGAGCGTGTAACCGTGCTGGCGCTTATTACTAATCTGTTTTCGGTCCTGCCGTGCGCTCGGGCACAGCCGCCGTAGAGCCTCGCCAAGGTCGTGACTGCCAACCGTACGGTACGAACGTGTTCCTTTACTAAACAGCTCGTATTGGTCGAGCAGAGTACGGGTAGCCAAGAACTGGTCGTCCTCCCACTCGACTGGAGTCATCCGATGGCCCTCGCTACACGCGGGGCCGACATTGCGAAGCAGCTCGAACCAAAACTGATCGAATCCCGTCAGTGAGAGAATCCGCTGTCGAATCAGCTCCTGAGACTTCGGGCGCTGGCGCGGGTGGAAATTGGAGATATCTCGTTTGAGCAAAAAGTCTGCGAAGTGCTCAGCTTCGTCGCCGCTGATCGCAGCATGAACGCGTTCCCAATACTGGTAATCACCTTGGCGCTCGTCACTTACGTGGATATAGATCGCCCGTCGGTCGTCACGGTCTGTCGCTGCGAAATGACTTGAGTTGGATGCCGCGAAGAATCGATGTACAGAAGAGATCGATCGTGCGGGTTGATTTTTTTCATTAATTACTACGAATTCACTCGTAATGATTGACTTGAGAGCCTCGGTCGATCGGCGATCACCATAAAAGACTGCTTCGTCAAGGAACACATTGAAGGCCCGTTCCATAACGCCATTGAATGAGCCTACGATCATGTCGACCTTGTTCACGAGCAGCGTGGTTGACCCCCAAATTCGGCGTAGGAGGACCTCCACCGTCCCTTTGCCGACGCCTTGGCCGCCTAACAGGACGATGATTACGCCGGGCTTTTCCGCTGGCCTCTGAAGTGCGTGGGCAAAAAAGTTGAGTAGGTACTCGTAAAGGGCAGCATCTTTAGCGCAAATAGTCGCTTTGAGGAGCTCTTCAATATGAGGCCATGGGCCGAGGGTAGGGCTGATTGTGGGCGGAACCCAAAGGTTTAGCGTTGAGGGAGGTACGGCGTTAGGCGTGAAGGTGACGCTGTCGTAAACGGTAGTCGCGGGATCAACCCAGTACGCTTCAATCACCGATTTTGGTGTGGCTACGGGAACTCCGATAGTTTCGAGTCTGCGTCGCAGCAGCGTGTTGGCTTCACTACGCGGAAAGATGACTAGACGCGGTGCTAATCGATCGGCCGAGTTACGGCGAAGGGTAGCTAAATCAACAACCCCGAATGCGCCGTTACCGCAGTAAATCGCGAATTCCTTCTGCAGTATTGCAAGCGCCGTTACTC
>Ga0181344_1000801_pt1 | contig 12119 bp, 13 predicted proteins | sample Su13VDMLBDD_FD_130098 | JGI IMG/M metagenome (GOLD analysis project Ga0181344, IMG submission 130098) | Freshwater viral communities from Lake Michigan, USA - Su13.VD.MLB.D.D | ecosystem: Environmental > Aquatic > Freshwater > Lake | place: USA: Michigan | collected 2013-07-15
AAACCCCAAACGACGCGGCCTCTGGAACAGTTGTTCCATTGTTCTACATGCGCGCACCCATGAGGCCCTGTCAACGAACTCTGCATATCGGTATATGTGAGATGGAACAATGGAACAAAGGTATTAACGAAGTAACAAAGCCCCGAAAGACGCGGGCTGTGAGCCTGTCGGAGCGTTCCATCTTGTGTTCCATCATTGTGGAACAATGGAACAAAGCACGAGATTCTTCAGACGGCTGAATTCTCCACTCCATTCATTATTGCGAACCCGATATTGCCTCGCGTATGCGCATAAAAGCCGATTAGAGCGATCGATTTGGTGGTGGACGTGCGCAAATGCTCGGGACTACAAAACGCTTGCAAAGCCTCGCTCGCTGTGTTTTAATTCGCCGCATGGCCTTCTTTGATGATTTAACTACTCTCGACGCGATCGGTGCTGAAACACTCGCTGATTATGAACGTCGTGCCGCTATCCCCGTGGGTGCTCTACTCGATGCGATTCGACGCGATCGCGTTCGTTATCCGCCTAGTGGCTCCAGCATGAAATCGTTTTCTAATGTCTGCAATGACCCGACGCTCGAAGCGACTGGTGAATTGAAATCGATTGAGGAGACGAAAGCTTACAAAATGTTGGTGTTTCTTGCCGAGTACCGCGATGGTCCGAATGAATCGCCGTTCAGTCAGCGGCACGCGTACACGAAAGCGGGCATTCATCGCCAGACGCTGATCGGGTGGCGTGGTGACCACAAATTCTTCGATGCGCTCGTCTCCTCGATTCAAGAGGAGATGGTGGACTCGATGCGAGCCGAGGCTTACCGCCGTTCGGTGGTTGGTGTCGAGGAGCCGGTGTTTTACCAAGGTGTGCGCACCGATAAAGTGGTGAAATACAGCGATGGACTATTGCAGTTCACGCTCATGGGGTACGATGCGAAATTCCGTGCAAAAGACGTGAACATGAATGTCTCGGGCACACTAGATTCAACCATCAATATCGAAGGTCTCCGTGATCGTCTCGCCCAGCGTCTACAGCAAAAGTCAAAAGCGGAAGAATAAACAGCTTGCGAAAGACCCTGCGAACTTCCATGAGTTCGTGGCTGAATTGTCCGATCGCGAAGCACTCGAACTTTACTACGATTGGAATACATTTGCACGCCCTAATCAGCTTATTCCACCCGGTGATGATTGGACTGTGTGGATGATCCTCGCCGGACGTGGTTGGGGTAAAACACGGTGTGGTGCCGAATTCGTACGCTACCACGTCGAAAACGGTTTAGCCGGCCGCGTGGCGTTAATAGCCGAGGATGCGGGCGATGCACGCGATGTGATGATCGAGGGCGAAAGCGGGATTCTCGCAATTTCGCACCCTAGATGCAAGCCACTATTCGTGCCATCGAAACGTCGCATTGAGTGGCCCAATGGTGCGATCGCCACGATTTACTCGGATAACGATCCCGAGACACTGCGCGGTCCACAGCACGATCTAGCATGGGTGGACGAACTCGCGAAATTCCGAAACCAAGAGGATATGTGGTCCAACCTGATGTTCGGCTTGCGCCTTGGCCAAAAGCCCCGCGTTTGTGTCACCACCACACCAAAACCCGTGCCCATCGTGCGCCGATTGATGGACGACACTCGCACCGTACTGACCACAGGCACGACACACGAAAACTTCAATAACCTCGCACCAACGTTCCGCGACGAGATCATTTCGCAGTACGAGGGTACAAGGATCGGGCGGCAGGAATTGTACGCCGAGGTGATCGATCCGGAAGACTACGGCATCGTCAAGCGCGAGTGGTTCAAGCTGTGGGACGCCGATCGTCCATTGCCCGAATTCATGTACGTGCTTCAATCCTACGATTGTGCATACACTGAGAAAACGATTAACGATCCCACCGCGTGCAGTGTGTGGGGCATCTTTCGGCCCAATGAGGACAAGCCATTGTGCGCGATGCTCATCGATTGCTGGGAGGATTTCCTCTCCTACCCCGATCTTAAACCCAAGATCATGGAAGAGTACGAGTCGCTCTACGGCGAGCCGGGCAAAAAGGTGGACCTCGTGCTGGTGGAGGACAAAGCCTCGGGCATCAGCATTTTGCAGGATCTACAGCGTGCCGGCATTCCGTGCAGAGCGTACAACCCGGGCCGGGCCGATAAGGTCCAGCGTTTGCATCTGGTGGCCAACATCATTGCGCACGGCAGGTGCTACATCCCTGAATCCACAGTGCACAAAGGCCAGCCACGCGATTGGGCAGAACCGTTGGTGAGCCAGATCTGCTCATTCCCCGAAGCCGAGCGGGACGATCTGACCGACACCGTATCGCAGGCGTTGCGCCTTTTGCGCGATATGAGCTTCCTGCAAATCGATCCCGTCGCACCCGACACCGACTACGTGGACTACGAGTACCGCGAACAGCGAGGAAATCCTTATGCCCAGTAAGATGCCACCCGGTTGGCTTGAACTGCGAAATGAATTTGCGTTGCGTGCCGCTCTTCAAAAGAAGTACGCGCAAGAGGCGAATAAACTGCCGTACAGCGAAGTAAAACCGATGCCCACCATCACTGAGGCCGACATCGAGCGGATGCGGCGCGAAATGCAAATCGACGATCAGGGTCGAGTGGTCACGCCACAGCCGAAGCCACCAGAGATCAGGATGCAAGCCGGCGGGGTGCTTAATCGGTTAAAGAGCACGGGCAAGAATATGGCGGGTAATCAGGGTCTAAGTGCGGCCTTAATGGAGGAAGACCCGATGGCATACGCTGGTGGCATTGGCTCATTGTTCGCGTTGTACCACGGCAAGTTGAATGAAGACGAGATCGAGATGGATCGTAATCGCCGGCTCAACGCTGAGATGCAAAGGGCTGGGTTCACTCGAAACCCAAACGATATCAACCCGGCGTGGAAGAATCCGCTCCCACAATTCAATCCACAAGAGGTGATCGCGAACTACCCGAACTGGGCCGAGATGCCGGCAGTCGACAAAGCCCGGATTTTGAAGAATTACGAGGATTACAAGCGCATGGCACCCAGTGGCCATCGGTACGGCGGCGGCGGTGGAGTTAAAAAGCAAGCGGTGGACCTCGCACGTCGTGGAATTCTGGGGCTTAAATCTGGACCAAAGACTGAGCAGTTACCCGCCGTAATGCTAACGACCGAAAAATCGATCCTCGATGCACCTATTTCGCGTCGTTCGGTCCTGCAATCCGGCGTCGGCCAAGCGGCGCGTCATGCGTTGCCTATGGGCGAATTAGCGGCACTGGGCAAGGCAGTATCGCCGGTGGCTCACGTGGCCGAGGTAGCGAAAGCTGTAGCAAAACCGATTGGTGCCGAGTCGATTGCGGCGTTGATGTCCAAGGCGATCGGGATGGGGCTTGACGAAAAACAGGCCGCTAAATTTGTAAAAGCCCACATACCGAATGCTGAAGAGCACGCACTGTTGGATGATTTGCACCATACGCTCGCGAATCCCGAAAATTATGAAATCGATAACGACATTCTGCACCCCGGCACGATAATGAAGAATTGGATCGGCATTGGAGGCGGTAAAAATGTACCAGCCGAGGAGTATACATCATCATTGATGGGTATTCGGCCCCAGATTCGCGCCATGAAGAGGGAGGCACCGGAACACTATGGCACACTCACCAATTATGCACGCGACATCGCTGATAGTTCGGTGGAAGATGCGATAGAGCGCGGAATTATTAGGAATGATCGCGAACTCGAGATGTTCAGAACCGGTGATCCCAAGTTTTGGGATTTGGTTTATGAGCGTGATTGATCGTTGGTGATAAAATAAGGCACTTATGGCACTAGATTTCCCACAACCGCAGATGGATCCGACGGCAGGACCGGAGGACGAAGAGGGCATGACCGTCGACATGGACGCGCCGCAGATTTTCGACGAGATGGAAGAAAACGAGGACGGTTCGGTCAAGGTCCAGATGGAGGAGATCAAGGGGCCGATGGACGATCAAGATTTCTACGGGAATCTGGCCGAGGATATGGAGAGTTGGGATCTATCGAAACTCGCGATGAAGTACATAGACCTCATCGAGAAGGATAAAAACGCGCGTAAAGAGCGAGATAAGCAGTACGAAGAGGGCTTGAAGCGCACAGGACTGGGCAACGATGCGCCCGGTGGTGCCACGTTCATGGGGGCCAGCAAGGTGGTGAGCCCGATGATGGCTGAGGCCTGTGTGGATTTCGAATCCCGCGCTATTAAAGAATTGTTCCCACCGGATGGTCCAGTACGCACTGCACTCACCGGCAAGGTGGAAGAGGCCGATACGCGAAAAGCGGAATCGAAACGGGACCTGATGAATTGGCAACTCACCGAGCAGATCAGCGAATTTCGCGACGAGCAAGAGGTGATGCTGACCCAACTGCCACTCGGAGGATCGCAGTACCTCAATATGTGGTGGGACGAGAAGATGAAGCGGCCATGCGCCGAATTCGTGCCGATCGACAATGTGTTCCTCCCCTACGCGTGCAACAGTTTCTACACAGCGTCGCGGGTGACGCATATGCAAGACATCACGGAGATGGAGTTTCGCGAGCGTGTAGAGCGCGGGCTTTATCGCGACGTCGATCTGCTCACCCCACCCGAAGAATTGGAATTGACGGCCAGCGAGAAGGCGAACCAAAAGATCGAGGGTAAAAAGTTCGAGGATAATGAGGATGGGATTCGTCGCGTCTACCACATCTACGTCCAGATGGAAGCCGAAGCGGACACGCACAGCAAAGGCGAGATTGCGCCGTACATCATGATGGTGGATGAGCAGTCGACTGATGTGCTGGGCCTGTACCGGAACTGGGAGATCGAAGACGAGACGATGTCGAAACTCGACTGGATGGTGGAGTTCAAGTTTATCCCATGGCGCGGAGCGTACGCGATCGGCTTACCCCACCTCGCCGGTGGTCTTACTGCCGCCGCGACGGGTGCGTTGCGTGCATTGCTCGATACGGCCCATATTAACAATACGGCGACGATGCTGAAGCTTAAAGGCGCGAAATTCTCGGGCCAGAGCCAGCAAGTCGACGTGACTCAGGTCTGCGAAATCGAGGGAGCACCGGGTATCGACGACATTCGCAAGATCGCGATGCCGATGCCGTTTAACCCGCCGAGCGAAGTGCTCTTTAAACTCCTCGGGTGGCTGACCGACGCTGGAAAGGGTATCATCACCACCAGCGAGGAAAAGATCGCCGATGTGACGTCTAACGCTCCGGTAGGAACGACTCAAGCGTTGATCGAACAGGGTGCGGCGGTATTCTCGGCTATTCACTCCCGACTTCACGACTCGCAACGTCGGATGCTCAAAGTGCTCTCGCGTATCAATCGCTGGTATTTGGACGAGATGAAGCTACCGGAGAATCTGAAGCAGTTGGAACTAAGGCGCGAGGATTTCGCGAAGATGACCGACGTGATTCCAGTGAGCGATCCGCACATATTCAGCGAAACGCAACGGATGGCGCAGACCCAGTCGGTGATCGCGCTGATGGACAAGTACCCGGCCGCATTCGACCAAAAGGCGGTAGTGACGCGGATGTTGAAGCAGTTGCGAGTGCAGAATGTGGACGAATTGATGCCACAAGCGGTGGAACCGACCGAGCAAAATGCGGCCGACGAGAACGCGTCGATGGCTTTGGGCCGTCCGGCGTACGCGTACCCACACCAGAGCCATCTGGCGCACCTGCAGAGTCACCTCGATTTCGCGCTCAACCCCGCGCTGGGCGGCAATGCAATATTCGGACCGATGCTCATGCCGTTGATGCTGGACCACCTCAAGCACCACATCACGCTGTGGTACACGGGCCATATGCATCAATACGTGGAGAAGTCGCTCGGAAAGCCAGTGACGCATTACGACCTGCCGGAGATCACCGGGGAGATCGACAAACTGTACGCGCTGGCCTCGCAACACGTGCAGATGGACACGCAGTCGACCATGGAGAAGGTGGTGCCGGCGTTGCAAAAGATTCAAGCGATGGCTCAGCAGTTCGCACCGAAGCCTCAACTCGATCCGGACGCTCAAGTGGTATTGCAGACGAGTATGGCCGAGACTCAGCGACGCGCGGCGAAGGACCAAGTGGATGCGAAGATCGCGGAGCAGAAGCTTCAAGCGGACCAGTTGTACAAAAATCGGCAACAGCAGATCGATATAGCGACCGATGCAAGCGACAAATTAACCGAAGAGCGGATTAAAACGGCAGAACTGACGCACGACGCGAAGATTCTGCGGCACGAGCAAGAGAAGACTGCATTAACCGCGCTTCAAGGCGCACAAGAAACACTAGGAGGTGAAAATGGCAACATCTGACAGCACACAAAAGGGTATGGACGTACCTCAGCACAAGCGACTCGCCATGGGCGAGGACGTGACTAAGGGTAAGCAAGCGAGTATTCCGACGGGCGGCGCGTCCAAAGGAAACCGTGGCGCACTCTCGCAGTCGCAGAAAAAATAATGAACACCACTGGCGACCTAATTGGTGCTATTAAGGCACGCCAAGCGGAAATCTCGAATTCGTTAGTTAGCGGTCATGCCGTTAATTTCGAAACCTACCAGCGATTGGTAGGACAGCACCAAGGGCTTGAAGAAGCTCTGGTAATCCTAAATGACCTTTTAAAGGAAAACAGAGACGATGAGTAATACACAACCGGAAGCTTCGAATGAAGCCGCGTTGCAGGAAGCATTTCCAGCAGTCGATCCCGGTGCAATTCCAGTAGGTGGACGGGTTCTCGTCCAATGGAGACAGACTCGAAAGACTGTCACCGCATCTGGAATCGTACTCGTAGAAGAAACGAAGGAAACCGAGAAGTGGAACAATCAGGTGGCGAAAGTCATCGCGGTGGGTCCATTAGCTTTCAAGAAGCGCGATACACTCGAACCGTGGCCCGAGGGCAACTGGGTAGAGGTTAACGACTACGTTCGGATGCCCAAATGGGGCGGCGACCGTTGGGAAGTACCATTTGGAGATAAGGAGAAGGGCGAAACCGCGCTTTTCAGTATTTTCAATGATAATGAGGTGATCGCAAAAGTCACCGGAAACCCCTTGAACGTGAAGGCATTCCTATGAACCCCACAGAAAAAATCGAGATGCAAGTGTCGGAGGAGCGAGATGGGTCAGCGACCGTCCAGATACCCGACGATGGTACTCAACAATTCAACGAAGGAGGTCAAAATGACCAATCCGAACATCGCGAAAATTCGGGAGGCGATAGCCACGATCAGGACGAAGATCCGGACGACAGTCGAGACTCTACGCCAGACCCGGACCCCCAACGAGAAGCAATCCGACAAGCCCGAAGAGAAGAGCGAAACCTCAAGAAAAAGCTAAGTAAGGCTCGGCAACACGAATCGAACCACCTGATTAACTCGCTGAAACGCCAAAATGAGCAGATGGCCGACCGATTGGCTGTCCTCGAGAAGAGGACCCAAGGCGCGGATGTAGCGAGGCTCGACAAGGCGATCGAGGATGCAGAAGTACGGTTGCACTACGCCAAGATGAAGATCAAAGAGTCGACCGAGATGGCCGATGGTGGTGGACTGGCCGACGCGAATGAGGCGTGGTACGAGGCGAGGCGTCAAGTCGAATCGCTGACTGCGATGAAGAAGCAAGCGACCGCGACGCAAAAGGACGCTGGGCTTCCACCCCCGACCGACCCCCGGTTGAAACGCCACGCCGATTCGTGGATGTCCCGTAACGATTGGTTCGACCCCACTGGGCGCGACACCGATTCATCGATCGCAGTCAAGATCGACGAGTCGCTGATGGCCGATGGATGGGATCCCACCAGTGCTGATTACTGGGAAGAACTAGATAATAGATTGACAAAATATCTACCGCACCGTTATAATGCGGGCAACGATACACCATCGTCTAACAACAGGAGACCTCGTTCAGTGGTTACAAGTTCTGGTCGTGAGGGCAATTCAGGGGGTTCGACTCGTGCAAACGAATTCGTACTTTCCCCGGATCGAGTCCGTGCGATTAAGGATACCGGACGTTGGGACAATCTTGCCGAGCGCAAGAAGATGATCCAACGTTACTATGAATATGACCGTGAACAAGCAAGGAACTCCAAATGAAAGATGACCGTATCAAAAAGAATCCAAATGCCGATCAACGTGGGACCCGCGCAGAGCAGGACCGTAGTACACGTGGGGCGGCTACAGATGAGTTAGCAAGTCAGCAGGAGCGTCGTAGGATGTTCCGGGAGGAGTGGATTCAAGAAGCACTCCCTAAACCCCCGGACATCCCGGGATATCATTTGTGCTGGCTTTCCACCACTAATGGCTACGATCCAATTCATAAGCGCACACGGATGGGTTATACCGCCGTGCAGATCGACGAAGTACCCGGTTTTGAAAATTACCGAGTCAAAGCTGGCGAACACGCCGGTTTGGTCGCTTGCAATGAAATGGTGCTGTACAAGATTCCACAAGACATTTATCAGCAGTTGATGGAAGAACTCCATCATTATGCACCACAGGATGAAGCGGACAAAATCCGTGTTCAACTGGATAATATGCAAGGGACTCGAGACAGCAACGGACGAAGCCTCGGCATGGTTGAAGGTGAAGGCATAAATAATATCGACCAACAGAAACCCGTTCCAGTTTTTTAACTGATGCGGACGATTATTTAATCTTCAAGGAGTAAGACAATGTCTTCAACATCTGCTCCGTTCGGTCTGCGTCCTGCGTTCCACCCTTCCGGGTTGGACCGTGCTGTATGCACAGTCGACGGAATTCTCTCTACCTACAGTTCCAATATCTTGAAGGGCCAGCCCGTCAAGTGGGATACTTCCGGTGTTATCCAAGTAGCCGCCGCTGGCGATACTTTCCTCGGTGCCTTCGCGGGCGTCGAGTGGACTGACACTACTGGTCGTCGTCGCGTTTCCAACTATTGGCCTGCAAGCACGGCTTATATCACTGGATCCTGCAACGCGTACTACTATACCGATCCTAACATCGTGTATGAATGCCAAACCGATGGCACCGTAGCGCAATCTATCATCGGCGCAATGACTGACTTGAGCAACACCACTGCTGGTTCTACCACTACTGGTTTGTCTGCTTGTACCTTGAATGCTACTCCTGCCGCCGCCGGTGCTAGTGCTCAGATGCAAGTGTTAGGTCTGGGCCCATATGCTGACAACGCCTTTGGCGATGCGTATGTGATTTTGCAAGTAAAAATTAATGAGTCGCAAGTAAATGCGTCCATTAACGGTGTTTAAGGAGTAATATAACATGGCCGCACCAATGCGCAGTACGGACTTCCGTTCCATCGTTGAGCCGATCCTCAACGAATGTTTCGACGGAGTCTACGACCAACGTAAAGACGAATGGTCACGAGTGTTCCGCGAGGAACAAGGTATCCCACGTAACTACCACGAAGAGCCCGTCCTTTATGGATTCGGAGCCGCTCCACAATTGCCCGATGGAACTCCTGTGTCCTATCAGCAAGGTGGCGTTCTCTTCTTGCAACGCTACGTTTACGCCGTTTACGGTTTGGCATTCGCTTTGACCAAAGTCTTGGTTGAAGATGGTGACCACATCCGTATCGGCCAAGTGTACGCACGTCATTTGGCTCAGTCTCTCATCGAGACGAAAGAGACGCTGGCCGCGAACATTTTGAACCGCGCGTTCAATAGTTCGTATGTTGGTGGTGACGGCGTATCGCTGATCAACACTGCACATCCGATCGCTATTGGTAGCTTTAGCAATCAGCTGACTACAGCCGCTAACTTGTCGCAGACCTCGCTTGAGCAGATGCTCATCCAGATCCGCCAAGCAGTGGATAACAACGGCAAGAAGATCCGCTTGGTCCCACGTCAACTCGTCGTGGCTCCCGGTAACATTTTCCAAGCCGAAGTGTTGTTGAAGTCAGTGCTACGTACTGGTACAGCCAATAACGACATCAACCCGATCAAGTCTATCGGCTTGCTTGACGAAGGTGCCGCAGTATTGAGCCGTTTGACCAGTGCTAACGCATGGTGGGTCCAGACCGATGCACCAGAGGGCATGAAGCTCTTGATGCGCCGCGACATGGAAAAAACCATGGAAGGCGATTTCGAAACTGACTCAATGCGCTACAAAGCAACAGAGCGTTACGCGATCAGTTGGACTGACCCGCGTGCCATGTTCGGCACTGCCGGCGTCTAAAGCAAACAGGGCTGGTCTAAAAAGCCAGCCCTTTTTTTAATCTGATCAAGCTTTTCAAGGAGAAGATCAAATGCCTCAATTTTCAGACGACCTATTTTTGGGTTCCGCTATTACCTATCAAGGTGCGGATGCCTACCCTGCTGTTTCAACTTTTACTGGTTCAATTGCTACAACCACGTTGACCGTCACCGCCATGCTTTCTGGTGACCCAATTACTGTGGGTATGTTTCTTGACAGTTCAACCTCACTCACCAATGGAACTTACATTACCGCTTTTGGTACGGGTTCTGGCGGTACAGGTACTTACACAGTAAGCGCCTCACAAACTGTGGCAAGCGCCACCATCATTGGTTCTGGTAATGCTTTGTTGCAAAACCCATCTCCAATGAGCGTAGGTGTTGGCCCACTAGGTCGCGTTTATATTTGGGACGCTGTACCACAAGCAAAACTGACAACCAACATTGTCGCCGCTGTCATCACAACTGCTACCACGCTCACGCTTGCCGCAGGTGCTGGTGTTACATCCGTTACGAATACAAGCGGCGCAACAGTCTTGCAACTTGACTGCCCTCGTGCGGTTTCTACAACTACAGGTGCTGGCTCTCCAACTTCTGTCAACATTACTGTTTCTGGTTACGACTATTACGGTCAAGCCATGAGCGAAGTAATTGCAACAGGAACAGTAGCATCAACAACTGTTAATGGTAAAAAAGCCTTTTACCAAATTTCCAGTGTTGTTTCTTCTGGCGCAAGCGTTGTAACTGTTGCGGTAGGTACTACCGACATCTTGGGTGCGCCATTGCGTATCACTGATAGAGGCTACGTTACCCGCGCTGGTTGGGACAATACTTTGGCTGAAGATGCTGGAACTATGACTGTTGCCGCTACCGCCACAGCTACCACCACAACTGGTGATGTAAGGGGTACTTACTTGCCATCTTCGGCGGCAGACGGTATCAAGCGCCTTGTGATGGGAATAGCCCTGCCAGCAATTGCGGCAGGACCGAATGCAACCCGTGTAGGCGCTCTTGGCGTCACACAAGCATAAGGAGATCGCAATGGGTCAATTCAAACCAATGGTCAAAATGGAGACCACTGAGCCTTCAGTCATTCTGAAGCTTAAAAAAGGCGGTACAGTAAGCCATGGCCACAAGCCAATGCACAAGGCAATGGGTGGCTCGCTCGCCCCGATGATGTCGCCAGTCGGCGCACCAGCGGCCGCACGCGCAATGGCTACTCGCCGTCGCCCCAAAATCGCTCCAGCGATGATGGCCCCACCGATGGCCGACCGCCCGATGATGAAAAAAGGCGGCGCGATGAAGCACGACGACGTGGCTATGGATAAAGCCATGGTCAAGAAAGCGTTCAAGCAACACGACGCCCAAGAGCACAAAGGCGGTAAGGGTACCGAGTTGAAGCTGAAAAAAGGCGGCATCGGCAAGTTCGCAATGACGAAGATGGACACAGCGCGTAAAGATTCGACCAAGGGTACTGCAAAGAGCCCTGTGAAGATGGGCGCGGCTGGTTACAAGACCGGCGGCACTGTCTCCGATAGCGTCGCGAAGAAGTTTGACGAGACCAAAGTGGTCACCGCTAAACGCGATAGTGCCAGTGGTACAGCCGCGAAGCCCGTAAAGATGGCCAACAAGGGTGGCTTCAAGACCGGCGGTAAGGTAATGTCTGTTCCCGGTGCTGGTGTCAACATGAATGTGGTCACTGCGAAGGCTGGTCCGAGCGGCACGACTACTGGTGGTGTTCGCAATAGCAACGCTGGTGGTTTCAAAAAGGGCGGCTCCGCAAAAAAGCACTTTGCTACGGGGGGCGGAGTTAAATCCGGTTCTGCCGTAGCGATGCCACAAGGAAAGAAGAAGCCTTCTGCACCAGTGTCAATCACTGCTCTATCCGGCACGTTCAAGCGTGGCGGTAAAGTCCGAACCGATAACTGTTGAT
>Ga0181344_1000804_pt1 | contig 12098 bp, 2 predicted proteins | sample Su13VDMLBDD_FD_130098 | JGI IMG/M metagenome (GOLD analysis project Ga0181344, IMG submission 130098) | Freshwater viral communities from Lake Michigan, USA - Su13.VD.MLB.D.D | ecosystem: Environmental > Aquatic > Freshwater > Lake | place: USA: Michigan | collected 2013-07-15
AATAACTTACATTTCCTGGAGGAACAGCACCACCTGGTACTATTTCAAAATTATACAGATTAGCAGCTTCAGAATTTGGAGCAATCCATACATTTAAACTAACATTTTTCAATCCACACATTGTTTGAGATTGACTAACTAAGTAGTCATTCAACACATTCCACTCATAATATGTAGGTATATGATATCCAGCAGGTGCTAGATTTCTAGGATCCTGCATAGCATATGAATTGTACCACTTACCATAGATTGTTTCAGTGGAAGGATCATCATCATAATATCTATATGCTCCTGTTTGTGTAGCTGCATAGTTATCCCATTCTGTCTGATTAGTAGCAAAAGGAATTGGATCACCATTTCTATAAGTACTTACATTAAGATTCTTAGTACTCCATACTTGAGTTCCTACTAATGTAAAGTCAGGACTTCCTCCACAAGTTAAAGACTGATAAATCTGTCTAAGATATGCAGGGTAGATTTTAGTTTTGTATCCTAGCAATACTCGCCAAACTGCTTCAGATTCCCCTAATTCACAATACTTTACAAGTTGCTCATAAAGATCTCTCATGTCTCTATACTTCCAAGTGTAAAGTCCACCTCTAAGAGCTGGGTTCTTTACATTGTTATAAGCACCATAACCACTACCTATATAAGGTTTGTTATTCAGCTTAAGGATAGCATTCCATAAGTTTTGTTTCTCAGTAGGTGTCATTTGCCTTGTCTGTTATAAAGTTTCTTATAGTTTTTGCTAGTCTTTAAACCACTGGTTTTCTTCTTAGAATGAACCCCTGGTCTTCTGACTTTAGCTTTCTTAATGAACCTTTTAACTATACTGCTACTTGATTTAGTTTTAGCCATACTATAATATACTAATTTTTAATCTAAAAAGCCAATTATTTCTTTTTCTGATATGCTGTTTTAAGGGCAGCTTTAGGATCAATGAAATCATGAACATTTTCTAAAGGACTTAGCTTATTAAAATTAGCTATGATTTTTGCAGTTCCTGCATCATATCTAAATGTTTTCTTTTGGTAATATCCCATTTCATAAGCAAGCTCTGAATCAAACCACTCATATCCCATATAGTATATAAGATTTTCAAATGCATCTTCCAACACACCAAATTCTTGGAATGCAGATGTAAATGAACTAAAGTTTTTAATAAACTCATCTCCTTTACCTATAAAAGGAACATAAAGCATTGATCTTGATTCATTTGACACTTTTGCCATTACTCTAAGAGATTGCATCTCAGCCCAACTTAATTTATCAACTGCTTTCTTATCATCATCGTCATAAACAAGACCTCTGAAAAACATATAAGCCATTGTCCATATAAGACCATTTAACATTTCTCTTCTTGTCTGAGCTGCTTTTATTCTGTAGAATTCATTAGTTTTAAGCTTACCTGTCTTTTCAGTAATAAACTCTGGTAAAAAAGATAGTAAACCTTGAACTGCTCCTGCATCTCTAAAGATATTTGCTATAGCTGTCCACCATCCCATTTGAGGTTGACCACTTAACCAGCCTTTTGGGTCTCCTATTCCAAATGATCCTTTAAATCTATTCTCCACAAATGGCACTAAGTACTTTCTAAAGAAGAAAGCAAGTATCCCAATCATACCACTTTCAAATTTAGTTTGATTTTGTTTAGCATAGTTACCTTGATGTTGTATTAACTCTTGCTGAGTTTTAGCCCTAATTGATTCTAAATCATCTATTGTCATTGCAACATCTGATCTAATTCCAGGTGTCATTGTACCATTATCAATTAATGCATCATATGCTTTAATCTGAACTAAATCACCTTTAGCATCTTTTTTAAAGATTGGATTATTGGATGCATCTAATTTAAGACTGCCATCTGAATTAGTTTCATAAACATAATATTTATGTGCACTTAAGTTTTTAAGTAAAGTAGTCATGGCAATTTCCATCTCACCTTTATCTTGAACTACATAAGCTATATCTCCAATTGCAAGTGCTCTAGCTAATAATCTTTTAGCAGCACCTCTACCAGCAAGATCTAACTTCCTTTCAAAAGAAGTCATTGTAACATTGAAATATCTTAATATTTTTGTTTCTATAGATATATCATCTATTTTACCATAATCTCCTATTACATTATATAGGAAACCATCTAAACCATACATTTGTTGTTTTGCAAAAAGCCAATCTTGGTAAGTACCCATTCCATACTTTTCACCCTGAGCAGATAAGAACATTTGAACATTACCAGAAACTAAGTTACCAGCTTGCATAACAGGATCAAATGCTAATCTACTAAAACTAATTAAGGTTGTTATTTGTCTTAATAACTTTCTAGTTCTTAAAGTATTTTTACCACTGCTTTTTTCTTGGTATTGACCATAAATAAATTTATCACGCTCAAACTCAGCAATACTTATTACTTTATCTAATTGTCTAGATACAACTTCATTTTTAACAGAAGACTTGGCAGCCTTCATAAAGTCAATCATTGGTGATAAAGCTAAGTTAGCTTCCTCCATTGCATCATAAATTTCATATTGCAATCCCCACTTTAAGATAGCACTAACACCATCTTTAGTACCTAAACTAGTATCAAGTCTATAATTGTGACTAAATCTAACTCTTTGTTTACCAGTTAAACCATATTCGTTGGAAGCTTTATCTAATTCAGAAGAATTAGATAATATGTGATTATTAACCCACTCTCTACCTTCTCTCATAGCACCTGCTAATCCATCTTGAGCAATACTATCATAAGCAGATTGAGTAACTCCAGGATAAAATAATCCTAATTTATTAGCAGACATACCAACTTGCTTGTTGTAGTATTCATCCATAACATATCTGTCATAGAAATCCATAACAGTTTTGTTTTTAGTCATTTCAACATAGCGAGGATTTGTCCACATAGCACCATCTGCTATTTCAAATCTACCTGTTTCTGCATTATATCTATGTCCTTTTGGTACAGCATAATTACCTCCACCATATCTTTTAGATCTTAATGATGGACTATAGTTAGGATTATATGCTTCAGGTTTATAACTTCTTGTTCTATATTTAGAATTAGGTACTCTAACTATTCTTGATGGATCTGTAGGCATGGATACAGTATTAAATCTTTTAGGGGCTGCTGAAACCTTGCCATTCTTAACTATTGTACCTAAAGTATATTTAGCTGTATTATTTCTGTTATACCATTTTTGAAAGTCAATATCCTTGCCATCTAATTGTGCTTGTAATCTAGCTTTCTCAGCAGGATTTTGTTCTTCACCAATTTGTTTATTAATTCTAACAATTTCAGCAATACGCTCATTTAATTCTCTCATGTACTCAGGCTTGTTCTGAGTCTGACGCATTGAATCTAATTGCTTATTTATTCTAGTTAATTCTTTCTTAAGTGTCTTATCTAAGTTTTTTTCACCAGCAGTACTGTAATATTCATTTATTTGATTTTCTATATCAGAGAAAGTTTCATAATCTTCATCAGACATATACAATGGATTGAATATAGGCTTACTACTAAATACACTATTGAACTTATATTTGTTCATTAGCTTTCTACGAGCAGTATATAAATCTTCTAATATAGGATCTGTACCACCAAATAAATTTCTTTTTTCTTCTTCCAAAAGCATTAACTCTTCTGTCCACTTAGGATCAGGAACTAAATCAGAATTTCTCTCATCCCACTTTTTAACTTCTTCACTACCTTCAGGATATATTTTTAAAACTTGTCTTCTTGCATAATCAAATTTACCTTCGTTAACAGTGTAGTTATAATACTTATGCATTCTGTCATAAATATCAGCTAACTCTGGATTCTTTAGTATAGCTTGCTTTTTAAGAATTCCAATTTCAGACTCAAACTTTTTAATATCTAATAGAGAACTTTCATCTAACATCCAATCTTCATTGTTATTTCTAGATTTTATTCTGTCAATTTCAATATTAAGTTTATCAATTTTGTCTTGAATCTCAATAGGTAAAGATGCCTCTAGCATATATAACTCAGGAACTAATTTAGTTTCTACATTATTAATGAGCCAAAGTGTATAATCTTTTTTAACTTTTGAAATTTGAGCATCAATCTTAGCTAACTCTTCTTCTTCTTTATCTTGAGGTAAATTAGATTTTTTTATAGTCTTTCTTTCATCATATAGTGTTCTTAAAGTATAATCATACTCATCTTGTATAGCATCTACTTTATAATCATATGGTAAAAGAAAAGACATAAATTCTCTTTCTTCACCTGTCTCATAATCTTTTTCTATAACCTTCTCGCTAATTGCAGTATTAATTGCCTGATAACTTCCCAACTTACTTGTCATGTCTTTTATATAGTTATCAAACTTTAACTTAGCCATTCTATCGAAGAATCTGATGCTAGCTTCTTGCATTGCATTTGTTGCATAATATGTCAAGGCACTAATTGCTAATTCAGAATTACCCAAAGAAGCTCTTAACTCATCACCAGTAATACCTAAAGTTTCACCAATAGTAGAACCAATATAAAAATTACTTTCAGGATTAGTAAAAGTATTTTCAACATACAAGTCTATAAACTCTCTATTAAACTCTTTCTTAGAAGTAAAGTATTGAATTTTATCTAATTTCTTTTGAGCCTCTTCCTTCATGTCATTAGTAATGACCTTAGTTCTGGCTTTTCTACCAATTATCTTTCTAACTTTTCCTCCTAAATAGAATGTAAATTTGTCAAGAACTGAAGCATCACCAGCTATAATTCTCTTAAGTTTATTTACTTCCATTTCATAAACCAATTCCATCTGTTGCATCATTTCTTCTGCATTCTTTTTTGGCATTGATAATATTATTTTTTTAGTTACCTCACCTCCTATTTTAATGTAAACACCTTGTCCTATTAAAGCAGCATCAATTGAATTATTAATGTCTGATATAATATCAGAGTTTTCATTAATCTCAGGATTCTTAAGCAATAAAGATTTGAAAAACTCCAAGAAGTTCCTTAAGTCATTCAACTGATAATATCTATTACCTAATATATTAACTGCTTTTTCTGTAGGCATTGTTGCACCAACTTCTTCAGAGTCTTTTCTTAGATTTGAAATAATCTCTTTTGTTTTATCATACAAACCTTTTAACACTAACTCTTTAGGTAAATCTTTTAAGACACCATCTTCAATTGTCTTTCTAGAGAACCAATCTCTTGCTTCTAACAATAATCTTTTTCTTGCCTTAGCCTCTTCTTTCTTAGTGTCATCAGCTTTATTTCTAACTAAAGAAGAAATTTCATCTTCTAATTGTGAAATTTGTTTATCTATATTTTCTTTTAAAAGATCTGTAATAGTTTTTAAAGTAGCTTCTGGAATACTAGATATGTAATTAATTCTTTCTTTTGCTTTAGCTTCCATCTCTGCTTCAGTGGTTTCACCCTCAACAATAATTGAAGAACTTAAAGCTCTTAATACTTGCTTATACATTGGACTTAATTCAGGAACTGGATTACCATATTCATCTAAATCTAAACTTAGTCCTTCTTCTCCTTCAATGTTTACAGCAGCTACATGCATTTTTTCATATACCCACTCTTCATCTAATTCTAGATAGCTTTCATTAGGAGAGTACATAATGTTTATGATTGTATTGTCACTGGTTTCAATACCAATTCTCTTTAACAATCTTTCATATACACCCATTTGAGATAAGAAAATACTTGCCTTAGTTCTTCCAGAGAATCTTTCAAATGCTGGGTGAACACCATCTTGCAATTCTGTAGTATATCTTTCTTTAAAGATAGCGGCATGAGAATAGTTGTCCATTGGAAACTTAGACCTAGTAGTTTTAAAGTCACCAATAGAACCACTACCATCTTTTCTAATTACTAAATAGTCTAATCTACCAACAACAACTCTATTCATTGAGTCACGCTCAAAAATAGTAACCTCAGGAATAACTAAGTTTCCTTTTATAAAATGCTCATTGATGATACCTACAATATTAATAAAGTCATCAGACAACACTTCTTCTCTAATTTTAGGAAGACGCTTTCCTTTTTCTGATAATCCTGCAATTTGAATTTTATCTATGTTTTGCTCATAGAAATCATGAAAGTAATCAGGGTTATTGTTTAATATCTGTAATGGGGTATATCCAGAATCTAATGCATCAATAGTTATTTGATACATAAAGTCATGCAAAAATGTTCCAAAGTCAGCATATTTTTGAAATCTCTTGGCTATATCTTTGTCATGTAAAGGGTTACCTACAAATTTAGTAGTGGAAACAGTTTCTATCTCATCTTCTACTATCTGTCTATACTCTCTAGCATTTTGTAGTAATAACTCTACGCTAGGAATCATATTAGCGTTTGCACGATTCTTTTTTAGAATCTTTATGTATTGCTTTAATCTTTTTATTTCTTCTGCATTTTTCTCAAGTTTAATTTCTTTTGTAGTCTTTCCTTCTTTTTCTGCTTCTGCTTCCATAGCTGCTTCGCTATCATAGTCATTTGTTTTAGAAGTCAAGTTATATCTTGGTTCAATTACTTCTAAATCAGACAGTAATATATTATTCTCATCTAAGAATACAGCTACTTCACCCAATGTAGAATTAAGTGGTAATTCATCTATTGAATCAATAGATAATCCAAAAGCATCATTCAATAATCCTTTTAACCATTTTAAAAATTGCTTAATAGAAGTAACAAATGGATTACTTGAAGTTTCTTTACCATTTTGTATTGCAACATAAGAATCTCGTATAGCTCTTGTAACTAACTCAACATCTCTAGTTTGTTGATTAAAACCTCTCTCATTTGAATACTCATTTGCAAGTTGAATAGCTAAACCAGGATACTGTTGTAATGCCTGATTTCTCAATCCAATAAACAAAGACTTTCTATCAGTTAATAACTTATCTACAAACAAGTGCATTAACTCTTCTAATGCTGTATCTGCAGTTACTTTACCCTCCACTAAAAACACTTGATTCTTAATGGTTACAGCATTAACACTAGTTGCATCTGCAATTAATGTTTTAGGATTTGCTTTAAGAATTTCTTGCATCTCCTCTGGAGTAACCCAAGTAACAGTGGCCCCTTTAAGCTTAGATAATAAAGGAGCTATAGTATTTTGAACAATAATTTGTTCTGTCAAGTTCTTAGCTTGATCAAGTCCCATAGGGACAGCAGGTGCAATAATTTCAGTGGAATGAGATGGTCTGTTATTTAAAACAATTTTATATCTCTGTTCTCCATTGATAACTCTAGATTTTACAGTACTTGCTTCTAGAGTTGGATAAGCCATATTTAATCCAATTTTGAATTTAGAGACCTCTTCCGAAGTAAACTCAACAGGCTGAGTAAAAGTAGCACCAACATTATTATCAGATGGGATTAGATATTTATTTGTTAACTGTAATGGAGTAAGTGTAGAATCATTAGTGTAATCTGTCTGATACATTTTATTTTCAGGATAGTAGATGCCATGTAATGCATCTACTTCAGCAAATGTATCTCTAGAGAAAGCTACAGTATCATCCATTATTGCATTGTAATCAACAATAGGTCTAGTGATACCATATAGTTCCTTTAATCTATTTTTAAGTCTATCATCTGTTTCCTTTAAAGTATTCATATCCAATATCTTACCACTGGCATCAATAGCTTTATCTTTTTCAAACTGATTTACTAGTGCCTTTCTAGCACCTACATTACATATTTTCATTTTATCTTATTTTAACAGAATGGATCATTGTCTTCTGATAACTCAGTACTTGTTACTTCTTTTTTGGTATTTGCTAAACCAAACAATAATGGATTGCTATAATTATAATTAGACAAATCTATTAAATATCCTCCTGTTTTTTTACCACCATATTGTGGTTTTAAACCTGGTATTTCAGATTGCCAAATAAGCTTTATGCCTGGGATTTTAGTCATTGCATTATAAATAGCACCTGTTTCAATAGGTCTATAGTTTGAACGAGTTAATATCATACTTGTAACATTTCTTGAATTATACTCACTTTCTTTTTTATAAGCTGTTAATGCTTTAATTCCTTTTTCAATTTGAGATTGTGGCACTGAGTTTTCTCCTATTTTTAAAGCATATTTTGGAATCAAATTAAGTCTTTCAGCTATTTCATACTTAATCATATCAGCTTCTTCTTTTGTAAAAGAAACTTCATCTTTACCTGCATATATCAAAGCTGTAGAAGCACTTGATTGAGTAAGATTTGTAATTTCAAATCCACTAAAATACATAGGCATATCTTTTCCAAATTTCTTTATATGTTTTTGAATCACATAATGAACCAAAGGTGCAAAATATTTAAGTTCTAATTCAATTACTTCACTTATTTTATCATTTTTAAGTCCTTTATCTCTTTTATTAAGCGCATCTTCACGTTGTTTATCTGCATTTGCTAAAAGTTCTTGTTTAAGTTTTTGTGCTTCTTGGTCTTCAATTTTATTTGTAGCCTCAATTTGTTTTCTCTTTTTATCAATAGTAGCATCTAAAAGTTTTTTATTATACCCCATATTCAAGAATATTTTATTCAATTGTGCAGGGGTTATACTCTTAAACTTTTCTAAAAAGTAATATTTTCTAAGTGTATTATATGATTTGTTAATATCAGTTTTATATGAAAGAATAACTTTATTTAGTGCAGTTATTCTTTTTTTAATACTTAAATTTAACAGTAATTCAATGTCATCTATTATGAATTGATGATTGGTTCTAGGTTTAAATATTGGTTTAATAAATTGATTGTTAACTGATGTACCATATTCCTCTTGTATAACATTTACATCTACATTAAGCTCTTCATATGTTAATAACTTTAAAGATAAAAGTGCATTATTTACTCTGTTAAAGCGTTCATCTCCATCTAAGTTTACATCATTATTAACTGATTTTATTACTTCTATTAATTGTTTAATTTTACTACGACCTTCTGCATTTTCACTTATTAAATCATATAAACTCTTCTTTCTAAGAATATCTTCAAAAACCATTTTTTCAGTATAAAATCTATCCACATTTCTTTTAGAAGTATTGATATCATTCATTACTGCTTCTGTGCTAGTAAGTGTTAAATTCATTTGTTCCTGAACCCAATCAGTAAACCTGGCATGTTTTTCATCAATATTTAAAGTAGAATTGTCAAATAAAAACCATAACTCTCTTGAAACACTAGATTGTTTTGCAAGAATGGAATCCATAAGATTGTAATTAGCTTCAGTATTTGGTGTTACAAGCTTTAATGAATTATTATCTATAGCATCACTAATAGTATCTACTTGTCTTGCTATATCCATTAAATATTGATTAACACTATCTTCTAAACCTTTTCCTTGTTGCTTCTTTAAATTTAGTAAATACTCAATGTTGTCATTTTGTATCTCATGTAATAATACTGCATCTTTATATTCTGAATTACCTGTATAGAAGTATGTTAAGTTTGCCCAAGCAGATGGTGGAAGATCAAAGTGTCCACTTTTAGTATGATAAGTGTTATTAAATCTTAATGAAATTTTATTGTGCTTAACACTTCTATCTTTATCAATCATACCCATTGCATCTGCAAGTTGCATTCTTTCATGAAAAGGTAATGCTCTCACTTCATCTTCTGTCATATTTCTAATGTCAGGAAGATTATTTAAATTTTCAGTGTCTTGTGTTACATCATTTAAATTTAATTTATCAGATCCTGGAGGTGGTACAAATTCAAATGTACTATCAATATTATATTCTAGATATTTCTTTTCATTTGCAAAACCCAACATATAATTAACTTCTAAGAAGTTATGGATTTCATTAACCAATTCTTCTGCAGAAATAGTTTTCTTACCAGGATTTTCATTTATTATTGCTTGTTTAATTGATTCTATGATAGCAGATTCTTCTTTCTTTAAACCATCTACTTTAAGAGGCTCTGATAAAACAATAGGAATTCCTTTCTCTTTGTTTTGTATTTTTTTAAGTTCTCTTTCATAATCTTCTTTAGAAATATCTTTTCCTATTCTTTTTTGAGTTAGCTCTACTTTTTGTCTTATGGTTTCATTAGTTACTTTATTACCATATTTCTCTAATATAGCAGGTAGTACTTTAAGAGTAGGTGTTATATTTTCATAATTATTACCAGCAGTTAATTTTGTTAAATCATATTTACCTAATTTTTTAGTAGGGGTTTGTATTTCTTTGTTTTCATAAGGAGCAATTTCAGTACTCATTTCTGAAACAGTAATAAGTTTATCAATTGTTTTAGATAAGTATCTACTTTTTCTTTTAAAATGTGTATTTATTAATTTATCTAAATACTTTTGATCATCAATTACTTGTTGGATTTTATCTTCTTGTATTTTTCTAAATACAGGAAAGTTTTCTATTAACCAATTTGCTAGTTCTTGCTCTGTTTCAAAACTTTTAGTTTTTAATACGAGCTGACTTTTTCCATTGACAATATATGACATTGAACCAGTAGCAGTAATATCTCCTTCTTCATTTCTTAAAAGATTAAATATCATTTTTCTATCATCCATAGAAAATATAGATGTTCTTGAAAAAAGTTCTTTAAGTTTTTCTTCATCATTTAGTAAGCTTCTGACTAAAGCTCCGCCATACTGTGAATCTGAAACATTAACATAAAAGAAATATCTACGAGGATGATCATAAGATAGTTGTCCTTCTGTAGAATCATAGTCAGATAGGCCTAAAGCACCATAGTCAGAAATACTATTAAAGAAAGCATAGGCCTCTCCTGCATCTTCTATAGTCATACTTGAATTTACAGATTCATTATCTAATACATTTGAAAAATAATAAGCATCATTGATTGCTTTATACTCTTCAAGTGATAATAAATCTGATGTATCTGAAGTTAAAATTTTTGCTGCAGCAACCGCAAATGGATCTTGATTCTCTCTTTGCAGACCATTAGTTACAAATTCTAAAATTGCATTAATCCAATCAATGAATTGCTTTAAGAAAGAATAATCTTCTGGTGCTGCATTTTGATCTTCTATTTTTTTAATTGCTTCTGCAATTAATTGACCAATTGATTCTTCATTAAGAATATCAATTACAGTGGAGTTTAATTCTTCAGCCTTGTATAGCTCACCATATTCATTTTTAAGTAATGCATCAAGTCTTTCAGAAGTTTTAGCTGAATTCCACAATGCTTCTTTTAACGGAGAATTTGTTTTTAATAATCTATACCACCAGTGAGCAGCTTCCTCAGGCATCTTATTCCAAGCAGCTGGTCTCTTTTCCATCTCATCTATTACATCTACTGTACCTTTTAAGAAGTTAGCAGCAGCCACAGCACCTTTAACAACTGAACCATCTTCATTTAAAAATTCAGGAACCATTCTTTGCTCTACTCCAATATTTTCTAAAAATCCAGAAATAACATTTAAAGTATTTATATGGAATTCTAACTGATCTTTGTTCATGTTGTCTAATCCAAATAGTCTACCTTGTTCCCCAGGTTTTTGTACTATAGATTCAGTGTTAGCATCTTCTGTTGTATATGGAATAACCCACATAGTAGCAAGCTTGCTAGAAGTATTCATCCAATTGCTAAGCTCAGTATTTTTAGTTGCTTCTTCAAAAGAACTAAATCCTAACTTATTTGCAAACTCATTTAACTGTTGGTCATTCATGGTCTTACCTTCCATAAACACTTTACCACTTCTAGTAGAGTATTTAGTCATGGCAGAACCTATGTTCAATACTTGAGAACCTTTTGCATATTTAGAACCTAATATTTTATCTGCCAACTCTTTAGAATCAACTCTAATATGACTACTATTATCAATTAATTTAGCATCAGCTGACAACTGTGGAATAACATTCATACTAGCTGCTTCTATCTTAGAAGTACTATCTACTTTCTTTTTAAGTTCTATAGCCACAGTATTCTTAAATGCATTAGGTGATATTCTATCTGTACCTTGTCTTTCAACAACCTTGTATTTTGCTGTAGTTCCTCTTAATAAGAATTGAAAATCATCCTCAGATTTATAAGCATCAAACAAGTTATTAATGAACTCACCTGCAAAAGGTTTACCATCTAATTCTGTAAGTAAGAATATCTGATCACCATTAAAGTTGTTTATCTGA
>Ga0181344_1000806_pt1 | contig 12077 bp, 13 predicted proteins | sample Su13VDMLBDD_FD_130098 | JGI IMG/M metagenome (GOLD analysis project Ga0181344, IMG submission 130098) | Freshwater viral communities from Lake Michigan, USA - Su13.VD.MLB.D.D | ecosystem: Environmental > Aquatic > Freshwater > Lake | place: USA: Michigan | collected 2013-07-15
AACACAGTTTTGGCAAGTTTAAGAATGCGCTTCAATTTATACTATGAGTATAAATATGTGCAATAAAGTACACTAATTCGGATAATATCCGATAAACTATACAAAATGTTACAGTTTTGTGCAATTAAATACACATTATGGCAAAGAGACTAACCAAACAAGAGAAGTGGAACAAGGCAAGTGAAGACCTCATCAACAAGATGTTTGAGATTGCTGGGCACAACGTAACCTATGATGACATCAAGGGGCGAACAGACGACTGGTATACCGACTGGACTATGACAGTTGCTCAGGCAGAGCAGTGGAAGGAGTGGGGGATGGAATACCTTCAAAAGAATATGAAGTTTACGAAACACTACGCTGAGCTTGAGATGAGAATGTTTAATGTAATGTATGGACTCAAGTACAGCGACTGGCGCGATGGAACAGATTAAAAAGAAAGAGTTATTGCTCGACCAATACAGGAAGGCGCAATACAACCGCAACGTATGTTTGTACAGCCGTAGAGATACCGAGGCCAAGTACTGGGAAGGCTACGTTAATGCACTTAGTTTAATTTTAGAAACACAACAATAATGGACGCAATCTTAGATTTAGAGATGAAAGTCATTGACTGGGCTATCGAACGTGGCCTTATCGAACGTGAGAACGCTAACAAGCAAATGCTCAAGGTAATGGAAGAGGTAGGAGAACTTGCCTCAGCCATCGCAAAGAACAAAGAAGATGAGACCATTGACGCTATTGGAGATGTCCTCGTTACGCTGATTATTCTGTCCGCCCAACTGGAACTCAACCCTTGGGATTGCTTAGAAACAGCCTACAACGAAATCAAAGGACGCAAGGGTAAGCTCGTTAACGGAGTATTCATCAAAGAATAAGAGGGGGAAGTCGTTGACGTGTAATGCGTTGGCGCAAACAAGGGTGTTTAGCCCCCTCTTTTTTTCAAAATACCCTTGCTATTAACATCGTTATTAACTAAATTTGTTGAAAATTCATAACAATGGAAAACAAAACAGACAAAATCTTCTGCGGCTACGTTAAGTCGGTGAAGTTGTGGGACGAAGGCCAACGCACATTCGTTGAACCACAAGAAGGAGTATCAATGCGATTCTCGCTTTCAGTTGCTGAGATGAACGACCTCCAGCGCTACGCTACTAAAGGTGAGAAGCCATTCGTTTCTTTCGACCTTAAGCGCAGTGCAAAGGGCTCATACTACATCGAAGTATCTGACCCTTCAACTTGGACACAGCGCCCTCAGTCAGGAGCCTCGGCTCCAGTGGCACCGCAAGCACCACAAGCACCTGTTGCTGGTGATGATTTGCCCTTCTGAGCTCCTTGAGTCCTCATTAGTATACCTCGTAGGCTTTGAGTGGGGGATGGATATCCTCAAGATTGAATATCCCCTATTCTACGCCTCTACTCCTTCTAAGAAACTGCATTGGTTTGAGGTGGTGAAAGCCACTTCTTCCGATGGTGTCGTGACTCTTGACAAGATGTCGGACAAGGAATACTCTGTCATTTACTTTCCAACTAAAAGAAAGGGAGACAACGTACTACTTGTTCAAACATCTAAACTGAAGCCTACGCTTACAGGTTTTGAGTTAGCCGACTTGATTATCAGAAGGGCAGAGATTCACGTTGAAGAAATCATCGAGCAAGGAATCTACAAGGAACTCGAGGCCAAGAAAAACAAAGCCCCTGTAGCTCAATAGGACAGAGCATCTCGCTTCTAACGAGACGGTTACACGTTCGATTCGTGTCAGGGGTGCTATGGATACGTTAGTTCTATCCCTTTTATTTATAGTGATGGCAATCATCGCCATCAAAACAACACCCAAAAACAAATGAACCTTCAATATTCTGCATCAAGAATACAGACATTCGGACTCGCTGTCTCCGAACACTTCCACGTAGACATCTTTTCAAGAACAAGAAAGGGCGTAGTGGTAAACCTTAGGAAGGCATCATACTATGTGCTACGTAGAAGAGGTATAACCTACGCTACAATGGCTACGGTGTTCAATAAGAACCACGCAAGTGTAATGCACGGCACTACAAGCTGTTCTAATCTTCTCGATGTCAAAGACCAAGAGATGCGTAAGTATGTGGATATCATTGAGCTTATTGCCAATGAAGTGTTCCAAGAGACCCAAGCTGAAGATATGCGCCCAGAGATGCGGATGAATATTTACAAACTCAAACTCGCTGACTTCATCGAGGAGCAGGACAGCCTTCTACCATCCTTAAACGCATCAGAGCGTAAGATGATGTCGCGAAAGATATTCAACGAAATACACAAGGAGTTTTATGAGTAAGCAATTAATTACCCCGACAATCAAGGCGCTGTCCTTAATTCGTATGCACGGGAAAGACGATGCCCTTAAGCACGCTACGCAATGTATGTATATGGCCAACGACAAGGCCTACGAGTATTGGAAGAATGTTGTCTCGATAATTGAATCAGAATGAATCCATTAGACCAAAGAGTAACCATCTTCAAGAGTGTATTCGAAGTTGGTGCGCCGTCCTACATCACTGTACTTCAGGCTCTTGAGCGAATCAAAAGCGGGAAGCAAAGTGAGCGAGTAACCCTCATCAGAGAAGGAGAGCGAGAGCTCAAGACAAAGCTGCCTGTAGTTCTTTGGTCTGGTGTGTTTGAGTCACGCAATGATGATGCTATCACCGAGCACAGCAGACTCATTGTCATTGACATTGACCACGTTACCACATTCTCAAGCGTAGAAGAAGTTAAGTCTGTCCTCTGCCTTGACCAACACATCGTAGCCGTATGGGTCAGCCCATCGGGAGACGGAATCAAAGCACTGGTGAACATCACATTCCCAGAGCGCCACAGAGACCACTTTAGAGCCCTTGAGAAGTACTTTGAGACAAAGTATGGCTTGGTCATCGACCCATCGGGAAAGAACGAATCTAGGGCTTGTTTCGAGTCCTATGACCCCGACCTATGTATTAAGACGGCTGTCCCTTTCTCAAACCTACTGACCGAAGAATACGAGCGTAAGAAGCAAGAGGTTACGCAAATGGAGAAGTCAACAGACTACCATCGCCTCAACATCGCAGCGCAGATGATTCGTAGGGCTCCAGATGGAGACAAGCACAACACCTTACTTAGAGCCGCAATACTCTGTGGTGGCTACATCGCTGCTGGCAGAATGGAGGAGGATGAGGTGTTCCGAGTTCTTCTACGTGAGATTGAGCGTAGAGATGTGCACAGCCTTGACTCAGCAAAGAAGACAATCACCGACGGAATCGAAGAAGGTAAGCGTAAGCCTATCCACGAGATTGTCAACGAGGAGGAGAAGGTAACCCGCAAGATGAAGCTCGAGGATGGCGATATGTCATTCATTGCCCCAGATGATTCCGATGAGCGTTGGATTAACGACTTTGCCGAAGGCCGTATTGAGCTTGGTCTTACCACTGGTCACCCAGACATTGATAGACACTTCGTATACAAAAAGGACTTCACCATCATCAACGGACACTCCAACATTGGTAAGACAACATTGGTGCTGCACCTTATGGTGAACGCAGCGATTCGCCACAACTGGAAGTGGATTGTCTACTCAAGTGAGAGTAGGACAGCATCAATCAAGATGCGCATTATGCAGTACGCCTGCGATAGGAGTATCAAGGAGATGCCATACCTCACAAGAAAGAAAGCCTACGAGTGGGTGAAAGACCACTTCATCTTCATCAACAACAACAAGGTGTTCTCCTATATGGATATCCTGTTGTACTGCGAGAAGATTATGAACTACAAGAAGATAGATGGGATTCTCATTGACCCATACAACTCCCTACGTGTAGATATGTCACGCACATCAGGAGCAGGAGTACACGAGTACCACTACGATGCGGCATCAGAGTTCCTTACCTTCTCCAATACCAACCAAGTAGCGCTGTGGCTAAACACCCACGCCATCACTGAAGCAGCACGCAGAAGGGGAGACGATGGATTACCTGTCGCCCCGGGAGCAGAGGACAGCGAACACGGCGGCAAGTGGGTCAACAGGGCCGATAACTTCCTAACATTCCACAGGAAGATTCAGCACCAAGTGCCTCAGATGAAGCGCACTATGGAGTGGCACGTGAGAAAGATTCGTGAGACGGAAACAGGTGGTGACCCCACCACAGTGGACAGCCCAATCCTTCTTGAGATGAACCACGCACGTACTTCTTTCCGTACTCGCAATGGTCAACTGCTGTTCCCCCCACTAGGAACTCACTTAGGCCAAACAGAACTTGCGGGGCATATTCAATTAAATGGTGATTATAACACATCTTTTTGATAAATTTGTTTGATGTCCGATGATTATCAAGAGATTACAATCCCACTACCAAAGCCTCCTAGTCTTAACGCTCTCTATTCTGGGAAACATTGGAGCAATCGCTTCGGCGAGAAGTCTTTATTTGGAAAACAGGTTCAGAAAACACTTTACGCCCACGACCCTTTTCACGCTGACAAGATTAGTATACACCTTAGGTACAATTGTAGGTTTGATGTTGATAATACCATTGTGGCTATTAAGTTTCTTGCGGACTATCTTAAGTCTAACGGCTACATTGACGACGACACTCCAAAGTATTTTACTTCAATTAGTTCAACATTTGATAATCACCTCGGAAAAGACGAGTTCGTAGCTAAGGTCTGCTGCTGGGGGTACAAAGTAAGAGATGATGACAGAGCAGCGGCTATCACAGCAGTTCTTCCTAGCGACGGAGATGATTCATCAGGCGACAACAAACCTGTTCGAGCAACTACACGACGGACAAGGAAGGCCCCTGCACGACCGAGAACAAGTAGAAAAAATCCTGCAAAAGTATCAAACAGCCCTAAGGGAAGAGCTAAGCGGAGTAAGGGAGGCAATTAAGGAATACCACAGAGAATGATTAACGTAGTTCATATTGACGGTCTAAACGGCATCAACTACCATCGCCTTATCGTACCACTTAGAAGACTCACGCAACAAGGCGTATTCTTCCATTGGATTCAATCCCTCAACGAGCTGAAGGATATGAACCTTGATATGGTTGACAACCTAATCATCTCACGCAAGGCATCTGTGAACAAACACAAGGAGTTTAGCAAGATGCTCAAGCAGCACGGGATACGCTTAATCCTTGATAATGATGACTACTGGGAGCTGAACACAGACAACCCAGCGAAGGGCCTGTACGATGTATACTACGGCCCAGACATCAAGAAGACAATCAAGATTGCTGACGTAATCTGGACTCCATCAAGGTATCTCGCAAAAGAAATGCGTAAGCTCAACAAGACAGCAACCATTGAATTTGTAAACAATGCTATTGACGACACCGAAGAACAATGGGCCAAGCAACGAAAATATCCTTTTGGTGCTTTGCGCTTTGGCTATATGGGGGCTCTTGGTCACCTTAATGACCTAAAGCAAATAGGCTACGACTTTAAGAAAGTATACACCTATGGAGTTAAGGGAATGGAGTACGATGACATCCTGAAGTACAACAAGACATCAGCGCCCAGAGACATCTGGAACTACGCTAAGCTGTACCGCAGTACAGATGTGAGTCTTGTTCCGCTGTCCGACAATAAGTTCAACCTATGTAAGAGCGACCTTAAAGTAACGGAAGCCGCCATTACAAAGACAGCAATCATTACCTCAAACATCATCCCATATAACGAAACTGTTATACACGGAGAGACTGGGCTACTCTGTTCTTCGCCTGAAGAATGGGCTTGGGCTATTGACTCAATGGACAAAGACAAAGCTCAACGCTTGGCAGACAACCTGCACGAAGCATTGAAGGACTCACCAAACCATAACCTTGACTTGGTTAACTTGGTGAGAATGAAGTACTTGGCTTAGCCTTGTCCTACGTTTAATTTAGCGTAGTTCTTGCTGTTCTTACTCTTAGAGTATTTAGTCTTAGCGTGAACACCGGGACGCTTCCTGCGTGCTTTGCGCAAGAACGTAGCCTTCATTTCTTTTACCTTAGCCATCTAGTTACGTATCTAGTAGCCAAGATAAATAATAAAAGTGTTATAACAAGTATAAGCAGTCCGTCTTTTGCTTTGTCAACCCAAGTCTTTGGGTTAGGACGGAACTCAACAATGGGAACACGTACCTCTACATCTCTTGTAATAGCGTATGGCTTGACTTTTGTCTTTACAATGTACTTGTCCTGATACTTGATAATAGTTGTTTGAATAGTATCATTCTCAACAACTACACTATCCTTCCCAGAAAAAGAAACTGTATCCGCAAATACAATCTCTTTTGTTACAACAGTGTCCGTTTTTACTATCACTCTTTCTTGAAGCAGTGAAGGATTTAGCCGCGTTGCACGACTCAAGTGCCAGTTCGCTCGCTTGTTGGCCGAGCACCCCACAATCAGAGTGCTCAGTAACAGAAAGACTATTCCCCATTTTTTCATTGTTCTTTTTGTGTGTATAGCTTCCTGACAACAGCATAGAACTCTTCGTTAGGACGGAATCCAACTCCTCTGAGGTCGCGCATAACATCGTTAAACTCCTCAGGCTCAAGCTTTCCGAACTTATCGTAGAAGACCCTTGCTGCCTCACTCTGCGTGTCTGCAAATCTAATACTCATTAGGCTCTTGTCGGCATCAGAAGACGCAACAGTATAGAAGTATTTACGTCCTAAACGCTCTCTCTTCTCTGGCTTAACATCAGACATAATCTTACCCAATTCCTCTTGGTAGCGCTTTCCATTCTTATCGAAGTGGCCTTGCTCCTTGTGCTTATTAGCGAGAGCTTTAATCTTCTCACTGATAATGAAGTCCTCGGTAGATTCTTCAAGTTTAATCTCCTGCTCTACGCCCTGCTTCTTGATGTAGTCTCTCCAGTTAGGATTGGTAGAGCGAACAAAGACCTTCTGAGCGTTCTCCTTGATGCCCTTGAGCTCACGAGCAACTCGGTCCTCTGCCTTCTCCTCACGTTGCTTTTCAGAAAGGTCCACATCTTGTACGTTCATCACGTCCGTAGCGGCACGAGCAGCCAAGTCAAGAACACCGTACGCTATGCCAACAAGGAAGTTGGTGGTAGGCTTGGTAATGATTGACTCTACGCCAGCCTTCAGTCGAGGCGCTGAGATGTCTGGAATGTACTCAGACTCAGATGCCTTAGCGATAGCCTTATAGAAGAACTCTACATTGTCGCTAGCTCTGCTCTCAGCATATGGCTTCACCTCTCCGAAGATGTACTCTGGAACGATGGTAGCATTTCTAAACGAGTCGTAGTTAAAGACAGACTTAGCAATCACCGAAGCAACTGGTATTCTGTTCATTAGGTCGAACGCGTTGTCAATGCCGGGCACGAAGAATGGAAGACCATCGGCAGCATTCTCCCAAGCGAGGCGAACCTCATCTTCAGTAAACTTCTTCGGCTTGCCGTTGATGGTGGAAGCCCAAGACTGAGCCAACATCTCCAAAGGCACCGTCAAAGGAAGCAATGCTTGTGGCTTCTTTAGTCGGATGTACTTGCGGTTTCCGTTCTCGTCCTTAGTTGGCAATAGAATGATGTGGTATCTGTAGCGCATATACGGGTCGATGTCGTCATAGTCGTCTCCGTAGGTAAGGATATTGTAGAACACAAGTCCCATAACTCCAGCAGCATACTGGAAGAACTTGGCTGCAAACTTCTCTGGGTTGTCCTTGATTCCGTTGAACGTAGACAGCGTGGCTTGGAACGCTACGTTGAGGTACGGAGCGATAGCATCAAGGTCCTTGGTAAGCTTACCGCCTTTGCTGAAGTCAACGATGTTGCGAGCCTCAGCTGCCGCCATAAACTTAATCTTCTCGATTCCGTCTTTGGTCTTAGCCAAATCAGGGTACTGCTCCTTGAGGTTCTTAATCATACGGCTGTAGACCGCCAAACGAATACCAATTTCAAAGGTCTCACCAGTGAAGGCGATGCCTTTGGCAATCTTGTCCCAGCGCTTAGCGAGGGTGTACTCGAGTCTGTTCTTGTACTTCTCACGGAAGCGGTACTCAGGACGGAACTCTTGGCTCATAAATGACATACCACCACCGTGGGCGAAGTAGTCACGAACGAGGTCTTGGTCTGTCGCCTTAGAGTAGATACCCGTAGCGTAGTCCTTAGCAATCTTCAGCAGAGCGATAGGAAGGAAGGAGTCCTTGCCGTACACACGGCCACGAGCCAACACAACAGCTAATGATTCAGGCACCACCAAGCCGAAGCCGAAGGTGATGTTGTATCCAGTAGCGAAGATGCGCAGGATTGGAGCTCCAGAGAGTGCGGACAGCACCTTCTTAGTTCTGCTGCCAGCACCGAAGTAGCTTCTGTTAGTGTCATTCCATTGCTCCACGAGGTCGTTGCGCAACTGGAAAGCACGGGTCTTGCCCTTCTCCTTATAGAAGACATTGCTAAAGCCTTTGTCGGCAGGAGCTACACGAGCGTTGCCGTACTGGTCTGTTGCTGTTCTTCCATCGGGAAGTTCAATGTAGTTGGCTTTACGAGCAAAGTCAGCGGTATCAGGAGTAATCTCTGAAGCAAGCTCTGCGTTAGCAAGGTTCTGGAATCGCTTAGCCTCTGCCGACTTGTAGGCAAGAGACAGCAACATACGAGAGTCCATAAGCAAGTTGCCTTCGCTACCCTCTTGGATTGCCTTCAACACGTCCTGCTTAAGTCCAGTACCAGCTCTTGCAAATACCTCATCATCAAGGTCTTCGAAGATTTTCTCAATGAACTTACGTGGTTCGTAGTCGTCCTTAGAGAAGCGCTCGTAGGTGGCCTCATCAATAAGACCATTAACCTCGTAGCTCTTTAGGATTCCACGGAACTCGGTGAAGTACGCATCGGCACGCATATTCAGCTTACCGAACTGAGTGGCTCCAAGCTTGCGCTCCATAGCGGTGATGGCTTGGATAGCCTCTTCTCCATTGAGTCCTTTCGGATGCTTTGGACGCTCAGCGTAGTCAGACGCAATCTCCTTGAGTTTGTCGCGCTGCTCACGGATGTTCATCTTGTCGTTCTCAAGGTCGCTAATGAACTTCTTGTCAGGCTTCTCTCTGCTCTTCTCTCCTTTGATTAGGTCGTCAATGGCTTTGATGTCAATGCGCATCTTTTCCTCGAATGCATCAAGGTTTGCCTCAGCAACATCCTTGCGCTTGTCCCAGTTGGAATCAATCTGGATAACACGACGCATAAAGATGATTTGGTCTAGAGCCTCTACCTCACCACGAGACAAATCGCTATAGATTTTCTTCTCCGCGCGATTGAACAAGTCTGTTGCGTTTGCTTGGGCACCAGCGCGAAGAGACAAAAGGTTCTCTACGTAGTCAAGTCCTCCATCTACAAGAGCATCACGGATGTCTGCCTGACGGTCAAGCCAAGCGTTCTTAGATAGGACGTTCTTTTGAACAGAGTTGAACAACTTCATACGCTCAGCGTACTCCTTATCGGAATCGTAGGATGCCTTAGCTACCTTCTCAAGTGCCACATCTTCTTCGCTTTCCTCCAAAGGAGACAGCTTGATACGCTTAGAGAACTGAACAGCCGACTTAGTAAACTGAGTAGGGCTGTTGAGGTTAGTGAAGATTTTAGGTATAAAGATTGTTTCGCCTCTGTAGCCATATGCATTAAACATACTTATGAACTCCTCAACGTACTCATCTTCACCCATACCGAGTTCGCCAGCCTTCTCCTCAATCTCTGGAAGCGTGATAACCTCACGTCCTCCAAAGTCCTGAAGCATACGCTGTTCTATTTCTTCGGGCTCAAGGTCAGCAGCCTCTCTATCTATAAACTCAGCATATTTCTCGTATGCCTTATTTGGGATGGCGTAAAGTGTGCCTAGCGATGCGTAGTGGTCAGAGACAAGCGTTTCATCGTGAACCTTAAGAGCGAATTCACGACCAACCTTTTTAACGTAGGCTAAGTTGTTTAGAGCAATACGTCGTGCTCCGTCGGTCCGCTCGTCAAACTTGTGAGACTTCTCTTGGATATCAAACGCTGTCTTGTACTCCTTAGAGTCCTTGTCAGCAGTCTTTAGTATCTCGTTGACCTTATTAGAGAAAGCTTCGTAAAGCGGGTGGCTCTTGTTTTCTCCAGCAGCATTGAACTCAAGCGCAGCATACTCGATATCTGGGAACATACTTGGAATAAGCTCCACTGTTCTAGCAAACACGGGGAACGCATTCAGATATGGCGGTACGTTTTGGTACTTAAATACATCAGACTCGTATGCTACCGTAATCTTGTTTGCCGTAGGGTCGTACGTCAAGTTAAGGGTGTAGGTATCTTTAAGTCCGTTTTGCTTTAGGTTGGTCTGCTTGCCAATGCCTACGCCACCATCAAACTCATCGGGCACAACGTCAAGACCCATATAGTCCTTCGGGAATTGCCATACGTAGTCGAATGAAAGGCTTCTGTCGTAAAGCTTAGAATCTCTCATCACCTTGCTACCCATATCAGCAATGGTCATCTCAAGGTCAGCAATAGAAACAGCTCCCTTAGACTCGATGTCTTTCAAGCGCTTCTCGAGATTGTTGTCGGTGTTGTTGGCTAGTTTGATGTACTCATCAAGAACTGTTCTTGGTTCTGAAAAGAAATCATCTGCAGATACTTCCTCGCCAAGCTCAGCCTCAAACACCTTGTATCCACCAAGCCCATTAACTGGCTTCACTTTAAACACAGGCATAGATGACTGGTAACCAATCTCGTCAAGGATTGACTCAAGCGATTCGTTGAAGTCTGGGGATAATTTATCTGCAAGACCATCCATCATATAGTTGGGGTCCTTGAATGTCTTGATGGCAAGCTTGCCTACAACCTTACCAATGTTCTCACTAAGGGCAGCCAGTGCTTCATCTTGTTCTTCAGAAAGAGCTCCACCTGTTCTTGCGTCTACTATCTTTCTTCCGTCAATCTTAAACTTGTGGAATGAACCATCAGTTGCTGATTCAACATCGCCCTTCTTGCGAACGTAAAGAATACCTTCTTTAGAGTCGGCCTCAATCTTATCAAGAAGCTCTTGGCTAAGCTTGCTTACGATTGGTTTTTCCGTCTTAATATATGTGTCAACATATTCTGAATTCGGAATAAGCGCAACGAACTTTCCGAATATCGGGTTATTCTTTAGAGTACGCTCAGTTTTTTGGGCACTTAAAGTTTCTATACTTGACAGCTTAACAGCTGAAGCAATATTATTTATAGCGTTGGCTTTCAATTGATTAAGAGCGTCAATGCTCATATCAAAAGAGCTGTACTCACCATCGTATCCGCCCGGGTTGTAGGGAGAACCAAATGCCTGATAAGTGTACTCCTTGCTGTCCATAAACATATGGAACTCCTCAGCGTAAAGAATAGAGGTTGCGTCAAGAGAGATAGAGCCAGTCTTGAAAACAGTTGACTGTTCATCCATCACGTTGGCCATCTCTACAGCATCAGCAGAGTTCTCTTTGCTGTCAACCTTCGCCTTCAATGAAGCAATGATGTTGTTCTTTGCTGTCTCTATTGTTTGCGCCTTGTAGTCACTAAACGCAGGCACCTCACTAGCGCTCTTGAGCAAATTAGCAAAGTCATCAAGACGTGAGCCAACAGTAAACTACTGAATAGTCAAAGGCGTAGGACGCAACTGCTCCTCGAGCTCTGGCTTAGCCGCATCAACTACCTGCTTAACTGAGTTAATGTCAGCCAAGTTGTCGTCAAAGTTGTCACGGATATAAGTCTGGAATGCATCAGCTAAAGCCGTATACGCAAGAGCTTCACGAATCTCCTTGTCGTTCAGGTCAACAGTCTCGTAAACCTTCTTTCCCTTTGTCTTACCGAATAGACCTTCTGCCTGAGCAATCTCAATCATCTGCTGATACTCACTGATTGCCATATTGACAATTGGGTCAGCGCCAGTCTTTTCGCGTACAATGCTCGACATAATCGTGTTGAATGCATCAGCACTGTTCTCTTTCAGCATCTCGATAAACACTGCGCTATAGCCGTAGATTGCTTGGTCCACGTTTCTTGCAGCAGCGTTGATTACGATGTACTTGTCAGACTTGAGGTCCTTAGGGATGTTGTAGCCTTTCTTACGGAA
>Ga0181344_1000807_pt1 | contig 12074 bp, 8 predicted proteins | sample Su13VDMLBDD_FD_130098 | JGI IMG/M metagenome (GOLD analysis project Ga0181344, IMG submission 130098) | Freshwater viral communities from Lake Michigan, USA - Su13.VD.MLB.D.D | ecosystem: Environmental > Aquatic > Freshwater > Lake | place: USA: Michigan | collected 2013-07-15
CCTCAAGATCCATCGATTCTCCCTTTTCGGTTCGTAAGGGATCGGCATTTTCATTAGTAAATCAGCCATATCTTTTTTTTAAATTTTGTTTTATTTTTATTATAAATATAGAGAATCAAAAAAATTTCTATTTACTTCGATAATTTTTAAAATTATATCTTATCTAGGCCTAGTTTTAATTAAATTTTAGTTTTATTTCCTCCTCCTGTATAATAGATATTTATTCCACTATCGTCATCAAAATCTTTTTTCATTGATTCTACGTTTTTTAAATCATCATCTGAAAAACCAATATAAGGTGTGAAATAATTACTTATTCTATTTTTCATATAAGCCTTTTCTTGCAATCTTCTTGAAAGGTCATAAACATAATCCTTAAATTGTCCCATAGCACTAACCTTTAACTTTTCAGGTTTAGCGGCCGAACCTTCTCCGTAACTCACAGGATGCCACTTACACATTCCTAAATAAACTTTAATAAGTTCGTTATCTGTTAAATCTTCTTCATCAGAAATATCTCTATACTTTCTAAGATTTTTAACCAGTTCTTCTTTATTTAAACCGTGCATATTTTTTTGAATTAGGTTGTAAACCGCTTGTTTTAGGATACTTGGTGTATGACCTCTTGCGGTGATTATCGCAAAAATAGACCCGTTATTTACCGCCTCAACAAAATCGCTCCATGCAGGACCAGTCGGTGATTTCATAGCATCAATTAAAAATTGTTTGTCGTATGTTACCCCAAATTCTACGTAAGCGTCTTTTGCGGGTCCGACTATAGTGTGACCTTCATATTCGAAAGGTTCTTTACCAACCAAATCTCTATACTCGGCAAAATCTCTTGTGGTCATACCAACTGTATTACCTTCATCGTCTGTCAAACGAATAGAAGTTGGCATATACATTAAATTATCATCCCAGTCAAAAGCATAATACTTCATTGTAGGTGTCATCTGATCTTGTATGATCTCAGATATAATTTGTCTAACTAAATTTTTGTAGTTCATAATAATAAATATTACATAAATAAAAAAAGGGGAACTATTTTGTCCCCCTTCTGTTTTTTGTTGTGTTATCTTTTAAATATTCTCAAAAGACGCTCCTGTTGGAGTAATGTAGAACGTGATGTCAATAAATTCAAGTGAACGTGTTGGTTTGATATAAATCTTACCTGTCAATTGGTTTCTATCGATATCTTGTGGATCACTCGATACTGTAACTCTAAAGTCATATAGACCTCGGTCTCTTCTTATTGAGTCTAAGATAGGGTTAACAGCGTTTAAGAAGTCTTGTCTAACTTGTGCATCGTTTTGTTCAAACAACAATCTTACTGATACTGCTGAAATTAATTTACGAGCTTGTAACAATAATCTTCTTACGTTAATTCTGTCAAGAGCCGACTCTCTAATTTGTAGAGTTTTGTTACCCCAAATTACACAACCTACATCTGAGAATGTTGCAATTGGGTTGATTCTACCAGTATAAAGTACATCTCTATCTTCTTGAGTTAACTTCTTACGAGCTTTAATACAGTTAACAATACCACGAGTATAACCCGCTGCTGCGAACCATGGGAACGCGATATTATCTGTCAACGCTAAGTTTCTTGTTACCTCAGCGGTTGGTGGGATATAGATTTGAGTATTATTTACCGTATCTCTTGTTAATACCCATGGATAGAAAGTTGCGGTATAGTTAGAATCAATTCCAGTATCCTCAAGTAAATTAACTGCCTCTTGTGGGTAAATTAATCCATCAACTCCTGTTGTTGTTGGTAAGAATAAATTGTAATCAGGACAAGTTGTAACATAAAGTGAGTCAGCTCTGTTGAATTCAATCATGTTGATAGCTCTTTCAACTAAGTTACTATTGTTCAAGAAATCAATACCAGGTGTTGCGAATACATTTATGTTTACTGATTCAGGGTTTGCAAAAGTTTGTTGTCCTAACAAGTATGCGTAAAAGTCAGTAGTTGCGTAATCTTGTGTACCATCTCCTATTGCAATTTGTTTAAATGCTCCCCATCCTGTGGCATTTGGATATCTGTTGTCAGGACATGCTCCGTACAAGTATCCTGTTCTACCTAATTCGAATCTGTCAGAATTTGTTCTGTATTCTCTATAGATATCCCATCCATCAAATCCACCTTGAACCAACAAGGTATACTTACGTGAGAATAATCTGTAATAATCGTTTGTTGGTAATTGTGGTTCTTGTTCAAACGACGATCCACCACAAATAAATCTAGGATCACCACTTGTACTGAACGCGGCACCTAAAGTGATACCTGACGCGTTTTTGTCCATGTGGAAACCTGCAGATCTGTAGTTCCAATCAATACCGTCGATATCACAAGTATTGTTAGGATTACGTTTACCAATATATTCATAATAACTCGGATCCCAACCGTAGAAGTTACCAATACCTAAGTAGGTTCTTCTGATGTTATCACCTGAACTAACAATTACATCATCAACTCCGGTACCTAAACCAAAAGGTGGGTTCCAAATTACTTCACCAGGATAGTCATACTTGGCCTTGTAAATTGGGAATGGTGGTTTACCGCCTTGGTATAGTCTAAAGTTGTAACCATTAAATCCACATGGAAGAGCGTCGATTGGGGCATCTTCACTAATTTCGACCATTATGTATTTTGAATTCAGAGCGTATTCACCGTCAAGTGTACCGATCTTAACACCAATAAAGTTGTTTTGACCTGGATCCATTGAACAATTTGTGAATTTCTCAATTACAACAGGGTTTGAATCTGTATCAAAGTAGTCTCTTACTAAAACTGTGAAGTTGTTATTAGAAAATGAAATGTCAGCTATCGATATTTTTAAAAGTGTGTTAGCACCATCTCCGTCAGATATAGTGTAGAACTTGAATAGATCGAAAACTTTATTACCTCTTAGTTCTGAAACAACCCATGGAGAGCTTGGGGTTTGATATCTATCTAAGTACCAACCAATCGAGTGGATGTTACCACTTTGTGCTGAATCAAGTTTAACTAAATTTGGATTTAGTCCTCTAATATATCCTTTTTTCCATCCATAGTTTAAGAAAGATTGGAACCTTTCTTCACAGAATAAAGGAACCTCTAACCTCGGTTTTTGGAAGTTTGTAACTCCAAATACTTTTGTAACATAACTCGGATCATTTTGTGAGAATGAAGTTTCAAACGTATAATTTTGTCCGTATCTATTTGTACAATTAACCGCAAATTTCTCATAAGGGTTTTTAAGTACTGAAGAATATTGACCTGTCATATCAATGTTTACATCGGTAATTCCGGTAATTTCATATGTTGGGTTTTCAGCACTTGTATAGTAAGAAACACCTCTTGATCTTAAAGTTCCAATTACAATATCATCATATTGGGTGTATGAAGTACCTGTATAATAATAAACTTTGATGTGTAATTCTCCTGAGTAACAATTAACCGGAACAGGAGACGGTGTCGGTGTTGGGTTAACATGGGCTGAAGGAGTAATACATGGGTTTTGTGGTGAAGGTGTTGGTGTAGGTGTTGCCGACGCCAATGGTGTTGAGGTAGGTGTAGGATAAAGATGTTGTAAGTTTTGGACTATTGAGAAGAACGAAAATCCTGTGTAACCATTACCTGTTAATTCATGTTCAAATTGTGAATAATACCAAGGATCATTGAACCCAGAACATAGAGTGTTTGCTGAGAACCCAACACTTGGTACACCATAAACGTTTGTAGATGCAGTAAAGATTGTATCTAAATTACCGTAATCACCATCCTCAATTGACCCAAAGTAATAGATTGTATGGTCCTCCGCGATAAATGGTGTTGTGTCAGTAATTACGTCAAACACTAAATCTTGTAGTTGAGTACCAATAGTAGATGTTCCTCCGTCTTGAGTTGTATAGGAAGTATTAAGTAAATTACCCAATTCCCACGGGAATGTTCCTTGGAACTCCACTGTTGTTACTGAATTAGAACAAGCGGTGAAAGGGATTATTAATGTTTCTGTTTTCGCCGATAAACATACAGGTATACAATCAATTGTCGCCCCTGATAAACACCAAACATCGATTGTTGAACAATCTACGTTTGCGGTAGTAGTAATTGACCAAGATGGTCCAGCATCATATCCTGATAGCCCAAGAATTCTTGTTACGAACAATTGATTGGACTGTTGTAAATATGCCTTTGCAATATATCCAGTCTCGTATTTAGGTATCTGTGTATTCACAAATTTTTCAGGAGATACACCACCGAAGTAAGCAGTAAACTCATCGTAGTTTGTAATGAATATTGGTTCGAAAGCCGGACCAATAATAGTTTCACCAACAACACCAAGTGTGGTAACACCAACACTCTGAGCCACAAAACTTAAATCAACTTCTGAGGTGTACACACCAGGTGAGACAAAAACCTTACTGTTTGTTGAAGTAGCCATAATTTTAAATCAAATTTTTTTATTTATTTTCTCTAATAAATATTACTTGTTTTGGTAAAAACTTTACATATCTAAAACTATTTATATTTTGGTGAGAATTTATTCTGCCTTTTTTCTACCTTACTATGTCAAAAGAAAACAAAAAGATTAAAAACCTAAAAATAGACTCGTCTGTACACGAAGTCTTAAAAAAGTATTGTGATAAAAGGGGTATAAAAATGTACAAATTTTTAGAAAACTTGATCATCGAAAAGTGTACTGAGAAAAAAGATATCTACGGCGAGAACTAAATTAAATTTTCTAAAAATGAAATCAGTGATTTTATTGTAGAGTTTGATTTTACAACATCTATTCTTAACTCGTCACCTGTATTTATTTGAATAAGGTCTTGGTCGGACCCATAGAACATACCATTTATGAATACGTCAAATGTGTTTACATTTTCAGTGTTGTTGAGATTTAAATTACATGTGTAATCAAAAATTGTAGAAGCTGACAACGTGGAGACAGGGAAATCAAAAATAGTTTCTTTTGGTGTTCTTGGTTCAGGTCTTTTGGGTTTTTTTCTTTTAGTTTTGAAATCCGTTTCAACCATAGTAAACGTTCTGGAAATTGCCGGTGAAACCTCAAAATCGTTTTCGTCCATTAAGAACCCCATCATTGTAAAATCATATTTTTGAATATAGTATTTCCTTTTATCAATATCCATAATTGATTCATCACTCACACCATCATTAATAATTGGAATGTAGTGACCCTTTATTACTTGATATGCTTGACGTGACGCAAAAGTTTGATTTATTATCTGATTGAATTTATTAATTTCTCTCATTCTATTACAAACAATCGCAACTTGGAATTTAATATCTACAGGTACAGGTTGTGGAATTTTGTAAATGTCCATACCATGTCTTTGACCATCCCAAGTAGGTACTTCCATATAGTAGTAAGTTCTTCTATTTGGTATATTGTAAGTTACTGAAGGGTTATTTCCATATTTAACTTCGGGTATTCTAATTGTTGTAATAAATGGTGGTTCCACATTTTTGTCAATGTTTTGAAAATCCCATGTCTCAACAAACTGTGACCAATTTTGTGATGTAATCAAAATATCTACTACCGGTATTATTTTACCTTCCACAATAGTTTGGAGGGATTCTTTGACAAAATCTAAAAAACCACGATCTAAATCAGCGTGTAAAAGGGACTTAGGTAAATAAGTTCCATCCTCAGATATCATATCTGCCATTTGGTGTCTTCTTGCCAACAAAGTTTTTGGGTATTTTATTGGTAAGTAAGGTTTGACTTGTTTCTTAGGTAATGCCATAATTAAATTCCTCTAAATTCATTAGGACCAACATAGGATCCTAATATAGTTCTATAAAAAGGTTTATATCCTTTATAAGTATGTTTCAAATCCGAGAACACACGACCATCATCTACCACTGTATAGTATCTTACAAAATTTTCAGAGTCATAGTATCCGATATAATCACCCAAGTTAATGTCTATCTCTAAATCCTCTAAAGTTTTTATGTAAACATAGATTGATATATTACCAGGTTCTGATTGTTGAATTTTTGAAGAACCCACTTTTGATGAGGTTGGGACCGCAATTCCGATGTAAGCGTTAAACTCAACAGGTGGTAAATATTTAATACCATCAACTAATGCTTCACCATATACATCATCTATCTTTGTTTTGTTTTTATCCACACGATATAATACACAGGTGAAATTCATGTCACCAACCAACCACTCCTGACCCATCTCAATTTCTAAATTAAAATCTTGATCGCCAAAAAATTTACCTAATCTTGTTATTGGAACTTTACCGTTCATACTCTCATTTATTGATAAATATCTTTTTTATTAGTATTTTTATAAAAAAGTAGTTTTGGAAAATATACAAACACTTTTAGAATTAAAAGCACTTGATTTACTCGAGTCATATTCGGGTGCAAATAACTATATTCTATATTTAAAAAATAAAAAATCTGTCTCCAAAAAGTTTTATCCTACAAGATCTCAGGCCGATTACATAATAACATATTTTGATTACGTCCCAAAAGTTGCAAGAAAATGGGTTGATCTTGACACATATTTTGCAAAAAAGTTTGCAGAAGAAAGATATCTTTTAGAAGTTCCCGAACAAATCTACATTGAAAAGTTACTAGTAGAAAAAGAAAAATCTTATCACGTTTGGGGTAAGTTTAACGAAAAAGATCAATTATCAGAATTTTGGGTTCCTAAATCTTCACTGATTAAAACACACAATGTACAATCGGTTACAATTGATTACGAGAAGTATTCTCATCGTCCTCCACTTACCCATCAAAAAACCGCAATTGAAAAATTAGCGGGTTCTAAAAGATTTATTTTAGCAGATGACATGGGGTTAGGTAAAACTACTTCAACTATTATTGCCGCCTTAGAAACAGGTGCAAAAAAAATATTGATTGTATGTCCCGCATCTTTAAAGATTAACTGGAAAAGAGAAATCGAAAACTATTCTGATCGTCCTGTGTTTATTTCTGAAGGAAAAAAGTTTTCTACTGAATCTGACTTTGTTATTGTAAACTACGATATATTAAAAAACTTCCATGATACAAAAAGTAAGGAAGAAACTTTATTAGAACAATCAAAATTTGATCTTGTTATTTTGGATGAAGCCCACATGATTTCAAACGTTCAAGCTCAAAGAACAAAGATCATTAATAGTTTTGTAAAAAAAATTAATAGAGTTTGGTTGTTAACAGGAACACCGATGACATCCCGACCTATGAACTATTACAATTTGTTAAATTTAATTGAAAGTCCTGTTGCTCAAAATTGGATGGCTTATGCAATTCGTTATTGTCAAGGATACCAATTCAACGCAGGAAAAAGAAAAGTTTGGAATGTTTCGGGAGCATCAAACCTTGAGGAGTTAAGAGATAGAACATCAAAACAAATTTTACGAAGATTAAAAGAAGAGGTATTGGATTTACCCGATAAAATTATCACACCAATATATTTGAATTTAAAATCAAAAGATTACGAAAATCTTATGGGTGAATATTATGATTGGTACGATAAAAATCCTGATGAGTCTTCATCACTTACCGTTCAGTTTTCTAAACTTATGAAAGTAAGAAAAGTAATTGCGAACGAAAAAGTTAATCAAACAATAGAGTTTACCGAAAACATTTTAGAACAAGGTAAGAAAGTTATTATATTCACAAACTTTACTGACACTCTTCAAACCATATATCAACACTTCGGAAAACAAGCGGTCTATCTTGACGGTAGTTGTAGTAACGCAGTACGACAACAAGCGGTTGATGAATTTCAGACTAACGACAAAATTAAAGTATTCGTTGGTAACCTTAAAGCTGCAGGTGTTGGTCTTACATTAACTTCCGCTGAGGTTGTTATTATGAATGACCTATCGTTTGTTCCTGCAGAACACTCCCAAGCAGAAGATAGGGCTTATCGTTATGGACAGAAGTCAAATGTATTAGTTTATTACCCTATTTTTGATAACACAATCGAAGCCGCGATCTATGATATTTTAAACAAAAAGAAACAAATCATTAGGACTGTTATGGGTGATGAAATCCCTGAAAATGTAGGAGATGTTGCAGAAGAAATACTTTCTATGATAAATAAGTCTCGATAGAGATATTTATGAATAATGAAGGTCAAAATAACATTCAACGATACAAAGTTTAAAAAGGACGATAAGGATTTTATAAATAAGTTTATTAAGTTCTTACAAACACAACACCCTTTAAAAGATGATGTTACCATTATGTTTCTTGGTAAACAAATGGGTAATATGTCTACAGGGTCAAGAAATGAAAAATCAGAATTAAAAGTATTGGCTAAGGATCGTCTTAATAGAGATATTATGAGAACCTTAGCTCATGAGTGGGTTCACGAACATCAACGAAATGTTCTTAAAAGACCACACGGACCAAACATTGGTGGAAAAAATGAAGACGAAGCAAACGCTTTCGCAGGTCGTTTAGTTAAGATGTTTGAAAAAAAATATCCTGATCTTGAGCCGATAATGTACGAATCAAAATCTATTGAAAATAAATTAAACCTTTTAACAGAACAAATACTTCTAACAGAAAAAGAATCAATCAAGGAAAATTTAATTTCTGAAATGAAAAAGATTGGTATTGAAAATCTGCCTTACTCTTATTCATCACTATCAAGATTTATAGACTCAAAAACAATGAATGTTCACTATAACAAACATTACAAGGGGTATGTTGATAAGTTGAACAAATCTTTGAAATCTAAAGATGGTGAAATGAGTTTGGATGAAATCATCAAAAGTATAAATAAATTTGACGAAAAAGTCAGAAATAACGCAGGGGGTGCTTTTAACCACGCACTTTTTTGGAAAATGTTATCCCCAAAAAAACAATTACCGAGTGGTAAGATATTAGAAAAAATTAAAAAGGATTTTGGAAATATCAAAAAAATGAAAGATGAGTTTAACGAAGCCGCCAAAGATCGTTTTGGATCGGGGTGGGCGTGGTTATACTTATCAAAAAATGGGGATTTAAAGATTATGTCCACACCAAATCAAGACAACCCGTTAATGAATGTTGTAAAAAATGGTGGGTTCCCCCTTTTAGGGTTAGATGTGTGGGAACACGCTTATTATCTTAAGTATCAAAACAAACGAGACGAATACATAAAAAATTTTTGGGATGTAGTTAATTGGGAATTTGTTAATGAGTTGTACCTATCCAACACGGAAAAAAAGTAGGTACTTTTTGTTTTTGTAAAATTATTAAATAAAAAGATATTTATAATAAAAAATTCTATGGCGATTATAGATGAACCTGAAAGAACTAAATTTTACCAAAAAGTAAGGCATTTACTTGGGGCACCTTTAAGGTCGGTAGAATTGGAAGACGAAATGATGGATACTTTATTGGAGTATTCTATCGATGATTATTCACAATATGTCCAAGACTGGTTAATAGAGTCTCAATGGACCTCACTTTATAATTTAAATTTAGACACACAATCTTTATCAAAAGCCTTTTTAACTAAAAGTTTAGATTACGAAACACGATACACTTATGCATATTCTAAAATTGTAGGTTTACAGGCCGGAGGTGATTGGGTTTTGAAAAAAGATTATGTACAATTAGTCCCTAATCAACAGATTTATGAAATTCCTGCGGGTCGTGAGTTAAATGAAATTTTATGGTTTACACCGGCAACTCTTAATAATCTATTGTTTGGTTTAGGTGGTTTTGCAGGTATTGGTACAGGAACTGGATTAGGTGGTGGAGGTGGTCTTGCACAAATTGGTAATATGGCAGGAAGTTATTATTTAACACCGGCTTTTGATACATTACTTAGAATGCAAGAGGTAAACATACAAAGAAGGATTTTTGCGGGCGAATTAACTTACAGAATTACAGCATTGCCAGACGGTAAAAAGGCGTTACACTTAATGAACACACCAGGTGGTAAATTTGATTTTGGAAATTCTGAATTGGCGAAAGGACAAGTTTGGTATTGGTATTATGACACCACAGATGGTGATAGAGATCAATGTTTAAAAGATAATCCTGATATCGTCAAGCTACCATCGGACGTTCCGTTTGAAGGAATCAGTTGGTATGAACTTAACAATCCTGCACAGATTTGGGTTAGAAGATGGTTCACCGCATATTGTAAAGAAACGTTAGCAAGAGTTCGAGGTAAGTTCAGCGGTAGTCTCAAAACTCCCGAAGGTGATTTAACAATGGATTATACAACCTTAGCAACTGAAGCTAAAGATGAGAAAGCTAAACTTATTGAGGAACTTATAGGTCCTGAAGGTAGATTGACAAGATTGAAACCTGAAAAGGTAATGGAACGAGAAGCATTAATTGCCGAAAACTTAAATAAACAATTAAAGTTTAGAGCCATGCCAAGACAAATATATGTTATTTAATGATGAAAAGTTTAAAACCTCAAAGAAAAGTAATATCTAAAGGAAATAGATCTGTATTTATGGAAACTTACGAAACCACAGTAATTGATCAAAGTTTTTACAAAACAAATGGAGAAGAGTTGTTAATTGTAAAAAACACAGATCATTGTGATATTATTTTAGATTCTATGAAAAATTTGAAGTTAACAATAAAAACTCTAACTAACTGTAAAATTTCACCTGATGTAAACAAAATTGATGAAGAATGGGATGAAATAGAATTAAATAAAGGAGCCTGTGTAACCTTTCAATTTGTTGAGGACATATGGTACATATTATCATCAGACGGTATCAAGCTTGAATAAATCTTTATTTGGTAAGTAACTCCACATTAAGGGGTCTGCGTTTTTATACATGTGATATGGAGTTTCACCAACCCTATTCCAAAATAACATTTCTTCGTTAGAGATTTCCATAACATCTTCTAATTTATCTTGATCTCCCTCATCAAAAGGTTGTCCATTAATTAACTCACATTGAACTTTAGTAAAGAATGGTCTGTCCTCAGGGTTTTTAACCAACAATCCATTTCTAACCTCTTCTTTAAAAACTACAAGCAATGGTTCAACTCTTTTATTAAATGTTGCAATCGCTCTTTGTATATTGTACTGACCTTTCATAGTTGGGTTATTTTCTAAATCTGAAGGATCAATACGATAACAATTAAGTTGTATTATTGAATCTAAGTTTTCAGGGATAGGACCACCGTAAGTATTGATATGTTCTTCAGACCATCCCTTCTTTGGTTTATTAACTTTCTGAACATCACCGTGTGAAGCCTTACTACCGTTGTTAACATAAAAGATTACATCACCAAGATTTACATTAAGACCTTCTTTGATTGCTAACTCCATGTGTGCTTGACGAGACATTAAACTTCCTGCCTTTGTTGTTTGTTTACTACGAATAATGTAGTCATCAATACTTTGTTTTACTTTAGCTTTGTTTGCTATGTCCATCAAAGGAATTTGTAGATCAAATATCTGTTGTACGTATTCATAATACCATTCAACAAACTCTTGTCCTTTACCGTCAAGTAATAACTTAATCCCCTTATCTAAGAACTTCTCAATGTAGATCGGCATCTTTTTAGATTTGATTGAGTTTCCTGTTAGTTTGATTTTACCTTTTGAGGTAATAAGTGCGTAGTTCTTACGAGCCAAGTTAATACACGCCGGCCATTGTCCATCAGTATCAAGTGCCATCTCACCTCTCATCGCAAGATCATTAAACTCCATTACATCCGCTTCTTCACCAATATATTCCTTACCATCAACAACTTTCCAGTTCAGACCCTTACCAACATATCGTCTTTCCTCAACACCTTCAGGAACCGAGAAGTTAATACCGTCCGTGTCCATTACAAGAGGTGTGTATCCACGATCCATAAAAAAGTGAATCATCATACGAAGATACTGACGACCTGTACAAGTAATCATCTCACCTTTATCCATATCACCCCAATGAAATACTTGTGGTGCTGACAACGCCCCGAACATCGAGTTGATGAAAATCTTAATCGGTAATTGTTTACGGTCATAAGAAGTTGATTTCTTTTTATCTATCGACGCATATTCCTCAGCAAGTTGTTTGTATTTGATACGAGGGTTACGGAAGTAAGACAATAAACCTTCAATCGCCCCTGTAACATA
>Ga0181344_1000808_pt1 | contig 12057 bp, 1 predicted proteins | sample Su13VDMLBDD_FD_130098 | JGI IMG/M metagenome (GOLD analysis project Ga0181344, IMG submission 130098) | Freshwater viral communities from Lake Michigan, USA - Su13.VD.MLB.D.D | ecosystem: Environmental > Aquatic > Freshwater > Lake | place: USA: Michigan | collected 2013-07-15
CAACTAATGATTAATAATACTTCTGGTGGAGTAGTATCTAAAGAACAGTTTGCAAAAAATCTTGCTGCAGATAAACATAAAATTAAGTTAGAAGGAAGAGAATTTAGTTGGACAGCATCTGAGATGTTAGAAAGTCTTGAAAAACAAAGAAATAAAAATTACCCAAAAAATAGACCGGTTATTGCTGGTATTGGTGCTGGTATCTTTTATAGTCAAAACAAACCAGCAGCAATGACTGATATACTTTATGATAACTATAAAGCAAATTGGGATACCAAAAAAGGAAGTATGCAATTTAAAGCCATACATCCAGGAACTATGATACCAGGTGCTAAAGGAATGGTATATAGTTTACAAGGTGACTATCAAACTGGAAAAACTATATTACCTAAAGCATTTGGTACTCCAAATAGAAATCTTTGGTCAGAAACCATGCGAGATATTAGAGGGATGAACTTTGATGAGGCTGGTACTAAAATTAGTTTTAATGGAATAGGTAAAAGTGCATCAGATGATACTCAAAGAGGATTGCAAATATTAGAAGCTATGGATGCTCAAATTAGTAAAGGAGAGGGTCCAAGATTTAGTGTTTATCAATCTCAAATGGCAGGAGGTAGTAGAGATAAAGGTGCTATGATTATTTATCCTACAGTTAAACAATTAAGTGATTTAGGATTAGTAGGGGGTAGTAAAGATGATCCAAAAACTCTTACTAACCAAGAAGCCGCTATGCTTGCTCAAAAAGGTATTTCTGTTATTGGTGATAAAGCTTATTTTCAAAATTGGCTTTTTAAAGATGCTTTTATTACTCCTACTGAAGCTAGAATAAATATGGCCGGACCAAATGGTATTGAATACAAAGATCCTTTTGGGACAGGTTCATTTACTGCTACTCCAAATATGTCAGGTAATACTGTTGTTAGTTATAACATTCTTGGAAAAATGAAACAATTAAATCCACAGACAGGTGCAACAGAATGGGTAACTCTTGACAGATCAAATGTTCCATTAGGAGGAGAATTGGATAATGTTTGGAGAGATGGTAAAGAACTTCTCTCAAATGTAGGGAAACAGAATGATAATATTTATAGAAATTTTAATCCTAAAAAGTAATGGCTTTAGAACAAGATCCAAATCTTAATCCGGAGTCTGGAGTCTTTAATCCAGTTCCTAAATTTGGTCAGAAAAATTTTTCTGTATTACCTCCTAAACAAGATTCTTCAATAGGTCCGAATAAACCTGTAAGTTTAGCACATACTATTGTTGGAAAAACTGCTGCTGAAACTCAAGCTAATTGGAATAGTTATCTTACAAGCAAGTATGATTATAATAACTTTGGTAAATTAACTGCTTTTGATGCCGGTCCAAATGGAGCTAATCTTGCAAGATATGAAGCATATGGAGAAGAGACCTTTAATAGGATTGGATTCAGCCCCTCTATAGATAATGAAACAAAGTTTAACCAAGGTACAACTTGGTGGGATGATACAAAAAGAATGTTTACTAATTCTTTTTTACCTCTTTTTGGTAGTGGAATAAAAGCTAACCTAAAGAGTTATGTAGATATTGGACGTGGAGACTTTGGTCAAGACATTAGAGCTGCTGCAGATTATGAAAAATACTCAAACATTGGGTATTCAAGTAAATCTGGAGTTATGCCCTTTATCTCAAACACAGTTATGTCTTATGCATATACTGCTGGTATTCTTACTGAAGCTATAGCAGAAGCATATTTATTAAGAAAAGTATCACCATCTGTTTTTGGCGGTAAAGATTTTTTACTATCTGCTCCTAAGAATATAGGAAAAGTAGTTAAAAGCGGTGCTGATTACTTAGGGGATGTTAAAAATATTAATGCAGCAAGAGGAGCCTTTAATAATGCTTTAAAAACTGGTGCAAATTTTATCAATCCTATAAATCATACTTGGGATAACTTTGTTACTAATATCTATAGGAATGAAGAAAACATTACTAACCTAGCCAGAGCTCAAAGAACCTTTGGTGCTTTTTATAAAGATCTTAGAAATATTAACATGGCACTTTCAGAAGCTAAACTTGAAGGTGGTTTTGTTGAAAATAAGATGATGAATGATCTTTATAATCAACATTGGTTTGATCACGGAACAACTCCAGATGAAAAAACAATGGAGCTTTACCAAAGAAAATCAGAGGCTGCTGGATTTTCTGCAACTATGCAGAATGCTGGTTTAGTATTTTATACAAATAAAATTACTCTACCTACTCTAATGAGTATGGGTCCATTTAAGGCATTAGACAATGTTGGTAGAGAACTTACTGAAGGTACATTACTTAAAACTGGAAAAGGTCTTAAGGCAACAACAATGTATCAGAAGAAAAATCTTTTGAATAGTGTTAAAAATTTATACAATCCTAGAACTTGGGGTAAAGGAGGTTTAAGTTATTTCTCAGCAAACTTAATGGAAGGTATTCAAGAAAACCTTCAAGATGTAATTGCTGATTCAACTCAACAATATTTTACTAGTACAATCTTTACTCCTGAAAGAGGAAAGTTTGAAATGTATAGTGCAGCATTAAAAGATGGCTTCTCTAAACAATGGAGTAAACAAGGTCTTGAAACTTTTGCTTCTGGATTTTTAATGGGTTTTGGAAATACAATAACAAGTGGTGTTGTACAAAGAATGCTTAGTCCTGGTTATCAGTATTTAAAAAATGGTAAAGCATATATCAATTATTTAGATGAGAGACATGATGCTGGTCAAGAACTTTCAGATATTGTAAATGCTGGATTAAACCCTACTAAATTTTTTGGAAGTAGAGAATTTGATCATGGAAACCAATCTCTTCTTAGTAGAGAAATAGAATCTGAGAATACTTCTGAAAAAGAAAAACATGACACAAGAAAAACTTCTTTTATAAGTAGTGTAGTTACTGCATTAGATACAGGAACTTTTGATATGTATGTAGATAATCTTCAGGCAATGAAAGATATGACTGAAGTTGAAATTGAAGATACATTTAAATTAAAAGCGGGAGAAGGAAAAAAAGCTTTAGATAGAATAGATAAAATTATTGAAAGAGCTAAACAGGTTCAAAATAAATATGAGTATCATCAGACTAAGTATCCTATGACTATTAATCCTAATGATTATAAAGAAGGAACAATAGAAAGAGAGCATGCTGATTTAATGATGCAAGCTCATCATAGAGCAAAGTTTAATGCAATATTTTTAGATTCTTCTTATGAAGATAATGTAAGAAGAATAAATAAAATGGGGCAGACCTTTTTAGATTTCATGAACTATACAAAATCAAATGCAAATTTGATGATGTCTGACTTAAATGCAATATATGATAGGGAAGCTTTAAAATCAGAAATTAAACTTCTTGAAGCAGAAGTAGAAAGTGCTGAAGGTATTACTGATCCAGCTGTTGTTGCACAAAGAGAAGCAACTGCAAGAAAACTTGAGAGATTAAAAAAATATGACAAAGCTCAAAGTGACTATGATGCAGTACAGCAATCTAAATTAGATGGCAGTCTTGCACTAACTGAGTATCTGAAAAAACAACTTTTTGAAGCAGGTAGCATTACTGAGGAAGAGAAAAGTAAAGTACAAGAAACTGATGAAAAGATATTAGGTAAAATTCAAGAGATTGAAAATAGATATGAGCAAGCCTTAAAAGATTACTTAGTAGATCTAGTTGGTGGTAAATCATCTTATGAAGAAGCACTGCGTAAAGCAGAAGCAGAAGGTAAGATTGATATAACTGATATGTTTAAGATGCTTAAGGATATTAAAAAACTTGATGTTGAAAATCAAGCTATCTTAAGATATGTAAATGTTCTTAAAGATCCGGGTGGATATTATGAGCATGTACAAAAAAATTATAAATGGATGAGAGCTTTATATGCTAATAAAAAAGAGCATATAAGACAGATGATAGAGAAGTCAATTCAAACTAAAGAATATCAGGACTTATTAAAAAGTTTATCTGATGATGGAGTTTATATTGATCTTGATGAGTTTGCAAAATGGGTAAATAATAAAAAGTATTTACCAAAAGAGTTTATTGATGGCAGTAAAGAAATAGTAATTCCTAAAGGTACTGATAGGTATATGGAATACTATTCAAGATTTGTTAAGATTGCTAAAGCTCAAGAAGAAAGAATTGCAAATGAAAAAATAAACAAAGAGCAAAGTCTTAAAGACAGAACTGAGGAATTAGATAAGATGAAGCAGAAAGAGCTTGATGATGCAAGATCTGCTTATCTAAAAGAAATAAAAGCTGAAACTGGACAATCAGAATCTGATCTTGTAAAAGCAAGAGCTGCATTTGAAGAACAAAATAAAGGAAATCTAAAAGAACTTCAAGAAGTTCAAGAACAGCTTTTAAACTTTTTAAATTTAACTAGAGCAGTTAATTCTCCAGCTTTACTTGCTGCATTTGAACAAGTAAAGAAAAAGTTAATTGACACTGATAAAGTTTTAGATGTTGAAGTTTATAATCAGTTACAAATTGATGCTGAAAATATTCCTGAGCAATTTGATGAAGTACTTAAAATTTACAAAGAAAAACAGAAAACATTAAAAGGTGTGTCTGAAGAAGATACTCTTTTGTTTTCTATGGATTTCTATGTAATCAGTAAAATGATTCAAACAAAGCTTGATGAAATTTCTGAGAACATAAAACTTGCTGAGTCAGCTTCAGAAAATCCAAATGTTGATTTTAAAGAAACTAAAGCTTATAAATTATATCAAAAAAGAATTTCTGAAATTGAAGAAAAATATAAAAAAGCTTTAGCTGAATCTAAAGAAGATATTGAAAACTTTGATGATGATGCTCCAAGAAAATCACAAATAAATGTTGCTACTCCATGGGAACAATTACCACAAGATCTTGTAGATATACTTCAACCAAAGTTTGATGCTTATGTAGAAGGTAAAGACTTTCCAGAAGAAGACTTATATGATATTAGACAAAACTGGTTACTGACACAAAACTCTACAATTCAAACTTATTTAGGAGCAACTGTAGGTACAGCAGAAGTGCCGGCAGCAATGTCAGAAAAAATACCTAAACTCAAAACTCTTCCTAAAGATCAGCAAGAAGCTTTAGATAAGTCTGATGTAAGTAATCTAACATTAACTGTTAAACTTAGAAGAATACTCCAAAACAAACTGGATAAAAAACCAGCAAAGGGAGAGGCTCCATTAACTAAGGAAGTTAAAGCTGCAATTCAAGCTGACATAGATGAGTTACAAAAGTATATTAACTACCAAAGATCTGTTGCTACACCTGCTGAAAGATTGAGATCAATTGCTGAGGACTTTACAACTACACTTATGGAGCTACAAAAAGATGTAGCTGAAAATGTTGTTAATGGAAGAAGACAGAACTATATACTTGATCAGGGTCTTGAAACTGAAACTGTACCTCAAAGGGTAACTGAGCTTACAGAAGATATTGAGTTAGAAATAAATCCGGAAAAACCACCTTATTTATATTATGGTTTAAAGGATCCAATTTTCTTAAGTGCAATTGATCAGTTAACTAAAGACATTAGTGAAGGAACTATAAGAAAAGATACTGCAATTGAAGCTTTCATGACTACTATGAAGGCTCTTATTGATATGGGTAAACTTACACAGTTTGCTTCTGAAAATAAGATGAATGATATCCGAGGTTTACTGTATATGGATGCAGTAAAAAAAGGAATTATGAGTAAAGAAGAAGCTCTTCTTGGGTTGAACTCTGCTAGACTTGGTAAATCACAATATGCAAAAGATATTGAAGCTTATGAAGCACCAGAAGCAAAACCAGTTACTCCTACAACTAAAGCTCCGGTTTCTGAAATAGATAGAAAAGCTGCTGTTAAAGAAGCTGGTTTAGGAAGAGAGTTACAAAGTATAGTTAAAGAAAGACTAAGAAATGAAGGTGTAACCCAAGAAGAAAGAAATAACTTAGCTGGTACAGAAGATCAAGCTGTTGATATAGCAACAGAAGCTGACTACAATGCTTTACTAGAAAATAACAATAAAAAACTACAGGAAGAAAAAGATAAGTTTGAAGCATCTCAGAAAAAAGAAGGTTTTGATCCTACAACTGGAGCCTTTGTAAGTGATGAAGCTATAACTTTCTATGAAAATAAGATAAAATCTATTCAATCTATAATTGATATTGCACCTGCATCTGAACAGGCAATTACAACTGATGAGACTGATCTTGAAGATTTTGGTGAAGAAGAGCAAAGTTTAAATATCTCAAGTATATTAAACATTCTTAGTGATGTTGCTCATCAAGAATCTTCAGATGTTGGTACTACTGTGGATGATATGATTAGAGAGTTTTTACTTGGTAATGAACCAAAACTTCCTAGTTATATGACAAAAAACCATCCAGCATATGTTTCATTATTTGGACCAAAAGGTATTATAACTGAAATAAAAGATGGTATTCTTGAAGGTAAATATACTATTCTCAGTGACCATGTTAAAGTATTTGATAGAAACTTAGGTCCTAAAGTAAATGGAAAACCTCTTGGTCTTGCAGGTGAAGTTGACTTAATTTTAATTGACAATTTTACAGGAGAAATTGAAATCATTGATATCAAAACAGCTCAACCTAAAAATTGGAGATACTGGGATATTGATAAGAAAATAAATGGTCTTCAGATAAAATTAGATGAGGCAAATAAAAAATTAGAAAAAGAATCTGATCCTAAGAAAATAAAGCTGATTGAAAAAGATATTGCAAGTATTCAGAAAGACTTAACTGATGCAGAAGAAAAATGGAGTAAAAAACTTAACTATTCTATTCAGCAGACTATCTATAGAAACTTGATCTATAGGATGACTGGTAAGATGCCGCGAGCAATTAAAATTCTTCCACTAGCAGCAGAGTATACTCTTGATGGGATTATTAAAAATGTTAAGTTGGCTACTTCAGTAGTTGATACAGATAGCAATGGTCTTAAAGGAACCTTTATAACATTAGAACCTGTTAGTGAAGTGAATAAATATGTACCAATTGGTACTGTAAAAGAAACAATTGAAACTCCTACAGAAGAAGAATTTGAAGAAACAGAAGTGTTGTCAAACCAAATTAGTAATAACATTGGTAAAAGTTTTGTTTATAATGGCAACACAGGTGTATTAATCAAAACTCCTGAAGGAACATATGCTCTTGATACTCCAACAGAAGTAATAGAGATAATGTTAAATGGAAATAATAAAATATCTCCAGAAACAACATTAGAAACATTAGCTCTTACTCCTATTAAAATTACTGAAAGACCATTTATGACAACATCAATTGATGGTGTTCAGTATACATTATCAGAATTAGATCCAGCAGATGATTCTATAATAATCAATGGTGTTAAATATAAAGTTCTAAGAACTCCTAAAACTAAAAAAGTTAATGGTGTAGAATTTATGTCTAACCAAAAAGCTATAGAAGATGTTGACAAAAGAATTAGAGAGTTATCTGATGATTTAGTTAAAAGAAAAGAAGAAGGAAGTAGAGAGGGAGAGAATGTAAACCAGTTTTTAGAAAATACAGTTCAAGCACAAACTGAACTTGATATTCTTATTGGAGAAAGAAGCTCTCTTGCTGGTAATAATAAGATTAGAAAACTCATTGGCACTAATGCTCAAGATCTAATTTATATTATCAATCAGTCTCCGGAGATCTTCCTATCAGATACTTCTAATACTATAGAGGAAGAGAATGAAGACCTTGATGATATCAAATCCTTATTCCCAACTGATGCAGCATTTGATGAAGTGTATGAGGCTATGAAGTCTAGACCTGAAAGTTTAGATAGAATCATCAGAGGAGAATTTGATACTATCAGTCTAACTGATATGTCAGAAATAAGAAATTGGATTGAGAATACAATATCTGCTTTATCATTCTCAGATAATGTAAATGTTGATGCAATTAATATGCTTCAAACTTTAAATAATGAATTAACAAATATTAATTTTACTAAAGATGGAAAAATCTACAAAAGGTCAGCAGCAAAAACCAAAAGCTTCTTTGAAAGACAAGCTGAGCAAAGACGGGCCGGAGCTGGTGTATCTAATGTTCAAGAGTCTGCCCCAGGACAAGCAGAGGGAGTATCTGGACAACCAGTACAACCGCAGGGAGGAATCACTGCTCAACAAGGAAAAGAAATAGTTGATTCTGTTAGAAAAACAGCTCAAACAACTGCTGGTGTACAAGATTTATTTGGTGACTTAGGTACAGAAGAAGTTGAGGGCTATGAAGAAATCAGAGACAGAATAATGAAAGCTACTGAAGAAGAGCTTGAAGATATTCAAAATGATCTATTCCAAAAAGCTATCAGAAATGAAATTACTATAAATGAAGAAGCCATTAATCAGTTGATAGAAGAGCGTAAGTTCCAATTACAAGAAAATGTAACAGTACAGGATGTTAAGAAAAATCAAACTGTTGTTGCAATTTCTACAATAATTAATGAGCAAACTTCTGAAGAAATGCTAGAAGATAGTATCTTTAAGGTCACAAAAGTTAATGAGAAAGAAGTCACATTACAATCACTTGATAATAAAACATTTAAAGTGACTATGACTGCTTCTCAATTTAATAAAAAGTTCAAACCATACATGAAGAAAACTACTAAGAAAGCACCAGTTGCTAAACCAATAACAAAAGAATATAAAGAAGTGTCATTAGATGTTGCTGAGGAGCTTGAGAATTTTGCACAAAACCAAGCAAACATAGCAGATATCCAAGAGACCTTTGGAGATATGACAGAAGATGAAGCAGACAATGCATTCCTTGATGCAGTAAAACAATGTAAAACAAAATAACAATGGCTTGTTTACCTGATTTGAATGTCCTCTATGGGCATCTTTATAATAGACTTAAGAAAGCAAGTGATCCTGAGAATCCAATTCCTTTTGATTTAAAGGACTATATGATCACTGTCCAAAAATTAGTAGAGCAAGCTAATCCTGAAGAGCCAGATTTGGCTCTTGCTAATTTACAGGCAGTACCAAAGATGTTTGGTATGATCATGTTTGCTAATAAAGCTATTAGAGATAAATTTAAATCACAATATTCTTATGATGAGTTAGAAGAACTTTCTGATAAGTTTAATACTCCATCAACCGGTCTTGAAACAGTAAGAGATTACATTGCAAAAAAAGAATTAAGTCCGGAGGATATTAAAAAAAAGCTTAAAACATTAAGAGAAAAGGCAAACAGTATTGAAATTATTGATGCAACTGCAGACTTTTTAGTCTTTAGTGGTAAGACACAAAGACCAAGTACAGTTCTTGCAACCACTGGTCAAAGTGCTATTCCTGTTGATCCTAAAACAGCAACCAAGGAGCAGCTTAATGTTATTGATATTGACAAAGTTTTATTTAGTGATATTAATAAAGATCTTATATCTATACTTGAAAATAGAGGTATTGTTGATACAGTAGAATATAAAGGGAAGAAGATTTATTTGAAACCAGTTGTAGCTACAAATGAGATAGTTGACAAATATTATGTAAGTGCTGACAGAAACTCTCATTACAAAAACAATATTAAAGATGGTATAGCAACATTTCTTGCTGACTCAGATGGTAATATTTTATTCTTTGATGAGAATGGGGACTTTACTGATGAAAATAATGGTAGACCGGTCTATAACTTCTTAAGAAGAGTAACTAGACAAGGAGCTAATAAGTTTTCTGTAAGTGGGTATACTGATATTGCATATGCCTTGGCCACTCCTGCAGATATTGTAAAAAATGATATTAGAATTGCTGGGCAAAATGGTATTACATATACTAAAGAAAGAATTAAAGAACTAGAGAAAGCAACTGAGAAGAAACAAAAAGAAGAAGTTTTTTCATTGTATCAGTTAAGATCTCAAATGTTAGCTGATCCTAATAAACAAGTTCTTCTACCTATTGTTGGTGGTAGCTATGGTGTAGTAAATACTACATGGCTTCCATTTAGTGATACTGATATTACAGAAGAAGAATTAAGTGGTTTTAAAATTGACACATCTGCTGCTGATAAAAAAAGTGGTAGAGGATTTTTCTTTATCAATAGGACAAATTCTAAAACAGGAATACCTGGCTCACATAGAGTATACATGCAGAGAGGAAATCTTGATTCTGAAACTGCTGCTAAAATTGCAGATGTATTAACTAGTGATGCAAATATCAAAGGTCAAAGAAGAACTTTAAATGCTGAAGAAAGAAAAACTTATGCAAGAGTTTTTTTAACTAATGCTATTGAAGAAAATAATATCATCATTGATGTAGATAAAACAGGTGGTGTAGATGAATTAAAAGTTTATATTAAAGGAAAAGAGATTGATCTAGCAAGTAAAGAAGCAAGAGATCAGATCTATAATCATTTAATAAAAGCTTTTACATATGGTACTTATGTAAAAAAGGATTATTCTGCTAGAGTTAACTTCAATAAAGATTACTTAGGAGATACATTTACAGAATATACTTTACAGGATGGTGTATTTGTATCAGCATCAAAAAACTATTTTGATGCAATTAAAAAGTTTGTACTTATTGAGTATAGTAATGAATCTTTACCTGCAGTTAAAAGCTTAAACTCATACTTGAAATTCTCAATACCAGAAGAGTCAATAGATGAAGATGTTGCTGCTCCAGTTACAATAAAGAAAAAAACAGTTAGTTCTACATTCCAAGAAGGAAACATGGACTTTACTGTTAGTAAAGCTGATAACTATAGGAAGGTTACTGAAGATCTTGTTGATGCTACAGAAGCAACTGTAAGTTTGGCATTGAATTTTGATACAACTACTGAACAAGCTCTTCAGAAATTAGCTGGTGATGAGTATACTGGTGTACCTATAAAGATCACAAATGGCAAACTCACTATTACAAATAAAGCTTTAGAAGAATTAATTATCAATAAGCTTAATGAGTTAGGAGCTCAGGATATATTCTTTACAGGTAATGATATTACTGATTTAACAAAGAGTAAAATTACTCAGAAACAAATGGATGATTTTGTTTATGACTTGATGGAAAGATTAATTAAGTCCAACAAGCTTAACAATTTTATCAGAACAATTTATACTAGTGGCCAAACTGGTGTATCTGAAGCATTTGTCAAAGCTGCTAATAGACTAGAGTACCCAGTAAAAATTATTACTACTTCTACATTTAAACATAGAGTAGTAAATAACACTAAGAAAACTAAGTTTGAAGATGTTGCTAATAAAGATAAATTCTTAAGCAGATTTGGAATCAAACCAGAAAAGAAAACAGCAGATACTAAAGCAACTTCAAAGCCTAAGAATAAAAGCAATAAAGCAACTGGTACTCCCACTGGAGAAGTTGCACCAGATCTTACAGATATCTTTAGTGATAAGGATTTTGAATCATTAAATGATGAGTTATTTAGATCAAAAGATTTAGCTCAAGATTACAATCTTACTGAAGCTGAAGAACAAGAAATTATTGATTGGTATAAGAACTCTCCATTACAAGGACAAAGACCATTAAATATTATAATGGGTGTTGTAAATAGTCCAGCATTTGCTTCTTTTACTAGAAGTGGTGTTAATCTATTTAGAGGTGATGGAGGTACTGCATTGGATATCTATCATGAAGCTTGGCACGTATTCTCTCAGTTATTTTTAACTAAAGAAGAGAAAGCAGCATTATATAATGAAGTTGCAAAAGAATCTAAGAACCCTAGATGGCAGCCCGGCACAAAGCTCTCTAAAGATCAGATCTATTTTGAGATAGAAGAAACTTTAGCTGAAGGATTTAGAGATTATAAATCTGGTAAAGTTGTACCAAAAGGTAAGGTAACTAAGTCTATCTTTAGGAAGATACTTGACTTTATCATAAATCTATTCCGTGGTACTACACAGGCTCAACATAATTTTCATGTTGCTGATGTTGCTGCAGTAAAAGAGATGTATGATGTTTTATTTAAATCCGGAAGAGATGCATCTGTATTAGATCAGTATAACCCTTCTATCAAGAACTCATTCTTCTTTAAATTAAATAGAGCTAAAACAATACAACCTGTTGCTGATGAAGATGGTAAGAA
>Ga0181344_1000809_pt1 | contig 12054 bp, 15 predicted proteins | sample Su13VDMLBDD_FD_130098 | JGI IMG/M metagenome (GOLD analysis project Ga0181344, IMG submission 130098) | Freshwater viral communities from Lake Michigan, USA - Su13.VD.MLB.D.D | ecosystem: Environmental > Aquatic > Freshwater > Lake | place: USA: Michigan | collected 2013-07-15
CACAAGTACTTACACACAATATAACGCAAGTTCAATCACGTTTTGGAATGGTACGGTTGCAAGTACAATTTCACAAATTAGTGGAAGTTTGTATAACGATGTCAATAGTGCAAATGCTATTTATAATCGTTTCAGTAATAACCACGTATTCACAATCACATCAGGCGGTGCATCTGTTGGTGCATCTTCATTGAACGCATCCGCAGTATTAGAAGCCACAAGCACCACAAAAGGTTTCCTACCTCCGAGAATGACAGGCGCACAAGCGGAAGCAATTGGAACACCAGCAGCTGGGCTTTTAGTATATGCTAACAATGGGAACGGGACAACTATCACATCAACAGGATGGTGGGGGTATGATGGAGCGGAATGGGTTAAACTGAATTAATAAAAAGACATGGCAGTAAAATTCTCACAGTTTTTAGCAGAGGCGTTAAGCAGCCCATCGTTCTTAGTTGGGTACAATAGTACTACCAACCTAAACGTCCGGGTATCATATGCTGATCTAGTGGCGGCGTTTACCCCGGGCACTGGTACTGTAAACTATGTGGCTAAGTGGACAGGCACAAGTGTGCTTGGTAACTCACAGATATTTGATAATGGAACGAGTGTAGGGATAGGGACTAATTTGCCTTCATATAAATTAGATGTTGCTGGTAGTTTTCGTATTAATTATACTAGTTCAACACCAAGCGTATTTCCAGTTATAATAAATCCAACTATTACTTCAACAGCTAATTTTCAAAATTTTCGAGTAGTTCAAATTAACCCGACCTGGAGTAATGCTTTTGGCAATACGAACATTTATGCTTTTGAGGCATATAAAAATCAAAGGTTTTACGATGAATTTGATACCCTACGATTAACAATTGATAGTAATGGAGTAACAGCTAGCACTAGTATTAGGGTAGGTGGTTTACAGCTTTATAATGATAATAGATTATACTATCCGGCTGCTGGGTTTAGGCTTAATTTTTCAAATAGTGATAAGGCATTATTAACATCAGGTGGAAATTTTATAATAGGTACAAGCCCTGTTGATGCTGGTTTTCGTCTTGATGTGCAGGGCACTTTCCGTTCTACCTTAGATGCCAACATAAACGGATTGACAGTAGGTAAAGGAGGGGGAAATAATGCTAACAATACAGCAGTCGGGTTTGAATCTTTATTGAATAACACAACAGGGTTTAACAATACTGCAATAGGGTATCAAGCATTAAAACCTAACACAACAGGGTTCTTAAATACCGCCATTGGTTATTTAGCTTTGTCAAGTGGAACATCTGCAAGTCGAAATGTTGCGGTTGGTTTTGGTGCTTTAGCAGGCTTAACCAATCAAGAAAGAAATGTTGCGGTTGGTAATAATGCAATGTCGCAAGCAACAACTGGGTTTAGCAATACCGCAATAGGTGACCAAGCTGGTAATTCATTAACAACAGGGAACCACAACACATTTGTAGGAGGTGCATCAACAGGTAATGGGATAACCACAGGTCAATACAATACAATTATAGGTGCGGCAGTTTCAGGTCTCTCCTCTTCCCTCTCCAATACAATCATCTTAGCGGATGGACAAGGGAATCAGAGGTTGTATATTAATTCAAGTGGATATGCGGGTATTGGTACTACTTCTCCGATTTCTCGATTATCTAATACTAACACTCAAATAACTGATGGTAATAACGGAACAAGTTTTAGCGGTATTCAATGGTCTTTAAGTGATGGAGGATATGCTTCTGCTATAAGCAATACAAATGCTTCTGCTACTGCTCACGGTCTTTTAGTTAAAGCATCTGGCGGTAGCCCATTAACAGTACAAGCGGGTGACACAACAAGATTTGTTGTTCTTCAAAATGGTAATACACTCATCGGCACAACCACAGACGCAGGCTATAAGTTACAAGTATCGGGAACAACTCAAACAACTGCTTTAAGGATTTCAAATGGCAGTGTAATTTGTGATAATACATTTATTTCTGATGCTTTTGTTTTAGGAGGAACTACAAGTTTATTTTTTTACAATAATTCTGTTCCTCAGATTAGGTCTAATCGTAGTGATATAACTGTATATTTTACTTTACCACAATTAAGCACTCAATCAACATTTGTAATTAACGATGGAGGTTCAGCACCTACAGGATATAAGATTCAGAAATGGATGACAGGTAGTGTTGAAAAGGCATTCCTTGATAAGGATGGAAACTTTGCAACATTAACAAGCGGTTTATTTGGTTCTATTGGAACTATAAACGCATCCGCAGTTTTGGAAGCCACAAGCACCACAAAAGGTTTCCTACCTCCGAGAATGACAAATGCTCAAATGGTGGCAATAGCAACCCCAGCCGCTGGGTTGGTTGTTTACGATACCACTAATAATAAGCTTAGCGTATATGACGGGTCAACATGGATTGCAGTACATTAAGAAATAACTCATAACTTTGTAACCTATAAATAAACATAAAAATGAAAGCAATTCAACCAGTTACTATCTGGTCTAATGGGCAAGACAGTCAGGCAAACAGCTTTGATCTGGCTATTGTATTTGACAACCTTAACAGCGCAGCAACCTTCTACTATCAGCTTCTTGAAACGTCAGTAAGCACTGAAGGTCAGGAGACTTCTGTTCAGCTGTCTCAGGGTAACCTGTCTATGGATGGTCAGACCTACAGCTCTTGGGATGGTAGCAACAATGCCGCCTACACTTGGGCCGCTGGTCAGCTGAACCTTACACTTCTGTAATCAATAAAACAAATCAAATATGAATCTGAATCTACAGGAAATCGTATCCCTTTACCACGAGCTCAATGGTTTTGTACGTAAAGATGGCGATCAGGAAATTGTCGTTCTGGACGGAATCCTCAAGCACAAGATGTCCTTGAAACTGAAAGTGTATCTACAAAGACTGAACAAGGTTTTAGCGGAGGAGATTAAGATCTATGAGGAGGCACGCAAGGAGCTGTTCGATAAGTATGGAACCCAGAAGGGTGAAGACTTCTTGATCGAGGGCGATAACCTAGTGAGCTTTAACAAGGAGCATAACGATATCCTAAACGCAGAAAAGACTATCGACGTTAGCACGTTATGGTCTACCGATTTTTCATTAGACTCGCTTGCCTCAATCGAGACGGACGAGCACTATCCAGTACTATTTAAGTTGATAGACAAATGACAGACCTATCCCTGTTCCTGCTTGGTCAGGCCATAACCATTCTAATTGGCCTAGTGAGTATATACGTAAAGGTATCACTCAAGCTAAAGGAACTCGAGATTCGAGTATCGGTTGTTGAAAGAAAGGACGACCAGATATCTGTAAAGCTAGACAAGATAACTGAGCAGTTAAACGCTTTATTTATTCAGATGGGCAATAAACAGGACAGGGAATGAAGTTTGGATTTAAGAATTATTTCGAGCCCACGCCTAAGAGGCTTAGGGTTTTTGGGGACAGCCTAGCCGCCGCTGGCACTTTTGGAGCGACCATTGTCGTGCTGAACGGGCATCCGGTGGCCGGGACTGTCATCATGGTTATTGGTGTTATAGGTAAGTTCATATCTAACTTTTTTACTGAGGATGGCAAAGCAGATGTCTAGTTCTGTATACGTACAGAAATCAAAGAAAAAGGGCGTACAGGCCAAGACGAAGACCAGTAACAATAAGAAAAGCAAGCTGTACAAAAAACCATACAAGGGGCAGGGAAGATGAATATAATTCAGACAGAGTTTCCAACTTCTCAGTACTTTCAGGAGGAGCACCAGAAGAAACAGATATACCTGCACCATACGGCTGGCAGTTCTAGCGCTACAAATGTGTTTAAGTTTTGGGCCGCAAACCCTGAACGTATTGCTACATGCGTGTCGATAGCAGGACCCGGATCAGCTGACGGTGACGGTAAGATTGTGCAGGGGTTCCCATCAAAGCACTGGGCCTATCATCTTGGTGTAAAGCGGTCCGTGTTTGACTCGTTTGGTGTGCCGTACATAAACCTAGACAAGCTGTCTATTGGTGTCGAGATCTGTAACTGGGGTCAGCTTAGCTTTACGGGAGGTAAGTTCTACAACTACGTTGGTGGAGAAGTACCCGAGAAGGATGTGATAAAGCTTGACGTCCCATACAAAAGACACATATACTTCCATAACTACTCAGACGCACAGATACAGTCCGTGAAGGACCTGCTCCTGCTTTGGAAGGACAGATACGGAATACCCATCAAGTATAATGAGGATATATGGAACGTAAGTCAAAGAGCCCTTCGTGGGGAGCCCGGCGTATTTACGCACAACTCAGTAAGATTAGACAAGGTAGATATCTATCCGCACCCCAAGATGATTCAGATGCTAAAGTCTTTATGAAGACCACAATATCAAATATCATATCGGCATTGGTTGGTTCCATTATTGTGTTCCTTCTGATGAAGCAATGCCAGCCCGCCCCCAAGATTGACGTGCAGTACTTGCCCGGGGACTCGGTCCCATACACAGTCTACAAGAACAAGCCTGTCCCATACAAGGTGGTTCAGAAGGATACCATAGTTGAATATGATACTATCATAAAGGACGGCGACACTACCTATGTGGTACAGCCAGTTGATACGGCAAACATCATGAGAGACTACTACTCTCAGGTACATTACCTTGATACGGTCAAGAACGACTCTAGCGCCTTGATTATTGTCCGTCAGGTTATCTACAAGAACAGGATAGATTCAATGCTGGTCAGGTTCCAGAACAGAAGGAGCACGGCTATCATATCCCAAAGGGACAAGGCTATCGTGGCTGGCGTTACTGGATGGCAAAGCGGGTATGACGTGTCGCTTGGAATGAGGGTAAAAAGGAACGTGCTTAGCCTGTCTAGGTCCAATCAGGGATGGGGAGTTAGGTACCAAAGAGAGATTGGATGGAAAAGCATCCTTGAAAAATAGCTATCTTTGTTCAAATACAATCTAATGAAAGAAACAAAAAAGCTGACCGAGCAGGAGCTGACCAAGATTCAGGAAATGAACACTACATTCACTCAGGCCAAGATTGCCTTGGGGGACTTGGAGATTCAGAAGCACTCAATCCTTGGGCAGATCAAGCAGCTCCGTGATGAGTTCAGTGAGAACGAGAAGCAGTTGATTGAAAGATACGGCAGCGATGCTGTCATAAACATAAAAACCGGAGAGGTTACATATGGCAAAGATTAGTACATACGCTATTGATAGCAACCCATCGCTTAGCGATAAGGTAATTGGGACCGAGGTTGGGAACAATAACGAGACCAAGAACTATCTTCTTAGTGATATATTCAATCTGTTTTCATCTCAGGGTGGAGGCGGAGGATTTGTCCCATATATTGGAGCTATAGCGAATGTAAATCTTGGCTCTAATACATTAACATCTAGCGGCATTACTATTACAAGCGTTGCCAATGCAACAGTTGACACCGACAAGTTTTTGGTTCTAGATGGTAATGTTGTTAAGTATAGAACAGGGGCTCAGCTGGCTTCTGACATAGGTGCTGTAAAATCATACGGATCTTTTTACGATGTACTAGACCAGTCAATTACTACTGTTTCTGTTGGTCAGCCTGCATTGATTAGAAATACAGACGCAACAATGACCAGCGGGTTTTCTATTGTTAGCAACAGCAGGATTACAGCTGCAAATTCAGGCAAGTACAATATCATGTTCTCTTTTCAATTCCACAATACTGGTGGTGGAGGATCTGGTAATACGGCTGAGGTTTGGTTTGTAAAAAATGGGTTGCCTCTTGCTGATAGTAATACAAGGATTGCTGTTCCTACAAATGCTCCATATGTTGTAGCCGCTTGGAATTACTTTGTTCCGATGAATACAGGAGATTACGTACAGATCTTTTGGTCAACAGACAATGCTAATATAAGATTAGAGAATAGTACTAGTTCTATTGGTGGACCTGCAATCCCATCAGTTATTGTAACAATAAATCAAGTCGATTAAAATGGATGTCCGTAAGGTATCTATAGGTCCAGACTACAAGGGCGGTGCTATGCACTACATCGTTGGGCAGAAGGTGCTTAACGAAACGAACGAGATACATCTGATTAAGATTGACTCGGACAAGCAGTCCATCAAGATATACATCATAAACGAGAATCAAGAGGTAATGCTGTGGAAGGAGTTCACAAGCACAATGCCTGTAGCAATTGAATATAATATAAATTACTGATGAGATCACCTTTCTACTTCATAGCAAGGCCTATGAATGGAAAGCGATACGACAACACAAAAGAGGTAGGCGGGATAGAGTTGATAGTTAACACATCTGAGGAGGACCACAAGTTCTCAAACAGATTCGCAGAGGTCGTAGAGCTTCCATTAAACTATTCGGGCCCGGTTCAGGTCGGTGACACGCTTCTTGTGCACCACAATGTATTCAAGTTTTACAATGACATGAAGGGGCGTCAACGTAGCGGCAAGAGCTTCTTTCGGGAGGACCTTTTCTTTATCGAGCCTGACCAGTTCTTTATGTACAAAAGAGGTTCCACGTGGAACGCATACGACAGGTACTGCTTTGTAAGACCCGTTCCGGCAAAGGACTCGTACATCAAGAAGCCGTTCTCGGAGGAGCCGCTGATTGGTGTCATGGTCTACCCTAACGAGTATCTTACATCTAAGGGGGTAAGGCCGGGGGACGAGGTATGCTTTTCACCTGACAGTGAGTATGAGTTTACGGTAGACGGAGAGAAGCTGTATAGAATGTTTGACCACCAGATAACTATGGTGCTATGATAGTAGACTCCAAACATATCAAGCTCAGGATTATTGAGTCTGGATACAGGGCTGTGGAGCATCTGATAAAGGTTGCCAACGAGGAGATAATTAAGCCGGACCCTGACGATGAGCTTGCGGCTGATAGGCTGAAGAACGCGGCTGCCACAAAGAAGCTGGCTATATTTGATGCGTTCGATATCCTTAACCGAATAGAGTCGGAGAGAGAAACAATCGAGCTTGCCGATAAGGGCGTACAGAAGGTAGACACAAAACAAGGCTTTGCTGAAAGAAGGAGCAGGATATAGTATATACAGGGTGGTCGAGAACCATGTTCCGTCTCAGGTTATGTCCAACAAGAACCTTAAAAGGTCTTGGCATTATGGATACAATGAGAAGTATGACATTGTCGTTATATCAAGGACCGGTCAGATAGGGGAGATTATTGACATATCAGGTCTGCTGATTGCTTTACCACCTGCTCCAAAGGACTGCTACCGAAGAAGCGACAAGAAGGACGAGCAGTACTGGGAAAGAAGAGACTGCCCCAAGGAGCTTGAGAAGATACAGTCTATATTCCACTGGAACGAGATGCCGTCAGAGTTTAAGAACAAGTGGGTTGATTATGTTGAGGGTGAGTTTGACAGCAGGGAGAACGGGTTCTGGTTCATGAATAACGGTAAGCCTACCTACATAACAGGCTCGCACTACATGTACCTCCAGTGGTCTAGCATTGACATTGGATACCCTGACTACCGTGAGGCCAACAGGATATTCTTTATTTTTTGGGAGGCGTGCAGGGCCGACGATAGATGCTTTGGGATGATATATCTTAAGATACGTCGTTCAGGCTTCTCGTATATGTCAGCCTCGGAGTGTGTTAACATAGCCACGCTTGCCAGAGACTCAAGGGTTGGTATACTATCAAAGACAGGTTCCGATGCAAAGAAAATGTTTACAGACAAGGTTGTCCCAATTAACAGCCGCCTGCCTTTCTTTTTTAGACCCATCATGGACGGTATGGACAAGCCTAAGACTGAGCTGGCATATCGCGTACCCGCATCTAAGATTACTAAGAAGAACATGTTCAATCAGGAGGGCGAGGAGATTGATGGGCTGGATACGACCATAGACTGGAAGAACACGGAGGAGAACTCATATGACGGAGAGAAGCTCCTGTTCCTAGCCCATGACGAGAGCGCCAAGTGGGTGAAGCCAAACAACATCCTAAACAACTGGCGAGTCACCAAGACCTGTCTTCGTTTGGGTAGCAAGATTATCGGCAAGTGCATGATGGGCTCGACATCAAATGCTCTAAGCAAGGGAGGTGACAACTACAAGAAGCTATACGAGGACTCAAGGGTGTCGTCAAGAAACGCCAACGGGCAGACCAAGAGCGGAATGTATTCCCTTTTTATCCCAATGGAATGGAACATGGAGGGCTTTATTGATATACACGGCATGCCTGTTTTCAGGAAGCCATCAGAAAAGATTAGGGGCGTGGACGGGGCTTGGATCACAAACGGTGCGATTGATTACTGGGAGGCTGAGGTTGAGTCATTGAAGAGTGACCCAGACGGTCTGAATGAGTTCTATCGCCAGTTCCCAAGGACTGAGTCTCATGCATTTAGGGACGAGAGCAAGCAGTCTCTTTTCAACCTGACCAAGATATACCAGCAGATAGACTATAATGACTCGATGATAAAGGACCACTACATGACTAGGGGTTCGTTTCACTGGAAGGATGGCATCAAGGATACGGAGGTGGTTTGGACGCCAGACAATAGGGGCAGGTTCCTAGTTAGCTGGGTCCCGCAGCGTTCGCTGCAGAACAATGTCATAGACAGGGGCGGGCTCAAGTACCCGGGCAACGAGCATCTTGGTTCTTTTGGATGTGACTCATATGACATATCTGCCGTGGTTGGCGGTAGGGGATCGAACGGTGCGCTGCATGGGATGACCAAGTTCCATATGGACGATGCACCGGTTAACGAGTTTTTCTTGGAGTACGTGGCTAGGCCTCAGACGGCTGAGATATTTTTTGAGGAGGTGCTGATGGCCTGCGTGTTTTATGGTATGCCAATCCTGATCGAGAACAACAAGCCAAGGCTACTGTACCACTTCAAGAACAGGGGCTACCGACACTTCTGCCTGAACAGACCGGACCGACATTCTAGTAAGCTGTCAAAAACTGAGCGCGAGCTCGGAGGGATTCCGAATACATCTGAAGAAGTTAAGCAGGCACACGCCTCAGCTATTGAGTCTTACATTGAAAAACATATTGGGCTTGACATGACAGGCACATACAGGGACCCTGATCAGATGGGGACGATGCCTTTTACTAGGACCCTTGAGGACTGGGCAAAGTTTGATATAAACGACAGAACTAAGTTCGATGCCTGTATAAGCTCCGGTCTAGCCATTATGGCAAACCAAAAGCACCTATATTTACCTGAGAAAAAAGAAACTAAAATTAGCGTTACCTTTGCTAGATATAATAATCAGGGCGGTACAAGTCAATTGATTAGATGAAAGATGTCGCAATTAACATAACATCCACTGGATTCCCAACTCAGTTTGTATCCGATGCCGACAAGGCTAGCGACCAGTTTGGGCTTCAAGTTGGTCAGGCAATTCAGTATGAGTGGTTTAGAAAAGACGGGAACCAGTGTAGATACTATGGGCAGTGGAGAGACTTCCATCGTCTTCGTCTTTACGCACGTGGCGAGCAGTCTGTTCAGAAATACAAGAACGAGCTGGCTATTGATGGCGACCTGTCTTATCTCAACTTAGACTGGACACCGGTTCCTATCCTTCCAAAGTTTGTTGATATCGTTGTTAACGGTATGTCTGATCGACTGTTTAAGGTTAAGGCCTACGCACAGGACGCAATGTCTCAGGCAAAGCGCAGCAAGTATCAGGACATGATTGAGGGGCAGATGGCCGCGAAGGATGTGCTTACTATTGTTCAGGAAGAGACAGGCGTTAACCCGTTTGTTATGGACCCTGAGGAGCTTCCAGAAACTGACGAGGAGCTTAGCCTCTACATGCAGCTTAACTACAAGCCAGCTATTGAGATTGCTGAGGAGGAGGCCATTAATACAATACTAGATGAGAATAAGTATCTCGATCTGCGTAAACGGGTAGACTACGACCTGACTGTTTTGGGTATAGGTGTTATGAAGCATGAGTTCCTTCCCGGAGCTGGTGTGGAGATATCCTATGTGGACCCAGCAAATGTGGTATATAGCTACACGGAGGACCCATACTTTAAGGACTGCTTCTATTGGGGTGAGATTAAAACACTTCCTGTAACTGAGCTCTTAAAGATTGACCCAACACTTACAAGAGAGGACCTAGACGAGATTTCAAAATATAGCCAGAACTGGTACAACTACTTTAATGTAGCTCAGTTTTACGAGAACAGCCTGTTCTATAGAGACACATGCACGCTTCTGTACTATAACTATAAGACCACAAAGAAGATGGTCTATAAGAAGAAGCTGCTTGAGGGTGGCGGTACTCGAGTGATTGAGAAGGACGATCAGTTTAACCCACCAGTTGAGATGATGGATGAGGGTAACTTCGTTAAGATGGAGAAGACTATTGACGTGTGGTACAACGGTATCATGGTTATGGGGACTAACATCTTATTGAAGTGGGAGCTTGCAGAGAATATGGTCAGACCTAAGTCTGCGTCTCAGCACGCTCTTCCAAACTATGTGGCGATTGCACCAAGAATGTATAAGGGTGTTGTTGAGTCATTAGTCCGTAGGATGATTCCTTTTGCAGACTTGATTCAGATTACACACCTAAAGCTCCAGCAGGTTATTGCACGTACAGTTCCTGACGGCGTTTTTATTGATGCGGATGGCCTTAACGAGGTAGACCTTGGAACAGGTAACGCATACAATCCAGAGGACGCTCTTCGTCTTTATTTCCAGACAGGTAGTGTTATTGGAAGAAGCTATACTCAGGAAGGAGACTTTAATAACGCACGTGTGCCTATCCAGCAGCTTACTTCAAACTCTGGGGCCAGCAAGACTCAGATGCTGATTGCAAACTACAATCACTACTTGGGTATGCTTCGTGCGGTGACAGGACTTAATGAGGCTAGGGATGGCTCAATGCCTGATCCAAACTCATTGGTTGGTGTACAGAAGCTTGCAGCCTTGAACTCAAACACGGCAACCAGACACATCTTGGAGGGGAGCCTGTTCCTGTACAGATCAATCGCGGAGGCTATGACCTACCGGGTTGCTGACATACTTGAGTACGCTGACTTCAAGGACGACTTCGCAAACAAGATTGGTAAGTACAATGTGTCAATCCTTAATGACATTAAGGACCTGTACATATATGACTTTGGTATCTTCATTGAGGTTTCTCCAGACGAGGAGCAGAAGGCGCAGCTAGAGGCAAACATCCAGATGGCACTCTCTAAGGGAGACATCAACTTGGAGGACGCTATTGATATCCGTGAGATAAAGAACCTGAAGCTTGCGAACCAGTTGCTGAAGATGAAGCGTATTAAGAAGCAGGACAGGGAGGAGAAGATGGAGATGCAGCGTCAGGCAATGGTTGCACAGCAGCAGCTAAAGTCTCAGGAGATTTCTGGTCAGGTTGCTGTTCAAAAGTTTGAAGCAGAGGCACAGTCTAAGATAAGAGTAAAAGAGGCTGAGATGATGTTTGATATGCAGAAGATGCAGGCTGAGGCTGAGATGAAGAAGGACCTTATGGCTACCGAGTTTAGTTTCAACATGCAGCTTGCTGGTATTCGTGAGGATGCGCTTCTTGATCGTGAGGATAAACGTGAAACTGCAAAGGCAAAAAGAATAAGCCAGCAGAACAGCGAGCAGTCCAAGCTAATTAACCAGCGTAAGAACAACCTGCCGCCACAAAACTTTGAGTCCAACGAGGATAGCCTTGATGGGTTCGATTTTGCCGAGTTCTCGCCTCGCTAAATAATTAACAAATTTTTTCTAATTTTGTTACTAAATTAAATCAAATGGAAATTAAGGTAAGAGCACTTGATTCGGCTGAGCCGAAGGGAGTACAAGAGGTTGAGAAAGAACTTCTTGAGAAACATGAGCAGGAGATTGGAGCCGAGACTCAGACAGCTATTGACAAGGTAGAGATGCCAAGCCAAGAGCCACAACAGGAAAGCGCTAATCAAGATGTGAGTGAGACTGAATTAAGTGAAGAACAAGTTCTTTCATATATAGGTAAGCGATATAATAAGCAGATCAATTCATTTGATGAGTTGGTCTCTGAGCGTCAGCAGGCAGAAGAGATGCCAGAAGATGTGGCCGCTTATATGAAGTACCGC
>Ga0181344_1000811_pt1 | contig 12049 bp, 27 predicted proteins | sample Su13VDMLBDD_FD_130098 | JGI IMG/M metagenome (GOLD analysis project Ga0181344, IMG submission 130098) | Freshwater viral communities from Lake Michigan, USA - Su13.VD.MLB.D.D | ecosystem: Environmental > Aquatic > Freshwater > Lake | place: USA: Michigan | collected 2013-07-15
CGGGGCGCTAGGCCCCTCGGCTATACCGAGGCATAGGATTCGGGTTCGAAGCCCGCCACGGGGCTATACGGTGCCGTAGCGTCGACATTTATTTGTCATAGGGCCATTGATTTTAAAGGGTTTTTTGGCAAATAATTGGTCGAAATTGACCAATTTCCTGCCTCTGGGGGCTGATGATACCAGCTTCCGGGATGGGCGCAAGCTGGCTACAGTCCGCCTGCCTTGATCCATGCTGCTTGTCCCCGGCGCGGATCGTCCATGTACTGGTCGATGCTGTAGTCGTCATGCTCGACGGTGTCCTCGCCAAACTCGAAGGTGCAGGCACCGCCGCTCTCGCGGTGCGGGAAAGGGTAGGCGTCGCAGCGGCACACCGGCTGCAGGCGCTTGCGTGGCTTCATCAGAGCTTGAATGTCGGCGTTGACGAGGGCGTTGAATTCGGTCTGTGTCATGGCGGTCTCCTTAGCTCAGAAGTTGTAGTCGTAGAACTTGACCGGCTCGGCCGACAGCTCGAAGCGGCGGCCATGTGCATCCTTCCAACCATTCTTGCCAAGGCGGATGCGGGTGACGCGGTTCTGTTCGTTGCTGGTGATAAACCAGTTCTGGTCGCGCTGGTTCATGCAGATGCCGGAGAAGCCGCCGACAACCCAGTCCAGCTTCACTGACTCGTCGCGCTGGGCGTCCATCTCGCGGACTTCGAGGGTCTTGTCGCTGACAACGCGGACGACTTCGTATGGGGTGATGTCGCTGTAGCCGATGTGGTTTGCGTAGTTCATTCTGGTCTCCTGAGTTCTCACGGCACATGCCGCAGATCGAATACTATTCGCTTTTCCGAACCTTGTGCAAACTAATTTGTGAAGAATTGTTAAGGGCGGGGTACTCGCTGCGTCCGGCCTGACGCGCCTTCGAGTGCAGCTTCAAACCAGCATCCGCTTTCCCCCGTTGATCTCTTACGCCGCTACCGAATGTCCTATTTTATAAAGCGACTCGCCGTACCGTTTTTCCTCACTGCCGCGCCACCAATCTTGCATCAGGCATTCAAGGATTATTTGGCCCTCTGATTTATCGTTGGAGAGTGGATCGAAAAAGTCTCCGTCATACCCCTCTGCAAGGAACAGAACCTTCCACATCTGGAAGTTGTAATGATTGGCCAGCCGCCCCGTAGTACTCAACGCGCAGTCGTGATACATCTCCGCTAACTCGAGAAACTCGTCTTCTGTCATCATGGTTTTCTCCGTTGATCAGAATGAAAATATCAACACCAATGCCAACCAAGCGGCAAAGGCGCCCACCACCGCCCATGCCGCCAGTACCAACCACTCCCAGATCATGCTTCCATTGCCTTCTGAAGCATCTCAATCAGGCGCTCGGCTTCATCCTTGGTGAGTACCACTCTTGCGCTGGCGCGACTCAACGACAGATTCATCCAGACCTTGTTGTCATCCCAGCCTGAAACATGAATCGAATCGCCCGAGTCTTGCAGGTACATGTGTTGTTGTTTGTCTTCCATGATTGTCTCCAGTGATGGGGGCCGAAGCCCCCGATTTAGTTATGCGAGTTTTGCGTGGTGAACAGCAAGTGAGACTGCACGGTCGTACTCGGTCACAAACTTGGTTCCACCGTCATGCTTGACCCAAAAACCAGCAGGGCTTGTGTATGCCTTGATCACCCGGTTGTCGCACGCACTGCGACGGGCTGGGTGGTGCTGGGCGGCTTGCGCAACAATCATCACGACACGGTTGCCACCAACCACTGTTGCGTTGGTTCCGGCGCTGGTTGTTTGTTCTATCACTTCAATCATTTTGTCTGCCTTTCGCTGTTGGGAGCCGAAGCCCCCTGTTGATTTACTTAGCGGTGACTTTGACGCTGAACACTGCGCTCGTGCTGGTGTACTTGGCCAGCGTGTCGGCTGCGATGCCGAGGTCGGCGATCATCTTCTTGTAGTCAACAGTCTTGCGGTCGGTCGAGACAACGGTTGCCTTGAACATGGCGCCGTCGAAGGACTTGTCTGCACCGGGCAGAGTGGCTGCATCCTTCAGCTCGTCCTTGATCTGGTCTGCCTGCTTGGTCAGGTCAGCGATCTGTGCCAGCAGCGCGCCGAGGTTGTCGATCTTGGTGAAGAGTTCGTTGTTCATCGTGGTCTCCTGAGTTATTTGGTTTCTCGTAGCTCGCTGCTACAACCCGAAATATACGGATATCCGAACACCCTGTCAACAATTTTTTCTTGATCTAGATCAATTTTTTGAAAATTAGTTTTGGGCGAAAAAATGCCCCTCCGTGCAGGGGAGGGGCAAAAGGGGAGACGAAGAGGGTCTTTCGACCCGAAGCCATCCTAGCGCGACAGCTTCCGAGGGTCAACGACCAGAAACTCCTGCTCGATCAGCGTCCGCATCGTCCGCCTGTGCGCCTCCTCCCAGAGCTGGAGCTTCTCCTCCCGGCTGCCCTGCCCGTAGTCCACCTCGTGGTGACAGCGGTCGCAGAGCGCCGCTATGGCCGCGTCAGACGATTTGTAGCTCATTCCCCTGCCATCCCTCGACTGATTGCTATGAGAGGCTTGTGTGCGCCCTTCGAGGCCGCAATGCTGGCATGGCAGGGATGCTGCCGCCCTTCGGAGGTTCTCGGAGCGGAATGGCTTGGTCTTGGGGATCATATGAGGGACATCTGCTTGGGCACGAATGGCGTCGGAGCGTCACCGTAGATCTGGCTTCTCCAGAGGGTGACCTCGGGCATGTGGTTGTGGGATTGCTCCGGTTCCACCTTGCCCACAGGCTCGATCCAGCCCATCGTGTACAGCGCCCTCACCCCGGACACCCAAGTGTTGTGGTGCAGCCCTTTCGGCAGGAACAAGCCGGCCTTGGCGCAGTGACTACGGAACTCGTCGCCCATCACAATTGGCTTGGCGATCAGCAAGCCTTCCGCTTGGTTCAGATAGTTGATGACGAACTGGGGAGCTGCACGACTGGCCCTGTGCCAGCATTTGTCTGCCAGCACAATCGCATCTTGCATTCTCGTGGACTCAGTCATCGCTTAGGCTTCAGAAGAGAGTCCGTCGGCATGCACATCCGATAGTAGACATACATCAGGACTCCAACAATCCAAGCGACAAGGCCGCTGGCAGCGAAAAAGTAAAAGACAAAGTCAATCATCATTACTCCACATAATGACCGGCGTGGTCGGCCCCCAATAGGCTCCCTCAATGTTGTACTCCACCCATTCCAGAGCCTCGTCTTCGGACATGCCGTCGATCTCGACAAAGTTAGCAATCAACTTCTCACCGGAATAAACAAGTCTTTCAACCCTTGAATTGCCATCCCAACAAAAGCATCTTCCAATGATTGCGTTATCTTGATCGCTGATCTTCAGCACCTCTTGTTCGTCGGTCATTTGAACAGTTTCTCCGCAGTTCGGTTGGTGGCCTCTTGCGAGCGCCAGATCTCCACTCTGGCCTGTGCTGCAACCAGATCCCAGCGCAGCTTCTCTTCTTGCTCCACAGCGATGCGTAGGCCATCGAGCAGGGACAGGTATTCGTGGTGAGCATAGGCCGCAGCCTCGCGCTCTGCAACGGTCTTGCTGGTGTCAGCACGAGACAGGATTGCTTTGAGACTCTTGCGGTACTCCTCCAGATAGATTCGTTCCGCTCTTGCCTTGGCGTAGGCCGGTGCGTTCTTGAGGATGTAGTCCACTGCCTTGTTCGGATCAATCTGTTCCATTCAGCGCCTCCAGTATCGTATTGATTGCTCGGCCATCTCGGATCATTGCCCCCGTGAACCGGAAGACTCTGAATCCCATCAGCATCGCCTCGTTGTACTTCTCACAGTCCTTCTCGAAACCGGCGCCAGTGGTATGCCTACCACCTGACCATGTTCCACCTTCTACCTCTACCGCAACACCTTTCAACACCCAACAAAAATCAAATCGCCAGCGTCTGGTCGAATGAAACTTGTACTCCATCGTGTAGCCAACGATCCGATGCAGTCGCAACTGAGAGAGCAGATCCAGCTCTAGGTTCGATGCCAGATTCCCTGCTCGCCTCGGTTTCCCGCGATCCACTGCAGCCGGATGTCCATCTCCAGTTGTTCGCGGCGTCCTTGGACTGGACTGCTTTGCAGAAAGTCTCTCAACCACTGCATCCCAGCCTTTCCTCGTCGAGTTCTTTCGCTTAGTAACCATCTGACCTCACATTGATGACGGAATTCTGGCGAGTGTCTCAGGCCATACTGAGGCGCTTGATTCTGAGACTCTCTTCGATCATCTTGTCCTCTATCATCAGGCAGTTTTGGCACATCTTCCCAGAGGCTGTAGTTTGCAGGTTCCATCGGCTTCCCACTTTCTGTCCGTTTTTTCTCATCCCACTGACCACCATGCACAAGGTGTCGCCAGTTTCCCTGAATTCATCGATCAGTTGACTCTTGCTTACTATGTGGCTCAGTGACTTTCCCTTTTGCGTGTGTACCGCATACATGGTTGCGCTCGCTCGTTGATTGCTACTTGCTCGATCTTTCCTTTGGCATGATGCTTCAGCGACAATGCCTTTGAACAACCTCGGTGCTTCGCGTAGCCTCAAGTCCAAACCTAACCCACCGGGCGCCCGAAAAAATCGCCTTCGGGCGGCTGTCAGCGGTATATCTAGACTCGAATGACTTAGTGGTCTGATCCACAAACTCCATCATCCTCCGGGGCGTCCTCTCGGTTCCCGGCTGCTGCCTCCCTCGCAGGAGACAGTGGTCATCGTTTATTGAGCTGCGACAGCTACAGTTATTCAGGGCTGGGTCATGGCCCCCGCTTGCCCAAAAGAAAAACCCATCACGGCTGGGCTTCAGGCTGCGGCGGAAGAGAACTGAGGCAGAACGAAAGTCTCGACAACCGAAGCCCATGCGTGATGGGTCTTGTTCTGCCTCTTGTTCGCGCTTCCGACGCGAGCCTGATTTTTCTCTCAGACAGGGTGATGCTACATCAATTATTCCTCTTCGTCAACTGCCAATAATTCCATCATGTACCATTCAATGTCGCCTCCTTCTCCTACTGCTTCGTCTATTTCTTTACCAAGCTGCAAAGCCGCAGTTTTCGGCATTTTCTGCAAAATATTTTCTATCAACATATTGATGATTTTGCTGTTCTTACGCCCCTCCATATCTGTTTCTTTGTGAAGTGTTTCAATTTCTTTTTTTAGCTTGTCAATCAAAACCTCATACGCCTCTTGCATGTGTTCCATCTTCGCTCTCCTCGGTTGTTTTCTGTTCAAAGTCCAACGACATCTGCGGGTCAGGCTCTTCCACTTCCACCGTCTCCGGCACATAGATCCACATCTCGAACTTCATAGCGCCTCCCTCATCAAAGCCACCAGCCCCCATAGGCCAGTGCGCTGGTGTAGATCGTTCGCATCCTCGCCTTCGATGGGCGACATCAACCACGGCAGGCCAGTCGCTTCTGCGACCTTCTGGCCAGTCCCAGACCTATCGTGATCAGCGAATACCATGCGGTTGCCGCCGACCCGCTCGGCCACATACTGCAGGTTGCCGGCCGAGAAGCAGACCAGCACCGCATCCTGCCGGTACATGGCCTTTAGCCCCTCGAGCACCGACAGCCCGGTCGCATAGCCTTCCACCAACCAAGTCCAACCGGCGGTCTTCGGCCCGAGCCGGAACACGGCGCCCTTGGCTCGTCCACCGGGCATGAACTTCTTCTCGCCCTCCCGGCTTACTGACTGCAAGCTGACAATCGCATTGGTCTTGTAGTCGCGCATCGGGATCAGCAGGTTGTCGTCCAGAATCAATCCTGCGGCCTTTGGGAAGCCTTTCTTGACCAAGTAGGCATGACCACCCAGTTCGGCGCTGGAAAGCGCCAGAGCGGCCTTTTTGGCGGCCTGAGCGTGCTTCCTGTCCTGCTCCCTCTGGGCGGCGTGCATGTCCTTGATCTGGCGCTCGCCGACATTGGCCCGAATCACCCCGTCTTCCCGCCACGAGGCAAAGTTTTCCATCGTCGCCCAGTTCTTGACCACGCCCCGCCGGCCGTCGAACAGGTACGCCCCGTTCTTCTTGCGCGGCTTGTCGATGGTCGATACCCGGTGCCACTTCCCGTCCTGATATAGCCGGTCAATGATCAGGCCGTTGTTTGCTGCGAAGTCGAGGAAGTTCATGCTGCCTTCATCCTTCGAGAATACGCCATGAGATTGCTGCGGACTTTGTTTCGTACCTCATTGCGCGGATAGACCGCGACCTCCGGGGAGTAGCGCGTTGTGGGCCAAACCCCATAGATCGAACGATACTGCGCCAGAGCGAACTTTTCCGCCGAGAAGTGGTGGCCCTTCTTGATGTCGTTTGCAATCCAACAAAGCTCCCTCCATACGAGCTTCTTGTCGTCCATCCACTTGTTTTCCTTCACCCGCTTTTTGGATAGATCTACTTCCGACAATCGCCCGTTTCTCATATCGACTCGACTCTTCTGGCCAACGCGCTCTGTGCCGCACGCAGGACAAATCCGCTGCGTGTGAACAAAGCCGCAGGAATGGCACTTCGCGTCTTTCTTTTCCTGCTCGGTCTTTTCCTTTCTGACCTTCTTGTCGTACTCAGACGACTGAAGATCAGACACGCCATGCTCGAACACCTCTTGCGTATCGCCAAGGAAGCGAAGCAGGTTGCCAGCATGATCCAACCACAGGGCGAACTCCTTGCCCTCGTGGGATCGCATCACGCGCCCGATCTGCTGGATGTGGCCAGACAGGCTCTTGCGGTACGGCCGCGCTCCGATGCCGACCTTGATGTCGGTCACATCAAATCCTTTGGCCAAGGCTTCGCATGAGACCAGCCCGATGATCTGCGAGTCAGGGCGGCGGAACTCTTCGATCAGCTCCCGACGCCGCTCGCTGCTGCCGTCCAGATAGCTGATCTGCTGGAAGTTGTAGCCGCGCTGCTGGAACATCTTGCAAAGCTCGGCTCCATGAGCGACCGTGGCGGAGAAGGCAATCGTCTTGGCAGGGCCATCGAAGTATTGATTGGTCTTGCTGATCCATTCCTCAACGACATCGCCAACGATCTTGATGCCGCGCTCTTCCATCTCCTTTTCTTTCCACTCGCCATCGAACTTGGTCTCGGCGCCAGTCATGTCGATTTCCTTGGCCGCGTAGCACTTGAGCGGCACCAGCCACTTCTCATCAATCAGCTTGTTCGTGGTTGTGGAGTTGACGACATTCGAGAAGATCGTTCCCATGCCCTTGGTGAAGGGCGTTGCTGTCAGGCCGATCACGCGAGCCGGCGTGTTCTTGCAATAGTCCAGCACCGACTTGTACATGGTGTGGCTCTCGTCCCACACAATCAACGAAGGCGCATCGATCTCGCGTCGAGCAAGAGTCTGGGCACTCACCACTTGAATCGGCTCCCACGGGCGATGGCGCCAGTGGTTGGCTTGGATCACCCCATGCTTGATGCCGTAGCGATCCAGCGTCATCGAGGTCTGGTCAACGAGCGACACGCGATCACAAACGAAGAATGCTCGCGTGCCCTTGTTGAATGCCTCGCCCAACAAATACGCTGCCATCACGGTCTTGCCTGACCCGGTCGGGGCGACCAGCAACTGACACCGATGCCCCTCCCGGATACCCGTTCTCAGTCGATCAATACAGTCTCTCTGATAGTCTCTTAGTTCATCGAAATTCATGGTTTCCTCGGTCTGTCAACAAGAAAAATTGGTCGAAATTGACCAATTTATTTTTGCTTCAACGCCTCATTTTCCTTCTCAAGTTTTTTCACTCGCGACGATAAGTAGTTGTTTTGTCTCGTCATTTCAGAGCACTTGTTCTGCCACTGGTCTCTGGCCGCCGTCATTGAATTTAAAGCGCGTTGCAGTTTGCGAAGCTCTTCCACTTCCCGGCTTTCCTTGACCGCGCTGCACGCAGCCAGCTCTTCAGACAGGGCAATGTAGTTGGTCTCCAGCATCTGGTATTCCTCAAGAGGAACCATCTCCTGACGCGGCGTCTTTAGTTGCTTTTTCTCTTTTGGCTCTTTGGCTGCTTTCTTCTGCGTCTCAGGATCTTGCTTGGACAGCTTGGCAGCTTCTGTTACCGACATCCTGCCTTGCTTGACCGCCTCTTGAACCTCCGGCTCTGCGTTGATGGCTGCCTTGGCCGCCTTCATTGTCGTCATTGATACCTGCGTCAGCTCTGCCGCCTTCTCCAAAGTCATGGACGCAACTTGCAGGCTCTTGCTTGGGCGTCCCGCTGATTCCGACCATTCAGCCAGCTCTGCAAAAATGAACGACCTCTGGCTTGGATTCAAATGACGACGATGCAAGTTCTGCGACAACACGAACGCAACAGGATCTTCTCCATCCCAGTCCGCCATCCGCATCTTTTTCACATTCAACTCAAGACACGCCTTGTACCGATGCCAGCCGTCAATGATCTTGCCTTGATAGATCAAGATCGGACTCCGCACACCATTCATGTCTATGTCATCAACCAACGCTCTGAATTGCTCATCGCTCATCGGAGGAAACGCGGAACTCAAGGGATGCTGTGTGTAGCTCATTTTACTTTCTCCAGTTCAGGCCAAATCTGCGGCCACAGTTTCGGAAACAATGCTTTTCTCCCTACCCTTCCCTTCGTCGCCAATTCCACCGGGTAGGCCAGCAGAACCAGCTTGTATGGAGGAATTTCCTCCATGTGCTTCCAATCGCTCACAGTAGACATCGCTGAATAACTCAGCCTTGCCGCCTGCGCCGTACCACCAACCGCATCAATGATGCTGGTCGGCGTGATTTTCTTTGACATAGACCCTCCGTAAAAAAAGCAGTTGACAGCGTATTCGCTTTTGCGTATCTTGTCAACCGTTCCCTTCGGGAGCGCGAACTTGGGAGAAGCGAATGGAAAACTGGCAGCAGCAAGCAATGCAGGAAAGGATGCAGGAACTGATTGAGGCTCTACAGAGAGCCGAGACTGGTAAAGCAAGTGGCGATGATTGGAAGATCATCTATTTTGAGTGTGGCATCAGGAGAGAAAAAAATGAGCTTAAAAGTATCGGAAACTAAGGGCGACTTCAAGCTGGCACCGCCGGGCAATCATCTTGCTCGGTGCTATCGAGTGATTGATCTGGGCACCCAAAAAACGATCTGGAATGGCAAGCCAAAAGTTTCCAAGAAAGTCCAAATTGTTTGGGAGCTGCATGGCGAAGATGCTGATGGCAATCCGTTGACTATGGACGATGGCCGTCCGCTGTCAGTGCAAAAGCGTTTTACTCCAAGCCTTGGGCCGAAGGCCACTTTGCGCGCTGTATTGGTTTCGTGGCGCGGCCGTCCGTTCACGCCGGAGGAGCTAGAAGGCTTCGAGCTGCAGAACATATTGGGCGCGTGGTGCATGTTGACCCTGACGCACGATACCCGCGACGGGAAGACCTATTGCAACATCAGCTCTGTGACCGGCGTGCCTTCCACCATCAAGAAGATGGGGCTGCCACAACCCTACAACGAAAACATCTGGTTTGATGTTGATAAGCCTGACATGGAGGTCTTCAATAGCTTCCCTGATTACTTGAAGGAAACCATTCAGAACTCACCGGAGTGGAAAATGCGTACTGGCGACTATGAGACCAGTGAGCACATCAGCCAGCCAGAGCCGGAAGATCAGTCTGACGACATTCCGTTCTAGGGGGCGATATGAGTCTAACCATCAGCAAAAACGATCACCCCGCTGAGTCAACGCACTGGTACACCCGCGATGGTCTTCCGGCGTATGAGGTGATGGCCAAGAACGGCAACATGCGCCCCACTACCTTGGCAGACGCTCGCAAGATGAACCTGCTGCCATCGGTCTCGACCATCATCAAGTGCGCCGCCACGCCGGGTCTGGAGCAGTGGAAGATGGAGCAGATGCTCTTGGCCGCCCTGACTCTCTCGCGCCTGTCTGGGGAGTCGGAGGTGGACTTCCTCAAGCGGGTGCGTACTGATAGCCGGGAGACGGGAAAGAAAGCTGCCGAGCGCGGAACCAACATTCACACGGCCGTGGAAGGCTTCTACCGAGGCGATGGCATCAAACAATACCCGGAGATGATCCGCGCCGTGGAGAACGCCCTGACCGACAAGTTTGGCCAACAGGACTGGCTCGCAGAGAAGTCGTTCGCTTGCAAGACTTTTGGCGGCAAGGTGGATCTGTGTTCCGGTGCTGCGGTGTTGGACTTCAAGACCAAGGAGTTCACATCCGACAAGCTGCCGACCGGCTTTGAGGAGAACACCATGCAGCTTGCAGCCTACCGGCAAGGGCTTGGCCTTCATTCCGCTCGCTGTGCGAATGTCTTCATCTCAGTCAATGAGCCGGGCTTGGTGCATATCGTGGAGTGGGATGAGGATGATCTAAATCGAGGCTGGAAGATGTTCAGCGGCCTGTTGGACTACTGGTATGCCAAAACACAATTGGGAGCAATTTAATGAGACTCGTTGACCTGATCAATTACCTGTTTGCTTACGATGCAATGGCTCCGGAGCTGATCCCGGTGGAGAACTTCAAACCCACAGACCCCCGCCGGTATGACGAGCGCCGCAAGGGATGCGTGAAGTACCTGCGCGAGCGTAACTTGTACATCTTGGACGGGCATTTCGTTCCTACCAAGGCAGCCAATACCGACATCACAGTGATCTTCAACCGCGCCCGCCAGCAGCTCGGCGCTCAACTTATTCAGGTGGCGAAATGAAAGCTCTGGCAATCGCAGCAACAGCCCTTCTGGGCGCTTGCGCCTCTCTTCCGGGTGCCAATACCAAGATCGAGCCGGTCGTCGCTCCTGCGGCTCCTGACGCGGCTTCCGGGCTGGCCGTCGAGAAGGAGGTGCAGGCGCTGACTCGGGCTGAGGTCATCGCCGGCATCAACGAGTGCGAGGCGGCGGGTCTGCGGCCGGTCGTCTTGTCAACGAAGCGCCGGGTCAATGGCCAACAAATCCCTGCCGTCGTGGAGGTGACATGCCTGCCCAAGATTCAACAAAAATGAGACCGGCAGCCAAGCGAGTCATCGAAGCGATGCGGGAGGTGCGCCTTGCAAACAAGGAGATCACTACCCGCAACATCGCGGAGCAGTTGGGCATCAAGGTTCAGACCGTGGGCGCCAATCTGCAGAAGATGGCTCACGAAGGCTTGATCAGACGCCACGGCATGATTCTTCAGTTCGACGGCGTCAATCGCGCTAAGAATGTGCTGTGGCGTATCAACACACTACTGGTAAGGAAGTTAGAAAACAATGAACACACGATGGAGACTGGTGGGACACCCGGCTCAATGCTCAAAGTGCCACGAGATAAAAGAACCGGGCAATTTTCGGAGAACAAAGTTCGGAACGCTGTCTAGTTGGTGCAATCAATGCACCAATCAGAAGAGCAGAGAGTATTACCACCAGTGGCTCAGTAAAGCAGCGAGGGAGAGAGGATGATGTTCTGGAGCGGATTGTTCATGGTGCTGGTTTCATTCATCGTGTTCGTTGGGTTCTGCGATCCGGTGAACAGCAAACGGGTGTGGCTGGAGGATGCCTGTGCGGCGGTGATGATGATGGGCTTTGGTATCGCGGTGATTGGTGCGCTGTTGTGGATCGGGAGGGTGCTGGGATGAGCTATACGGTGAAGATAGACACGGCGTTGGCGGATGGCGTTGTCGGCGGCGGCGGGATAAGGCCAGACACGAGTCAAGTGATGGAGTACATCAGCCATCATGTGATTGGTAACAATCCTGACGATCCCGTGCATGGTTTTTCAGCAACAACAGAATTGGCCGAATTGTGTTTTCTTACGCAATTTGCTGAACTGGCCAAGGAAGCGGAAGGTCATTTCCTGTTCGTGCGGAAAGCTCCGACATTCGAGACGGAAAGTCAATTTGAGGGTGGAACCAAATGGCGTGTGATCGGCAGGTTCAGCATTGCCAAACTGAAGGAGAAGAGGGATGAATAACAAAAACATCATCGCCCTACCCGCATCTGTAAATTTCACGCCAGAGCAAGCGTTGCTGTCGATGCTTGAATTCTGTCGAGCAGACAATCTGTCGGATGTCATGGTGATCGGGTATGACGCAGACGGTGTGCTGATTATTC
>Ga0181344_1000812_pt1 | contig 12030 bp, 16 predicted proteins | sample Su13VDMLBDD_FD_130098 | JGI IMG/M metagenome (GOLD analysis project Ga0181344, IMG submission 130098) | Freshwater viral communities from Lake Michigan, USA - Su13.VD.MLB.D.D | ecosystem: Environmental > Aquatic > Freshwater > Lake | place: USA: Michigan | collected 2013-07-15
ATTAGACAATCCACCTGTGTAACCATAAGCAACATCTCTAGAAGATTTCAAGTAAGCAATGTTTTTACCAAAACCATCACCCAATCCGTAGTTAACGAATGTAAATCTTGAAGACTCTGCTGGATAACCATTCTCATCTAAGATAGTGTTGAATGTTACGTCATCATAAGCTTTCATGTGCATAACTGTCAATGAACCACCTAATTTGAATTTGTACTGAGTCCAAGGAGTTTCTGTGTAAGACAATCCTGTTGGGCCACCTGGTACTAAAGAATTACCATCAACTTTAATGAAATAATCTTTCATATCTTTGAAGTAACCTTGAGTTATTTGGTTGATAGCCTCATCAAACAATCTCAATCCAATCTCTCCAGTCCACATTACAACATTTCTTTGGTCATAAGCAACTCTACCGAAGAAAATATCAGTTAAGAAGTCTCTTACTAATCCAATAGAGAAAGTGTTATAGTATTCTCTGTATCCATCCTCCAAGATTTCTTGAAGACCTGGTCCTTGATTTACATAGTATCCTGTAGACTCATCTACTACTGTAGAAGAACTTCTTTGATACATCAAATGTAATTCTTTTTCCATTTCGAATTCTTTGTTGAATTTAACCTCAGCAACAGAAGTAATATACATATTATTCTTGATTGGAGAGTTCATTGCTTTTTGAATTCTGTTTTGGAAGTTTTCTTGAGACTCACCTTGTTTTCTTCCTGCAAGGATTAACAAATCTGCCTCAGTCAAGTTACCGTTCAATTTTCTTTGAGCAGCATCTCCTGTCATTTGGTATTGTTTTCTGAATCTAGAAAGACCAGAACGGAATTTAATTTTTCCGATTGAATCTACACTCATTGAACCACCTTTTACAGAACCTTCAGAGTAAGTAGAAGACATTTTCATTACTCTTGAACCAATAACAAACAAGTCAGTTGGTACAAATAATGTAGGGTCATCAGTCATAAGTTTTACAGTGTAAACAGTGCTTGAACCGTCTTTTTGACCTGCACTCATTACACGCATGTTGAATTTTTTGCTGTCTGTGAATACCAAAGTATCACCTTCAACAAAAGTTCCTAAATCTAATTTTAATTTGAATGGTCTTTGTCCTGCACCTTTTGTAGTGTTAGATGGCTCAACATCTTCAACCAACAATGCTGGTCTGTAACCTGATACCATGAATTCCCATTCTACTTTGTTACCTTCTACGGTAATTGTGTCTGCACCTTGAGCAAGTTCCAAAAGTGGAGCTGTACCGTCAAACAATGTTTTCATTGAAGCTAATTGACCCATACCACCCAAAGCATCTACGTCAGTTTTAATTAAACCTGATTGATATAGATTGTTCAAGTTAGTATAATTCATACCCCAATTACGGTCTCCTGTTAACATAGGAGCCTTAATGATTCCGAATTTACTTTGTGATAATTTCATTTTTTTTAAATTTATTTATTTTAATTGATGAATTCTATTTTAAAATCGTTAGATTCTTTCTTTTTACCTGCTGTCTTCTTTATAGAGTCTGCAAGTTTGCTTCTAACTTTACTTTCAATTTCTACTTTTTCAGATTTATCAGAAAGCCCTTCATATAATTTGTAAGCTAATGCCACCATTTTTTCTGGGTCTGACAAATACTCATTAAGTACTTTTTTAAATCCTGTTGACCTTCCTACGATTTGACCTTTATTGTCTTTAATATCCATAGGAGAAAAAATAAAATCTTCAAGATTTGTTTTTTGGTTTTTAGCAATAACTACATTATCACTTTTACCAATTTTGATAGTTTCTCTTATTTTGTTCACTGTTTTAGAATATTCTTCTCTCTGATAACGAGCATATTCTTCTTGTGACTTTATTAACTCTTCTTCTTGTTTCTCTCTGTATTTTTGTAAATCAGATTGAATTTTAGAAGCTTGGTTAAACAATTTGTTTTTTTCTTTATAACCCTCTACAAGTTCTTCTGCTTCTTCTTCCTCTAAACCTTTTACAGATTGTAAATAAGTTTTTACTAGAGCTGTGGCATTATCTTCATCTTCTATATCTACATCCACCCAATTTGTGTCTGCATGTAAATTAATATAATCGTCAATATTACCTCCGTTTTTCAAGAAATTAAGAACACCGTCTACTTTAGGGTCATCTATTTTGTAAGCATTTTTAACCATACTCACTGCTCTATCTTCTAGAGTTTTTTCATAAGCATCATATAAAGACTCTTCGTCACCTTCCCAATCTGATGGAATATCTAAAAGATTTTTCTCAGCTAATTCTTGAGCAAAGATTTTCAAAGGACTTTCTTCTGTATCATCCTCCTCAGTTTCTTCTTCCTCTTCTTTTACTTCAGACTCTTCTTCAGACTCTTCAGTTTTTTTAGCTTTCTCTTCTTTTTTCTTTAAGATGGCTTTCTTTTCTTCATCAGTTAGGTCTAACTCATCTAAGTTTGACTCATCCACTAAATCAGGGTTAACTAAATCAGAGTCATCATCTTCTTCTTCAATCTCATTAAGAGTTTGAATTTTGTCTGTTAGATTATTGTCATCTAGCATACTATCGCTAAATTCCATAATCTCGAAATCTAGATTACTTTCTTTCATATTGTTTTTGTTTTTTGTGTGTAAAATTGTATTGCAAAATTGAAAAAAAATTATTTTTTTATTGAATTTATTTTTGTATATTACAAGGATTTGTTACATAACTATTTATAAATCAACTATTTAATATTTTTATTATCTTTACCCATTAAAGCTATTTCTTTTTCTAATTTTTTATTTTGTAATTCTATTTGCTTCATTTTCTCCTCTTTTAGACTAACATCTGCTGTTGATTGATTTTTAAGCATTTGTAATTCTACTAGGTCATTTTCATTATTTTCGTTAACATCATTAGCTCTAGCAAACCTCTCAGCATTAAGTTCTGCTGCTTGAAGAGTAGTTAAGTTTTTATCATCAGCAATTTGTTTTTGAACTCTCAATCTCTCTTGTTCCATTTGAGCTTGCATTTGCATTTGTTGCTGTTGTTGCTCTTGTTGAGCTTTTTGCATTTCCTCTTCTTTAGCTTCTTTTTGAACTTGTATTCTATTAATAATGTTCTTAACCTCTGTAGCATTCTCTGATGTTATAATCTCAGCAGCTATTCTTAAATCTCCACCACCATTTTGAATAATAGGTTGCATAAGTGATTTAAACTGATTAAGCATTTCTGTATCTCTTAAAGTATTTGTAATATATACTTTATAGTTATAGTTAGCAAAATCTGAATATTCTGTATTTAATGTAGCAACACTTAAATCAGAAAGGATATAAGACGCTTTTAAAGGGTTTTCTTTGTAAATTACTTTACATACTTCAATATAGTTCTCTACAGCTCTCTCTTTAACGTAAGAATGCATATAAAACCATTTCTCAGTTTGGTTAGAAGACTGTATAATACTTTGTTGGTTATTACTAACAGATTCGTAAGGAGATTGCATTCCTAATCTTGCAGGGTTGTAACTCATTGCTTGAGTCATTTTTCTCTCTATATAATCAAGTAATTGTATTTTCTGAGCAATCTCTTGTGTATGAGATAAGTCTATTGATTTCCAATACTGAGGGTCAATACCAAGACTTCTCATATCTCCATCTCTAGAAGCACTAATCAATGCCACTTTAAATTTCTTAATATAAGTCATCCATTGTGTAGGAGTCATATCTTTTGGTATCTGCTCATTCAAACCTAATAGGACTTTACCTATATCAGTTTTCATCACCTCAATGATTTGATTTACAATAACATTATATAAAAACTGCCAAGGTTTTCCTAAGTCAGCAATTGCTACTGCCATAGAGTTTCTTGCAGAATAAACTGTACCTGTGTAAGGGCCTCTAATTTGGAAAGGATTATCAATATCTCTGTATTGGTTAGGAACTGGCTCTACCTTCAAATAAACTTTAGGGTTGGTGAAGATTTTATATCCTTGCCAGTATTCTGGAATCCAAATGATTTCTTGTTTAATGTCATTAGCTTTGTCAAAAACATAAGTTTCATCAACTATGTTTCTTTCTAATGTACCATTCTCATTTAATCTATAAATATATTTAATTTTCTTCAAAGATTTCCAAACCACATGGGTTACACGAATTCTTCTAATTTTATAGTTGTCATTATAGTTATCTTCCCAAGGGTCAATCCAACTTGGAGTTGTCTCAGGGTCTGTAGGATTCATAATAGCGTTAGGAATAATCTCCCACACTTTAGAATCACTTGGAGAGTTTAATGTAGACTCGTATTTATCAAACACTTCTCTCTCTTCTTCTGTAATTATATTACCAAACTTTTGATATATCTCATATATAGAAAGATATTCATCATAAGTGCACCAATCCACTTCATCTAAGTAATCTACATCTTTAGATTTAGCATAATTGAAATATAGAGGGTTACAAGCTTTAATTGTAGGCTTTCCATTATACTCACCTGTCCAATATACTTCTTCACCTGTAATGATTACATCTTTCCAACCTTTATCAAATATAAACTTTAATCTGTCTGTACGGATATGATATTGTAAGATTTCATCAGTTACTTTTTCTTCAGGCAATCTAAAGCCATGAGCCATATAGTTCTCCACTTCAACAGGAGTCATCTTTATAGCAGCTTCTTCTAACTGAGCTTGAAAACTTTCTTGTATTTGTTGTAGCTTCTCTTGATATTGAGGGTCTGTATTAGGGTCAATACTAGCCGCAGCTTCCTGCATTTTTCTTTGATTCTCAACCTGAAGCTTCTTTATTATATCTTCTTTAACAATTTTTGCTGTATTCTCAAGCAATAAATCTTTTCTAGTTCTTTGTCTAACAGATTCACTATTAGAGTTAGTTGTTACCACTCTAATATTAAAAGGTCTTTTAATCTCTTCTCCTTCTAAATCATGAAGCACTGTTTGTAAAACTGGGAAATGGATAAAGTCACTTTGGTTGAATTCAATTTCAGGTATTGCTACACCTAAATCACTTTCTACAACTTTACCTGTCTCTAAAAAACTGTTAAAGTCCATACGACCATTATACAGTTCATAGTTAATTTTGAACTTTTCTTTCTTTTCGTTATAATAATTATATTGATTACAGAAATAATCCATTTTCTTTCTAGCCCAGGCATACTTATCTGCTATCTTCTTTTTGTAAGAAAGCCTATCTGTACCAGGACCAGAGAGAATTACATCTTCTGTAGCGTTACCATTAATTACCATTATTATCGGTTTAAATTACAAATTTATAAATAAATTTTTATATTTCTTTTTTTTATCTTTAAAAACTAATTAAACTCTTGCTTTTTAGTCTATTATTATATAAATCAGAGTAAAAGTTTGTAGCTGTTCTCTGAGAAATCTGTTCAGTTTCTTTTATCACCACTTCTTTATCTTGCTCTATCCATAACATTAACAATAAAAATGCTGACACTCGGTCAAAGTTGCCCTTATCATTATATTGAATTAATTCTTCAAGCAATAAATCATCTTTTATTGTATTTAAATTTCTTTCTACCACTTCTCTGCTAGTTCCATCAGCTAATTCTTCTGTATAACTTTTCTTTTCATCTAATAGCCATTGTTGAGCTAATCTAAGAGCATATTGTTTTAGAGGATTAGTCATTGGAATACCCACATCATATTTAAATGAAGGGTCTCTTAAAGCTTTCTCTATAATTTGTTTAGGTGTTGGAGCTAATAAATGATAGTTCCCTGTACGCATACAATAGTTTTTAAAATCAATGATGTTGTTCTCAAACATCACCAGAGCATTAAAGTATTTAGCAGCTATAACACATTGATAATGAATATCATCTGGTTTATCATACCTTCCTACCCACCAAGCAACCAACTCATTACCATTAGCATCCACTGTATTATTAGATTTATATACATAAATAGCAGCTAATGATGTACCACCACCTTCATCTTTGATAGGGTCATAAACTATTTTATATAAGTTAGGAGCAATTAAGCCAGCAGGAGGATGTTCATAAAACTCCCAAGCAGATGCTAAATTAGATTTTGAATCATGAGGAAATCTATCTATAGGTCTCAAATCAAAGTCAGGTTTAAATTTAACACCATAGATGTAGTCCTTATCCTCTAATAATACCCCCATGGTTCTTAAATGTTTTTTATACCCATACCTATCATTTGTAGCTTGTTGTTCTCTAAGCATAACCACAGGAAACTTATTACCTGTTTTAGACAAGAACATCTCAGAAGGCTTAATAGGTCTTGACATGATGTATTCATCATAAGCAGAAGTGTTATTTGCTTTCTTTTTCTGCTCTCTCACTTCCATTTCATACTTTAAAGCTTGCTCTACATCTGTATTTCCCATCTTATCTTTATATGCTAAGTTGGTGTAAATAGCAGGTAGGAAGAAACCTATTGTTCCTCTTCCTTCATAAATATCATTAAAACCTAAGAAATCATAAGCCTCTGGGTCTCTGAATATTATCTCAGACTCAATAACTTTTTCCATATCTCCACCTGTACCTAAATAGAAGGAAGAACCAAATTTACCTGCTCCCATATCTTGTGTAGACTCGTTGGCACCATGAACTGTTAAGATTTTATCTTCCAATCCCACCTCTTCTACAACTAATACGTTATAACGACCTCCTACAGCTGCTTGTTTGTTGTCTTTGTAAGTCTCATGCACCACCATAGAACCTGTACCCTGTTTAACAGAGTTATTTCCTATCTTTTTCTCATACTCAAACCTAAATGCATTCTTAGAATTACCTACTTTAAGAGTTCCTGAAGAATTTCTTGAGAATGGAGGTGGATAGTATTCTCTATCTGTATATCCTCCAGGTAAATGAGAAAGTGAATTAGCAAATTTGTCTAACAACTGAGAAGATTTTGCTGAGTTAGCAGAACCACAGAATATTTCCACTTTATTTCTACCTGATAAGTAATCTTCAACTGTTTTAGCTCCATCTGTTACCCACTCATGCTCCATAATTGCAGATGCCATAAAGGATTTTCCTCCAGAACGGCTTCCTAACAGAAACAAATTCAATGAGTTATTGTCATATAATGGGTTTCCTAATGGTTTTGTATGTGTAGAATTTAAATACTCTAAAGGGTCAACATACGTTTTTAGAGTTCCATCTTTTTTATAACAATTATCTGTAAGATTATTTAAAAACTTTAAAGGAATGTCAGGAAGACTTTCATCATTAAGTTTATCATGCTTTAACTTTACAGTCCAATTACAAGTGTATTCTTCATCTTCTTCAAATCCACTAAAACCTCTACAAATAAACCAACAATTAAATAATGTCCAGTTTATATCTAACAAATTAGGTCTAGATAGGATACGTTGCTTACCATCTTGAATTGTAATTGTATGATAATTAGTGAAGTAGTTTAATGGAGGATTCATATATCTCCATCTTTCTCCTTCTGGAGTTTCTTCTGTTGCCCAAAATCCATAGATTAATTCCTCTAACTCTTTCATCCAATATTGTTCATAAGCAGAACTATGTGGATGTAGTTTAGGATGATTTTTAATAAACTTAGTGTTATCGTAAATCTGAGGAAAAATTGAATCAGTTTTTATTATCATTATCTAGGTGGTCCTGGTTTTATATCTAACATATCTTCAGGTGTTGGAGTAGTTGACATAATATTTTTTATAAAGTCTTCTATAGTAAAGTTCTTAGTCATAGGAATAACTTTAACTTTTACAGGAGGCAGTATGATGTGGTCAAATTCACTAAAGTTTTTAATAGTTTCTCTAAGAATTCTTTTTGTGTCTTTTGCACTCTCAATACCTTCTACTTCAATCACTCTTTCTTTTGTATCAATTAAGATTATCATCTGCTTCTTGGTTTTCTTTCTGAGCTCTTTCTTCTAACTCTTTTTGCCAAGCTTCTTGCTTTGCTTTATCATAAGTTTTCATGATGCTTGATAACCAAAAATATTTTCCTTCTTTTAAAGAAAATCTTTCTCTTTGCTTTGGTTGATTGTGAATGTTTGGTTTATTCATTGGATACATAATCTATTGTTTTAGGTGTTATTTTTTATTTAATAATTTCTCAGAAAAAGATTCTTCTCTTCCTCCTCGAGCTCTTGTTTCAATGTTTTCTTCTTGATATTCTTTATAAACTTTACCAAAGGCTTCCCAAATTGGCTTAGAGTCCTTCATCATCTTATCTAAAGCTTCAAAAGTATTCATATCATAAGTGACACTTTCTAAAAACTTATTTCTTTCTTCAATTTTATCATGCCACACTTTAAGTTCTCTCTGTATCTTACTTAATACTACTTTTGGATAGGCATCTATTAAATGCTGATACCTTGCAAATGTAAATTCAGGGTCTTTAATAAAGAATGTTTTAATTTCTTCTTCTCTTTCGTCTAATCTCAACCTTATTTTAGGACTGTTTATATCACATAATAAATAAATTGCCCACATCACCATAGATGTTTTCTTTTTATCCGTTATAGAGGTGTAGAATGCATCATACGGGGCAACAAATTTAAACTCTGGATTAACTTCCCAAAATTTATGTTTAAATTCTTCGTAATTATTGTTTTGTATTAAATTGTAGTCCATAATTAATATTCATCAAAGTAATCTATTCTTTCACCATGTTTAAAGTTATACAAATCTTTTGTATTTATTAAATCCCCTGTTTCTCTATCTCTAAATTCCTTAACTATAATCTCTTCAGTCTCATAGTAGTTTCTTGTTATTTCGTCTCCTGCTTTAATCTTTCTTGCTGCTATTAATGAATGGCCATTAACCTTTACATTAGGGTCAAAAGAATGATTAATTTCTTTTACCACAGGGTCTAAAATATGATAGTTGTCATCTAATTGTATTGTGTACTGGGTAGGTGTCTTATGCTCCTCGCAACAAATGAATAAAACAGTTTCACCTGCATAGAATTCTTTTGTGGATACAACTATCTTTAATTTTCCTTTTTTTACTATTTCAAAATTATTCATCTAGTCTGTCTTTAAAAATTTGAACTAAATCCTCATAGAAAAGATGTACATCTTCTCCTTTAAGTAATTTGTTTTGTTGTGTTGTGGGTAGGGGTAGAGTCTTTAACTGTTCATTAAAATCAACTAGATGTCTTCTCTTCTTAAAGAAATCTTTTGGATAGATGTTATTGTTATTAAAATCTCTCCAAGACTCGATTCTAGGAAAATGAACTACACTAATTATACTTTTATCTAAAAAGATAATAGGAACTGTAGTGTTTAATAGTAAAAAGAATGCGGAACTAGAGCATTGCTCTAAAGGATATATAACTATATCTTCGTAATCCTCTATCATGGTCATCAAAGGATATATATAATTAATATAACCCCCAGGGGAATTAATAAATAAGTTTACTGGTTGTGTATTTGTATTTAAAAAATTAATTAAATTCACAGAGTTCTCTAAATCAAACTCTCCTTCAAAGATGTATGTAATTCTCTTATCAGAAAACTCTAAGTTAGCCAAAACTTCTTTCAATTGCTCTTCTTCCTCTGTCATATTATACTAATTCAGCTGCAACTGCTAAGGAAACTGTTGTGCAATTCCCTGAAACATAAACATATTTCGTACCTGGTGATGTTAAGTGTCTACTGAAAGTTATTTCAACAGATTCACCTGGTTTTAATATTTGGCCTGGCTTCATATTGTTAGGAGTTGTACATCCACAAGAAGATGTTACACCTCTACAAATAAAATCTGCCTCTCCAATATTAGTTAGCGTGGATTTACCTGTGCCATGGTCATTTCTCTTGCCTTTTACTAACACTGTTGCAGGACTAAACTGTAATACTGTATTTTCCATTGTTAAAAATTTAGTTTATTATCTATTTTAAATTGTGTCCATTCTTTTTCTCCCATCATATCAGGGAAACAAGGGTTTTCTTTTCTCTTACACCCTTCTGTACCATAAAACAAATCAGGGGTTTCACATCCACACTCTAAACAACTACCATTTAATGTACAAGGTTTAGCTGCTTCTGCTCTCCACAAGACTTGTTCTTTCTCCCAATCAGGCAAAAAACCTGCCTCCCTGACTTGAGCAGAGAGGAAGTTTTTTACATTCTTAAAAGTTATTTTTGCTGGATTATTAGCGTTTGGATTAGCAAACATATAAATATTTTTATAGACTTAATACATCCCAATTTTCCATAAAATCTCCACCTTCCATTTTATCATCTTCTTCTTCAGTGTCTTCTTCTTCCATTTCTAGTGGGTTTTTTTCAAAATATTTCTTAACACAAGAATATTCTCCTTCTCCATCGAAAGGATATTTATCCACTGTTAAAAGCCATCCATTACTGATTTTTTCTAAAGTTTTTGAAACTTCTTCTTTCTCAGTTCTTTTTTTCAGAGTAAAGGTTTCTTTTTCTGAATTCATTTCTTTTGTTAAAGAAATCATTTTCTTTTTGTTGTTCATCATCATTGGTGTTTTCATTTTAAATAGTATGTTTAATGGTTATTAAATCTTCAGGGATAAGGAATGTCAACTCAAGTGGAGTTTCTGGTTCCTCAATTTTATGACAATAGAATGCAAATGGTAGCATACCTTGCAAATAAGAACCAAATACAGGTCTTGCATCTTTGTTAGGGTCATTACCTTCAGGGTGTTTGTAGCTTACAATTGGTCTATCTACAAAATTATCTCCTACAGAAACAATATCTCCAACTTCAAAAGAAGCATTAGGTCCTGCTTTAAGGATTTTAAATGCATTCTTAATCTCTGTAGCTTGTTTTTCAATTCCTACAAGTACATTTGAAAGAGAACTCTTTTTTGCATAACATTGTACTAACAAATGTTTGTCTTTTGTGATTTCGTAATCAAATTGAGGGATTGCCTCTTCTTTAAATTCTTTTACTGTCATAATTTTTTTGGTTTATAATTTAAATTTTTTAATGTTAATATGTGTCTTTTTACTTTTTCTTCATTTCTTTTATAGAAAGCTTCTCTCAATCTAGCTCTTATCTTACCTATACTTGGGATAAACTTTCCAAACTTCTCAAAATAAATCTCTCTTTCAGGATTTCTTTTTGACTCTGCTCTCACCTCATTTAAAAATATTCTATATATCTTCTCAACTTCTTTTTCAGAAAGACCTAATTCTTCTGAAACTTTCTTATATAACCTTTTCATAAACAAAATATTATATATAATGAACAAAGATACAAAAAAATATATAAAATAGTTAATTTATATTTTCCTTCATCTACATTTTTGAACCAATTGTGCAAAAACATACAAGATAATACATATAAAATAACTAAAATAATTCCCATTACACTAAGATTAAGCCTAATTTATCATTTTTACATATACAAATAGTTAAATTCTTGAATTCAACTAATTCTTCATACTCTTCCATACCCAATTCTCTTTTCAAAATGTTGTAATTCACTTCATTTAGAATTAAAAACTTTCTATATTTAGAGTTATGGTCTCTAATAATCTCAACAATACTCTTATTCATAACTAAATGTCACTTCCATTTTAAAAACATCACTTTTATACACCGACTCTAACCAAGCAGGTATATCATACTTCTCAATTCTAGCTCTAGAAAATCTATCACTAGGAATACTCATGGTTCTTGTTATTAATTTATTAGAAATCAATCTATCATTAATGTAAGCACCAATATAAGAAGAATAAACTCCCATTTCCTTTGCAATAGCTATATGCATTTGGTTCATGTTCTTAAAAGTTTTATCTTTATGCAGTTGTGGAAACTCTAAACTGTAAAATAAAACCCAATACAAAACCTCTAACGTTTTATCAGACATTAACAAACCTTTGCTTGCTAATAAAACTCTAGACCGTTGCATAAAGTTTTCTTTTTTTGTGTCTTTTATATCTTGTTTATAAATTTTCATTCTCTATTATTTTGTGTATAATAGATTAAACATTAACATTTTAAAAAAAGTTCCAAATGTATTAACTTGTGCTCCAGCTTGTTAAAATAAAATCTAGAGATAAATGTATTCTGTCTTCAAAATACCAAGCAGTTGCACTAAA
>Ga0181344_1000813_pt1 | contig 12023 bp, 13 predicted proteins | sample Su13VDMLBDD_FD_130098 | JGI IMG/M metagenome (GOLD analysis project Ga0181344, IMG submission 130098) | Freshwater viral communities from Lake Michigan, USA - Su13.VD.MLB.D.D | ecosystem: Environmental > Aquatic > Freshwater > Lake | place: USA: Michigan | collected 2013-07-15
GAAGTTATTTCCAACTAATCTTGCGTGGGCGCGTTGCAGAGAATAAAGGTCTTTAGCACCAGGTAAAGAAGAAGTGTTGCCTGCGGAACTATGGATCTTATCCGTCTATTTGTCGATATAAGACTTAACGGTTGATCTATTCAACTCATCAACTTGTTCAACTTCTTCTTTTTTCAACGCCTTTTTCATACCCATTTGAGCGAGGTGACGGGCGGTGGAATAACCTGCACCATGTTTACCGGCTTTTGCTGAATCTTTCTTTTTATATGGACCGTCAAAAGGAACATCATCCTTATCTTCTTTTTCTTTCGATTCAACTTCTTCTTTTGCCAGACGCTTAACTGCGCGGCCAATTCCTTTTTCACGATTAGTAATTGCTCGTTCTCGGTCTTTCATCTCTTTTTCTCTTTCGGTATCTTCAGGATCACCATATTGACGGTGTTCATCCTCACCATGATCGAAAGAATGATCTGCTTGACTTTTAGCAGCTTTCTTCACATAAGAACCAAGAGTAGATTTTTTAAGTTCATCAATTTGCTCAACTTCTTCTTTTATTGGATCAGCGTATCCATCCGAATGATATGAATGTTCCATCGAGTCATGGCTCACGATACCCACATGTGTCTTATGATTTGGATGTGTTTTGGGCAAACTCTTTGTGTTTGTATCGAAACCTTCCGAATCCATCCAATCACGGTGTTTATTCAAATCTTTTTTGGCAATAATGTGTGTAATTTTGCCTTCGGCTTCTTTAAGTTGTTTTTTCTTGTCGTCAGCATCATCTTGTTCTGGCTTAGACTTCTGTGCTGCGCCGCCGTATGCACGACCTTTTTTGATACCAGCACCGCCTTTTACTTCAGGTTCGCGTGGCTTTTTCCAATCGAAAGGAGAGGACTCTTCGACATTTTCTTCTTTGACGGCTTTCTTTTCTCCGCGAAGAATCTTGAAGTCGTCGGCATCAAGTTTATTGTTCTTGTTTTTATCAAGAACAGCTTGATTACCTTTTAGTTCTTCCATCTTTGTTTTGGTCTGTGCCTCAAGCATAGGTTTAACCAAATCGGCGATTGAGTCTTTTTGTGTGAAAATATTTTTGGTGAACATTTTTTACCCCTTAAATTAGCAATTCCAACGTCTTAGTGCTTTATTGATTGGTGAATCAGGATCTCTTGCATTTTTTGCAGAAGTTAATCTCTTCTTCATGCCTGACATTCTTGAGCAAAAACTTTTACGTCTTGCAGCCCTTTTACCTTTTGGTTTCTTTTCGGTTACAGCGGTTTGTAGCTTGGAACCAGGATTCTCGCGGCGATAAGCATTGACAGCCTTCTGACTCAAGCCGTCAGTTTTATCTTTTCGGTTTACATCCTGCCAATCCTCATCTAGTTCTTCTTTAACACAAGAACCTGGTGAATATGCTTTTTTACCTGGTACTGATTTGTAACCAGGCCAGCATCTTTTTTCTTCTAAAAATACTCTAAACGATTTCATTTCTTTTTCTTTTTTGTATTTGAAACCTGATTTGCCGTTTTGTCCAACATTGATTCGGGCGGTTCTTTATTAGTAGGACCATGATAACCACCGGTAACTCCCATTTCTGGGCTAGGCGAATCAATAGATTCTTTTCTGAATTTAATAAATGATTTGCGTGTTACCTCTGCGGTACTACCATATTTATTCTCTGTCTGTTCTCTATATGTTACCATACCCAAACCGGACATTGGATAAACTGTACCAGAACCGCGTGTATCATATTCTGGTGATACACCAGCTGGTTTTATGACTTTACCTGCTTGGGCTGGACTGGTTTTTTGTTTCTTGGCTTTGAGTTTGTCGTTGTCTTGTTGGAAGCGGGTTTCTTTTGGCTCCGGCTTGATTTCGATGCTTGGCTCTTGGGCTTCGTGATAGGTTCTGAAGGTGTACTTGGTGTTGGAGGCAATGTCTCCGTCACGGACGTCATCTTGTCTTCCTGCTTTGGCTGTAAGTTGACAGGTGGGGCAGATGTTGTCGAGGAGTCTGAGGCGTTTGTAAGTATCGCTCTTCTTGTCGGTCCATCTAGCGGATGTGGCTTTGTCTCCACAGGTGCATTGGTTTGCTTCGGCATGAACAGTCTGGCTATTGCTTTGAACATTTTCTTTCTCCTCAAATCTAAAACGATTTCTTAAAGTTTCAATTGATTTTTGAATTTCAGCATTTTGCTGACGCTTTTTCAGTTGCAAATTATGTATTTGGTTGTGAACTGTACCCCCACGGTTTCTTTTACCATAAGCTGTCATGGGTGTGTTTTGAGTTCTATTGACGATTTGTTCAAAGAACTTATCGTAGTCACCCTTTTGGTTCTTAAACAGCCATGATTCGGCTATTTCATTTTCTACTGGTGTATCAAAGAACCAATTGCACATTTCATAGATGATCGAAATATCTTCGTCTTTTTGTGCAACTTGAAATTCGTCAGCTTCATTTAAATCCAATGAATTATCAAATTCTAGATATTTACCAAATGATTGATTAAACTGTTCTGAAATCTCTTGTGCTGATTCCCACCGTTCAGAACGAACAGATTCTGCCATCATTCTGGCGTGACCTTCATTTCGCTTTTTTGATGCATCATTTGTCGTGTTGACAAAAATCATCATAGTTTCATAGCCCAATTCTTCCAACTCTTCTTTGATATAGAAGATACTTTCTTGCTCGGCCGTTGTTCCATTAATGATTAGTGGCTGGCGTGTTCTGACTGCCTCGCGTCGAATATCTCGACTTTGCTCTGCAAGTTTGTGCTTATCAGACAGAATAGAGGACGCTAGTGTCGAATTAATTTCTACAGCATTTGCTTCGGCGATAGCCTCACGGATGATGATATCCTTACCAGAACCTGGACCACCAGAAACAAAAATTGCTTTGAACATTCCGTGGTCTTTGCTTTCGTGCAGACCCATGCCTTTACGAACATCTTTATAGAGTTCTTTTGCATGTGCTGGATTCTTCTGCATATGTGACGACAGATTCTTATGGAAAGAAGCAAAGTCATTATTTTGTGCATGATTACGCATGTCGGTGCCAGAAATACCTTGTTTGCGTTCACCAGTAGATTGAACTTCAATCTTTTTAAAATTATAGAAACCGTGGCGCCCTTCTTCACCGTTGTAATGGTGCAACAGTTTCTTGTACTCTTCCACGCGGTCTCCACCGCCAGCAATAATTAGGTGTGAATAACCTTTTTTATGTGCATCAGCCGCATGGTGGAGAATTGTTGGCTTGTCTTTGCTGGAAGTAATAATATTGCTATTCGGAAAAGAACGTTTTAGATGTTTAAGTTTAACATCAGGTGAAAGTGGATTCTTCTTTGCATCTTGAGAATGTGAGGCTATTACCAAATGATCTGCGCCATGTTTGGCGGCCATCTTTTTAAGGCCTTCCACATTCTCTTCATGTCCCTTGGTGGGCGGATTCATCCTACCAAAAAGCATGGCCAGCTTTTTATTTTGTTCTTCTGTTAACTGTAAAAAAGATTTCATCTCTGCCTTGCCAGTCTATTTAATCTGTTGAATTCGTTTCTATCATTGAGTTTCGATAATTGGCCATTGTGATTGATAACGAAACCTTCGGGCTTAACTGGTTGGCCCCTAACTTCATGTGTCAAACCACCAGTATGTTGTGCCAAAGTGTGTACCAGGACATTTTTAGCTTGTTGTAAATGTTGGTGTGTGTCGAATACTCTTTGTAAGTTTTGTTTGTGTAAATTAGTGTGTTTAATGTGTGAGGTTAATTCGTCCTGGTACTTTTTCTTCGCAGCGTCGGTTTTAACTTTATCTATTTGCTTTACATACTTACCTTCAACATGCTTCTGTAAGCCAGCAACAGTAGGTCTTTCTTGTGTATCGACTGTCGAATTAATATATGTTTTTACATGGTCTTTCAGGGAACCAAGAGAACCTGGATTATGTATTGAATCATACATGTAACTACCATGAGTATTGTGTATCTTATCTGCGGCGGCTAAGTGTGCATCGTATTGTTTTTCAGCCACCGGTGTCAGTTTGACTTTGGATGTATCATGGCCAGGCATACGATGATAAACATCTGGATGCGCTTTGAAATTTGATAGGTCTGGACTATAGTTTGCAGTCATTGATTTGGCAGTAGGACCAACATATTGCGTGTGGTTGTAAATGCCAAATTTAGCGCGTTTGATTTTTGAACCTTCACCGTTCATGTCATCTGAATAGGTGATTGTGTTTGGTGTAAAGTTGACTCTGCCGTTTTCTAACCTTTTGTCGTTACCCGAAAAGAGTACATCGCCCTGGTAGACACCTTCTTTTGGTGTAATTTTTGGCAGATGTGTCAGAGCATCTTTTAGCTTTTTAACTAAGCCTGGTGCATGACCATGGTTCTTGTCTACATCGGCCGGCGTATAGTTAATCTTTGGATTTTTGTTGAAAGCCGACTTGGAAGCAACGAAAAACTTACCAGTTTCTGGGTGGTGACCATAAACAATGGATGGTGAACCATCATGTTTCATGGTTAAGGTAGAATCATTTGCACCCATAATAATATGATTTTTTGCTTGTTCCAGAGCACCAACGGCGTGTTCATAACCCTTGGCTCCATCATTGATAGGATGGTCCTCCAAGTGTTCAATATGCTTTAATTTTTCGCCTTCGGGATCAGCCTCGGCTTCTTCCCTTAGGTAAGTTCTGAAAGATAACATCAATTCCTCTGATAGTACGCTGTGACTATGTATTATTTAGTAACCCCAGATTTTGGTATCAACCCATTGGTCCATATCATCTCTAATAATTGAATGTCGGCCGCGATTGAATCTTCCGTCAACAAATGGATGGTCAATGTCCATTCTTTCGACCGGAATACAAAAATGATTTAAATTTGCTTCTAGCATTGCATGGCCACACAGAGGTACACCGCGGCCTGACAACCACCTTAGATTTAAGAAGGTGGAAGAGTACAGGTTCATTGTCTCAGGGTCAGCTATTGCAAACTGGTCATTTAACAATGGATTGGGGTCTTCCGTATCTTTTGAAGTATAGATTACACCAGGCTTCAAAGAAGCAAAGTCGATCACCTTATTGAGTGCTATGTCGAACCTGCTTCGAATGACATAATCATATTTTATGTTATTCAAAGTTCTATACCGAACGCACATGTCGTTTGCTCGGTAAATTGAAAAGAACATTGAGGTGCAAAAGTTGGCTGGATGTGATGCGTTCGGTACGGGAATATCGTTATTTGTTTCCTGTGGTAGGTTTTCATCCATTACAAAATTTATAGGGTCATAAAGACTTTTTATACCCTCATACAACGAGACTCTTGAAGTGCTTGGTCTCCATGTGTGTGCAAAAACATCAACCTGATATTGATCTAACAGGTTTCTTTTAATGTATTCGTGCGCCTTTTTATAACTTCTCGCCTGACCCGACAGGCATAGAGCTAGTCTCAAGGATGAATTTTTTGACATACTTTGTACACACTCCAGCAATATTATTACAACTTTTGGTCCATTCCCACCACTCTTCTTTCGCTTCAGGTTGAACAGAAATTGAATTTCTTGTCAACTCTTTACCGGGATAGGTCCATATATAGTTGCCCGAGGTTAAAGTAAAATCATCTTCTTGGTGCCAAAAATACTCATAATGAAAAGCCCGTGAGCTAAGTTCTAATAGTGCATCCAAATTTTTGCAATGCAACCAAAGGCCTTGCTTTCCAATAAATTCCTCATTCACTTTGTATTTTGGTAGATCGTGACCCAGCCACCATTCATTTTTACACCGCCACAAGTCTACTTCACAATCATAGAACAAATTTAATGTCTCTATGATATGTTCTGGATTATTTTCGAGTTCCGAATTTGGGCCATCAATCAGGCCTCGGTGTGCAATATATTTCATGGTATAATATAACCCTTTTCTTTTAAATTTTCAAAGTGTTTTTCGAAATAAGGATACAGTAAAAAAGATGGAAGTTTGCTATGTTGTAAATCTGTCACTCTTCCGGTCCAAGTAAATTTGTCGCCCCATTTTTGCATAAAAATATTTTTGCTAAGGTCGTGATGTTCGTTGGAAGGAGAACTAACTTCTCTCATAGTTCCAGAATTTGGTCTTTCTGTGATACATACTGTTTCGTTTAAGGTTCGACCGTGGTGTGAATCATTGATTGAGCTTTTTTCACCATGATATAAATTTGCTCTCAAAAAATAATCAGCTTCTTGAAATTGTATATTACAAAATCTTTCATCCCAAAGTCCAATTTTTCTTATTGCTTCCGGCCTATAACTACAAAGCATGTCACCATTGTTTGATGTATAGAAATCATAGAATTCATGTATTGATAGCAAACTTTCGACCCAATCTTTTTTCCAAATTGCGTCATCTTGGCATGTTATGAGAATATCACAATCAGGCTCTCTGATGTTTTTAAAACCATTAATTATGGCTTGATTCCAATTTCGGGCCAGATGACCTGTACTGAAATCTGGCCTCAATGCATTGTGGTAAACAATAATGTGTTCAGATAAATCATCAGCTAAATGAAAATTTGTGTGATTGTTTATTACATGTATTTGTAATAATATTTTGTCTATATTTCCGCTAATGCAACTTCTGATTGTTTTATCTAAATCATCTTTTGCATTATAGGTGACAAAAAATAATTTAATTTTTTTCATTGATACATGCTTTTATGTTTATATTCACCCAATGGTGTATGCATAATTGTTTTATTAATCATAAATTCTTGCCACGGCAATCCAAGCCTTTTAATAAAGTGTTCCGAAATAACATGTGGACACAAAAGACCGGTTTCTTGATATAGGAAGGGCAAATGGTAAAGTACCTTACAGAACAAACTCATCGTGAAAAAGTTGCCGACCTGAATCATATCGGATGTTCCCTGACCCATATGATTTCGGTATCCCAAAGTGTAAAACTTTTGAGCATCGAATTCCGGTAGAGGTTCGTTGAACACCAAATCTGGTCGCATACGTATTATAAGATCATATGTCGTTCCTGTCAATAGCATATGTTCTTCCACAGCAAGCATACCGCGACCAACTTTAAACCACATTGATATTTGATTTTTTGGGACATGATAAAAGGTTGTGAAGGGTTTTGCCCTTTCTATAAAGTTTTCTTCGTATTCCTCAAAGTTTTCAAAATTCATATAAACTGGCTTATATGTCTGAAAAACTTTGGAAATATCCAACTTCGGCCCATCTTCGGTAATACCTTTGACAGAATGTGGATCCCAATATGCTTCCGAATCCCATGTTTCAATGAAAACATCAGCATCATATTTGTCAATGATGTGTTTTAAAGTATTGGGTGCAACTTGCTCCCAACAACGCAAGTGTCCAGTTAATAATAATGCTACTTTCATTTTCTTTTTGCTACCCAAAATCTTCTTAGTCCAACATCATCGTATCTTGTATAATCATCTCTGTCGGCGTTACCAGTAACCGGCCAATCATAACGATGTGTATCATCATTTAAATCAGCATCATCATATCGGGTGAATTCAAAACCACAATCTTCAAAAACTTTTTCGACATATGATGCACTTGGCCGTGTTGCAATTTTCTTTTTATTTAAAGCCTGGTCATAACCGTCTGGATCAGTAACTTTCTTTTCAATCACTTCGTTTGAATTTGCAATTTCACTTTCAAGTATGATGAGATCGGTGTGTTTCAAAGCACACTCTAAATCTTGTTTCCAATTATCCAAATGATACATAACACCAAAGTGAATTATTATATCAAATTTTCTGTCGAGATTCCAATCGTCCTCTTGGTTCAAATGCAATACTTCGCAATCCGGATTATACTCAAGAATAACAGGTAGATGTTGTTTTCTACCTTCAGCGAAACAAACATTCGCTCCTAGTTTTTCTCGAAAATGTTTACCAATATCACCAAAACCACATGCTAATTCTAATATAGTTTTATTTTTGAAAAATTCTTGACCAAAAATCTTTTCAATTTTTGAAATTCTATTCGGTCGCCAACTCTGATAGTGTTCTAAAAATTTGTAATTCGTTTCCCTATTCATTTGTGGTGTTCCAGGTAATGTTGCAAATCTTCTGGTGTACCTAGACCCCACATGCGGTCAATGTTTTTTACACGAATTTTCTTGCCATCACCGATAGCTTCATTGAATACTGGACAAACATAGAACTCATTATTAACACGAATGTTCTTTGAAATCATTTGTTCAGCATACTTCACATAATCCGAACCATGTTTCCAATAATAAATGCCAACAGTAGCAATATTAGAAATAGGATTTTTCTCTGCAACTTCTGAGACAAATCCATTTGAATCAAGTTTTGCGAAAGACCATTTTGGATGAGTTGACTCAAATGTGACAATACCGCCATCAATAGAGTCAGCAGTAAAAGCGTATAAACATTCATTCGAATTCCATTCCACAAATTGGTCAGAGTTAGCCATTAGTAGAGGCTCATCATTATTGATAAATTCTTTTGCCAAAAGTGTGGTGCAAGCCGCGCCTTCTGTTAAACCATCAACCTGAACAATCTCGCAACCAGGTGCAATTAAGTTTAGTACAGACTTCAAATTATATTTTTCATAGTGTTCTTTTTGAACAATGAAAATGAAATGTGCATCAACATTCAGGTTATCAACGACAACTTGAATCATGGGTTTACCATTCACATCAATCAAAGGCTTCGGAAAGGTATAACCAGCCTGGGCGAAACGGGAGCCTGCACCGGCCATTGGAATCAAAACATTCATTTTTTTATTTCTCCAAGGTATATTTTTCTTTTTACTTGCACTATCAAACTCTTTACAAAATTCAATAAAAGTTTGATATTTTAAATCATAAGCATCTTTGACTGGATATAACTGAGCACCAGAATTCATTGCACCTTCACGGCCAATATGAGAATCTTCCACAATAATCGTATCTTTTGGCAATGCTTTGAGTTTGGTCATACATTGCCAATACATTTCTGGAAAAGGTTTCGTGTTGAAAACATCCTCATTACTGACAAAATAATCCACAAAACGCATAGCACCGCAAGACTGTAGTGCAATCTTAACTGTTTCACGGATGCTATTTGATGCAACTGCAATTTTCCAACCAAGATTTTTCAAAACACCCATTGAGAAGATGGCATCTTTGTTGAAATATGCTCTCGGTATAAACTGGAATGTGGCTTCTTGTTTGTCTTTCCAAATCTGGTCATAGAATTGAACTGGAAGACCTTTATCTTCCGTCAACATCTTTAGCTTTTTGGTGGTGTTTAGACCATCATATTTGCTCAGATGTTCTTCGCGGGTGATGACATATTTTTCATCGACTTTACGCAAAGCCTCATTAAGTGCATCATAGTGCAAGTCACGGGAGTCAAGTAAAACTCCATCTAGGTCAAAAATAACTAACTTATTCATGTTTATTGAATTTTCTGATAATTGAACGAACTTCTTCCAGAGGTGCATTGGGATCCATCTTGTGTAGTTCATACATATCTGGATTGTGGAAGTAAGACATGAGTAACAAACCTTGGTCGTCATCAACGAGGTTTTGTTCCATTAAAGATTCAAGGCTTCTTTTCATATCATCTTTTAGTGTAGCCCATTGTTCTTTTTGTCCAACAAACACTCCGCCGATGATATAAACGACATTGTTCAATACTGCAACTGTAACATCACTTGTTGGATTTCTTAAATTTGGTTCACGATAATTGAAATAGTGCATTAGGCCGGGCGTGAAATCATACTCCCATTTTTTGCTTGCTGGTACATGCTCATCATCTCGGCAGTAACCAAAATCAACCCAAGATGCCCATTCATTTGTAATCAGGCCGCGCTCAAACGCATCATGCACATAGAATGCTTTGAGTGATGTTACACCAACATAGTCTTTTGACCAATATTCTGGATTACGAACCTGATAGGGATTGATTCGTTTGATGAACTTGTTATCCGTTTGAATTGATTCGATTCGATCACGCAAATCTTTGTGTATGTTGAAGTAATCGTATTCAACAACTTTAACATTTGGTGAAACTGCGGCAAGAGTTTGTGCCAAATCGGGAGATGTATAGACAATAATTTCCGTATCAATCTCACACATTCGTTTGAAGTGGTCGATATACTTGTCTGTTGATCTTTGTAGATAGTGCGGAAGTGGACCACCATTCTTTTGCATATCCATTGACCAATCACCTCGGCCAATATCATAGAATGCTGTAACGATAGAAATTTTGCTCATGTTCAAAGTCCCATATTTATAAAATTATGTTTTGTATGTGAAGTATTTAGGTGAAGTGCCGGTATTGGTGTCCGATTTGACAGAAAATTGGAATTTTTCCATATAATATTGCATCCACTCTGGAACTCTATCATATTGATGAACAATTGTAAATGGTTTACCTTGTGAATTGTAAACTATTCCATTTTGCATGTAAGGTCGTTCTTCCAATAAATAAGGCCCAAATTGTTCTAGTTGGTCTGGCTTATTTGTTACATGAGCGTTTAAAGCCCATGCGTGTGATAATTCTAATTTAAGTGCCACATTTGACCACGGCATATAATTTAAAATCATATTGTAAGCAGCTTGATCCGCGACCCAATCTGGTCTATTGCTGGACATTTGGAATAAAGCAAAGCATAAATCTTTGATATAAGCGGTTGTTCCGGCCAAAATGCCTACATTATAAACGGGACTTTCTGCTACATCAGAATAGAAATAGTGACCAAAGTTCTTGATGATATTGTCCCGATTCCAAGCCTCATCTTTAATTTTGATAGCTTCTGATTGTGAGACAATGCCCTTATCTCTGCTACCAAAAACCGTTTTCAAATAATCGGTGGGATTTTTCTGAAAGATTACATCGCGCACATCTGTCGTGATAACATATCGGTAATCCGGATTTAGTTTCAAGTAATTGTAAATGTGCAAAAAACGCAACATGTGAATCATCATCTTCTGTTCGTTCTTTGCGGTAATTACTTTGACACCAACAGCTTTCAGTTTGTTTACGGTTTCCGTGTCAGGATCAATTGCAATTAAAACAATATCACCATCAAAACCTGTTTCTTTAATTGAAAAGACCCAAGGTTTCAACAAATCGAATTTGTAGTTTGAGTATGCACCAATAATTAAATCTTTCGCCATGGATATTTCCCATTCATTCTATTATTCATCACTTCATTTCCTTTAATAAAGAAAACATCTTGTACCGAATCTGCTCGGCTTGCCACACGATAGTTTACGGTATATTGACCATTCGTGTCATATTTCGGATGATGGTGCATCATAAATTGAGATAAGCAACGATCAACTTCTGGTTGTTCTTGTGGGTGTCTTGCTCTGCGATACCAAAAAGGTGAAAAGCCGATGGCTGCCTTTTTCGGAATCATAAAACAATTTACATCCACAAAGTTATCATTCAAAACAGATTTCCATTTACCAAGAGATTCACAATCATCATTACATATGTATGTGCCTTCCTGCGAGACAATTTTTCTTAGTGAATATGCCCAATCGTTTCCAGCTTTGATAACATCGACCATAGATTCGATATGATTATCTTCATACCAGTTGTCTTGGTCAAGAAAGCAGAAGTAATCACCTTCTCCAATATATGACATTGCACCATAGATTCGGTGCCCGTTGTACTGGTCATACCCTGTATTGTATGGTAATGCGAATGCTGTGGAACGAGTTGCTCCTTCCATTAATTTTGTGGCTCTAACTCCATACTTGTCAAAGCCATCTACAACGACAAGGTGTTGTATGTTCTGGTATGTTTGTTTTTCGATTGATCTTAAAGCATCATTTAATTGGTCAGTCGCCGTTGTAGCGGTGATGACCGTCACCAATGGATTCATTTCAACTCCTAGTTAATTTCAATATCTTTTCAATCTGTGCTTTGATTGCTGGTTCACGCTTTGGCCAATAAATGTATTCTTTATCGGCTGTTTTGAGGAGTTTGGTTAAGAATGGTATGATAAGTTTTTCAACTTCTTTGAGTTTAGCTTTGTATGCCTC
>Ga0181344_1000815_pt1 | contig 12007 bp, 15 predicted proteins | sample Su13VDMLBDD_FD_130098 | JGI IMG/M metagenome (GOLD analysis project Ga0181344, IMG submission 130098) | Freshwater viral communities from Lake Michigan, USA - Su13.VD.MLB.D.D | ecosystem: Environmental > Aquatic > Freshwater > Lake | place: USA: Michigan | collected 2013-07-15
AACTGCATACCCGGCACAATGCCGCGCTGCGTACCCTGCGGCGTGAAATACGGAACCTTGCCATCATACTCCATCGCACCAGAGACAGCCGTTGTCAGGTTTGTGCCTGCCGTAAAATCCAGCGGCGGGATTGTTGTCGTTCCCGCAGGGAGGTTGATAGACCCCCCTGTAATGCCTGTGGTGGTATCAAGGATGATTGCCATTGGTTATTCCGCAGGAGTAACAGGCTTCACAGGGATCGGCTCACAGACGTATGTCGTTGTGTCGTAGTACCACTGGTCAGCGACACAATCGTCTGGACAAGCCACCCAGAATAACGGAGCTGCAACTTCAAATGGAGACGTAGTGACTTCAGCCACACGATCACCCAAGAGAGTGCCATCGTACTTGTAGACCTTTTCGGTCGGGGAGATGAGAGCTTCTTTCATCTTAATACTCCACGATCACGACACCAGCCGCGCCAACGCAACCTTGAATGTTTACAGCGCCAGAGCCACCGCCACCATAAGCGCCACCTACGCCCGTAGCGTTAACTCCAGTAACCCCCCCACCGCCACCAAGAAAACTGTTCCCGCCACATCCTGAAGCAACGTCAGTAGCATTACCTACCTGACCAGCGGACCCTCTGATGTTTAAGTCACCAGAGGAGCCAATACCACCAAGACCGGGGAAAAATGTGGTTCTATTTGAACCCGCGCCACCAGTTGCGGAACAATAAGCGCCGAATGAAGACGTCCCTCCGGTGCCACCATTGGCATCATAGGGAGCTGTTCCTGCGGCTCCGACAGTTACTGCAACGGTGCCGCCGGGTGTTAGTCCAGAAATAGTTTTAATAGCTGTGCCGCCACCGCCAGCGCCGCTGGACCAGTTTCCACCACCGCCGCCGCCGCCACCGCCAACAACCGTAACCTTCACCTTCGTGATGCCAGCAGGAACGGTGAACGTGCCAGTGCTTGTGAACACTTGCATGTTGGAGAAGCCGGAAGCCGCAGCAGCCGCGCTTGTCCAAGCAGTGCCATTTGATGTCAGAACATTGCCAGACGTACCGGGCGCAACAGCAACAACAGATGTGCCGCCAATGGTAGCTGTACCTGTGACAGTGAGGTTGTTGCCAACCGCCACGTTGCCACTGGAATCGGTCACGATGTTATTCGTCGTTCCAGATGGGTGGATGACGTTGATTGTCTTGAGCGTTGACATGTTAGATCACCAATTCCGATTGAGTGGCGACAACGGTCACAGTGGCTGTCGTTGAGGCCGATCCAGCCAAGCCAGTGGCAACAACAGTCACAGAGAACTTGCCAATCTTGTCAGGCGTGAAACTCTGCGATCCATTCAGATCAGCCGAAGCACCATTCACCGTCACGCTTGTTGCGTTCTCAGATGTCCAAGTCAGCACGGTTGATTGCGACAGGAAGATCGGCGCAGGAGAGAAGGATGCGATGACAGACGGAGGAGCCGTCCACACTTGCGTGGCAGGGTTGTAGTAGAAGCCGATGCCAACTTCCAACCCGTCAATGTCAACAGTGTAATGGTCAGCAGGCGGTGTCCACGGGCCAAAAGCATCGTCCCACACCACCACGTTGTCACAGATGTTTGTCGCAGTTACGACCACAGCATAGGTTGTCATGTTCGCTCCTTACGCCGGGAAGACAGTGATGATGACTTGACCGTCACCACCAGCGCCGGAGTTGCCTGATGTTGAACCACCTCCACCGCCTCCGGGCTGAGTTCCAGCAGTCCCTGCTGTCCCGCCAGCGCCGCCACTGCCGCCATACCTAGATGCCCCGCCAGTGGTATTTACTGAAGAACAGCCACCCCCGCCGCCGCCCCAAACTGAAACACCAGCAGCAACACCAGTTTGGGTATTTGCACCACCACCACCATGATAAAAGGCATCGCAAGTACCGCTGGAGCCGCCGTTGTCTGTGCCTGCCCCTTGATAGAAAGCAAAGCCACTGCCGCTATCATAAGCGGTCAAAATCCATGGCTTACCCGGCTGGGCTATCCCTGCGGCTTGCCCCACTGTTCCTGCTGTCAGTTGACCACCGCCGCCGCCACCAGTTGCGCCGCCGCCTCCTGTACCACCACCACCGCCGCCATAAGCGGAAACCAATGATCCAGCAGTTGTTGTGCCGCCTGCGTTTCCAGAGCCGTTGGTAGTTTTGGCAGCGCCACCAGCACCAATGGTGATAGTTTCAGTTGCACCCATCTGAGAGAGAGTAAGCCAGCGATAATTATAACCGCCACCGCCAGCCCCCAAGCCTGTGCTTTTCCCGCCAGAACCGCCAGCGCCCCATGCCTCAATCAGCACACGGCTACCAGCAGCATAGGCTGGCTTCGTCCAAGTGCCGGACGATGTGAAGGTCTGGACGTTGATGACAGAAGTTGCAGGAGCGGCAGAGGTCCAAGCAGACCCATTGGATGTCAGCACGTTGCCGGAAGTTCCCGGCGATGTCAGACCCGTGCCGCCCTGCGCTGCTGTCACAGCAGTGCCAGACTGCAAAACAGTGCCGCTCACATTCGGAAGCGTCAGCGTTGTCGTAGAGGCTGCGGCGCCCGCATCGAGGGTGACCGAGCCACCACCAGAACCTTTAATTGAGACGGGCATCAGACAATGCTCCAGTAGCTGCCGGACGGAACCGTGACGGTAATGCCGGGGTTGATCGTCACTGGGCCTGCGGTCATCGCATTTTGCCCAGTCGTGATTGTGTAATCCACAGCGACAGTCGTGTCGTTCTCATAGAACGCCTTGTTGCCAGCGCCGCCTGTTGGCTGCGTCTGCTGCGGGACTGACCTCAGATATCCAGTGCTTGATGGCATCCGTCTCTCCTATCAGGTCATCTCAAGGACGGAAGCAATAGCATCTGCCGATGCTGCGGCAGAAGAGACCACCTTCAGAACATCTGCGGTTACAAGAACAATTTTCTGGTCACCGCCCGACATGATGAAGGTCTGGCCAACGGGGATGTAGGCGCCCTTGACGATGTAATAATTCACCGCCGAGCGGGTGATGTAGACATCGACCGTGATGCCAGCGGACGTTGTGTTCGCAATTGACAGGCCGAGGACGGTGTCAACCGTTGACGAGGCAACCGTCAGAAGCGTGGCAGCGGAGGTGCCAACGTCTTTCGCGACATAGGAGGTGAACGTGTTAGCCATGGGGAACTTCCTTTATCATAATTTACCCTACGGGGCGGCCGTTGTCATGCGGCCTTTTCCTCTTCTTCCCCCATCACGAACCGCAAATTAGCCCGCAAGCGAAGGTCATCAGGTGAGTGTTCGACAGCAAGTTGTGCCTGCTGAATTGCAATGTCGCGCAGGCCCAGATGCCACGCAGCGATGGAAGCAAGGTCGTGCGCTTGGTGGCCCCACACAGCTGGGTCGCAGGTGTAGACCATTGCACGGTCAGTAATGCGAAGCGCGCGCATGGAGTACGCAAAGCACTCTTCCCAGCGCTGGCTGCGGTACATCAACATGGCCAGCTCGCACCACGGCTCGCGTGTGCCGGGCGCCTCTGATGCCGCCATCTGGAAAGCCTTCTCAGCCTCCCACGGTTGCCCGAGCTCGCTGTAGCATCGACCCATGACACGATAAGCGTAGCAGCGCTCGTTCATCCATGTGGCGCGCGGCAGCGCGAGGTATGACTTGCAAGCGTCGATAGATTCTTGCCAACGAGCGTTGAAGCTCAACTCGCGAGCGTAATAGAACGCATTGCGCGGGCACTGCGGGTCTTCCTTCACCGACAGCTCAAGCAGGTCCATGTACTGGCCGCGAGACTTCGTCGGGTCTGGGTGATGCGTTGCGATGAGCTTGTCGGTGTGCGCCCACACTTCATGAATGCGCCCGTCTGGAACGGGGTACTCGTGACACGGGTGGTGCCACATGTAGCCATGACGGGCGTGGATTTTTTCGTAGTAGAACTGAATGCCGCAGCCCCAGTCGAACATGTAGCGCAGGCGCGTGGTGCCGGGCACCCAAACGCGCTCAATCTCTTCGCGCCAGCCCGGCTCAAGAACTTCGTCTATGTCCAAGCTGATGCATATATCAAAATCGCGAGGAACAAGTGCCAGAGCAGCGTTTCGAGCCAGATCGAAGCGCCAAGGCGTGATGCAGATGTCGTGAACCACCGCGCCATGCTTGCGTGCCTCCTCTGGCAAACCGTCTGTTGATCCTGTGTCGGCGATCAGGATGAGGTCTGCATCTTTTGCAGAGGTGCAGAAACGCTCAACAAAGTGCGCTTCGTTTTTACTGATTGCATACACGCAAATCTTTAGCGGCATTGTGTGGTCCCCTTACACAATTGTCCAAGTTGATCCTGATGGCACCGTCACGGTGACGCCAGATGCGATTGTCAAAGGCCCGAACGTACCAGCGTTGTAGCTTGTGCTGATCGTGTAGTTCGTCGTGACTGTCTGGCCGTTCTGATAGAAAATCTGATCGGTGCCGCCGCCTGTAGGCTGCCCCGTTCCAGCTGAACCAGCTGGGCCTGTCGGTCCAGTCGGGCCGCCCGTTCCTGTGTCGCCAGTCGGTCCAGTCGGTCCAGCGGCGCCCGTGCCAGTTGGACCTGTAGGACCTGTCGGACCGGGCACTGTAGAATCCGCGCCTGTCGGGCCGGTCGGACCTGTCGGGCCAACATTGCCTTGCGTCCCCTGCGGCCCAGTGGGGCCCGTGGGGCCTGTGGGGCCGACATCACCTTGCACACCTGTAGGGCCAGTTGGGCCGACAGCGCCGACATTGCCTGTAGGTCCGGTTGGCCCTGTGGGGCCATCCATGCCGATGTAGCCGGGGGCGCCGGTCGGGCCGGTGGGGCCTGTCGGGCCCGGCACCGTGGAATCCGCACCTGTCGGTCCTGTCGGGCCAGTGGGGCCAGCGGAGCCAGTTGGGCCAGAAACGCCGTTGACGAGCGCCAAGAACAGCGGAGCCGTGTTGGCAAAGCCTGTCGTGCCTGCGCCTGCTGATGAGACCAGCGTGACAGGATAGGACCAGTACGCCGTCGATGTGCCGGGGTTGGTGACAGTCGGCGTGCCGTTGATCTGCCAAACCTGATTGTCGCCGCTCGATGTCTGGCTCTGAATAACGAACTGCTCGGTATTGCTGAGCAACGCCAAGAAGATATCAACATCAACATTGTTGTCGGTCAGATGGCTGACGTTGATGGATGTCGAGCTAGTCTGCGTGGCATTGTTCCACAGGATGTCGCCATCGCCGGGGTAGCCGCTCGTCGCAGCCGTGTTGGCGCGATACAAGAACAGATTGGATGACGTGCCCTGCGGGCCGGTAGGTCCCGTGGGTCCAGTCGGGCCCGCAATGCCGGTGGGGCCAGTCGGGCCGAGCTGGGTGTACATCACTTGCTGTGCAGTGAAGATCACGCCCGGAATAACAGGAGACACAGGTGCCGTGCCAGCAGGAACGGTCTGGATCGACACATGCGTGTCGGTCGCAGCCCAGATCATCTCGATGTAATCGCCAGCGGCCAACTTCAACATGAAGTTGACGGTCATCAGGCCATAGCCATCAACGCCGCCATGACGCTGTTGAATGCTCAGGCGCGTGTCGCTGTCTGGAACGTCACCCGTGCTGCCGCTGTCGTTCTTGCGCAGCCAGACGTTCACGTCATGAATTTGCGTGTCTTCATTCACAAACTGAATGGAGAACGTCAGACTGTAGACGCCAGCATATGCAAAGGTGACGCGGGTGCCAGAAGCAACGCTGATCCCATTATTGTCGGGGTCGGCGCTATTCAAACCAACAGAATAGGCGGTGTTGGCCGCAGCAGCGACCTGATCTGTCGTATCCCAGAACGAGCCCCAATAGCCCAAAGCCCCGCCAGCGCCCGTTGCGCCTGTCGCACCTGTAGGCCCTGTGGGTCCGGTGGGCCCCGTAGGCCCTGTAGGCCCTGTAGGGCCTTCCACGCCTTGAACGCCGGTGGGTCCGGTAGGTCCAGTAGGGCCGACAATGCCCTGCGGTCCCGTAGGCCCTGTTGGGCCAACTTCGCCAGTGTTGCCCGTGGGGCCCGTGGGCCCTGTAGGCCCCGTAGGACCGACAACGCCTTGGATGCCCTGCGGCCCTGTAGGCCCAGTAGGTCCTGTCGGTCCCGTAGGCCCGGTGACGCCTTGAATGCCCTGATCCCCAGTAGGCCCTGTAGGCCCTGTAGGCCCTGTAGGTCCGGTTGGTCCCGTAGGGCCGGGCACGATTGAATCAGCGCCTGTAGGCCCTGTAGGGCCCGTAGGGCCTGTAGGACCAGTAACGCCTTGAATGCCTTGGTCGCCCGTAGGCCCAGTGGGGCCAGTCGGACCTGTAGGCCCCGGCACGGTTGAATCAGCACCTGTGGGCCCCGTAGGTCCCGTGGGCCCAGTGGGGCCTGTAGGCCCTGTCGGGCCCGTAACACCTTGAATGCCTTGATCACCTGTAGGCCCTGTAGGCCCCGTTGGTCCTGTGGCGCCCGTGGGGCCAATTAGCCCTTGATCCCCCATGGGGCCTGTAGGCCCCGTAGGGCCTGTCGGGCCGATGTATTGCTCAAACTGACCAAACAGGGCGCGCTTGGTGATGCCGTTCTGCACGATGATCGTGGAATCGGTCGGCTGCGTCGCGTCAGCCAGCGGGAGCTGGGTGATCTTGGTGGGTGTAAGGTTCGTAGGGACGCGCGGGTTATTCGTCATGGCACCAGATATCCATCGCCCTCATCACCAATGATGAACAGGTCATCATCCTGTGAAATCGTGCCGTACATGTTGAGCGCGATATTAGTGTCTGGGCGCGGATGAAACAAGTTGATGCGTTCTGGCTGACGAGCTGCCAGACGGTAGGGATCGAACTGATCCTTGTCTTCCTGACAGACATACAGACCGGGGTAGTTCGGGTCTGATTCCAAATCCTCAAGCGACATCTTCCTTGAGCACCGAGCACAGATGCCGATGCCAAAGGTTGATTTGCCGCGAGGGTCGAGGAAGATGCTCATCGTGTGTACGGGCTGATGTTAGGAGCAAAATAGATCGGGCTGTTGTCGCGCTCTTCGTCCTGCGCAACCTTCAGCGCCTCATCTGCGGTGCCTTTGATCATGCCGAGAAGGTTCATGTCAAACTCTGGCATTTCCATAGCAAGGCGCCATGAGAGCTGCCAGACAACAGCTTCATACCAGCGCTGCGGGATGTCCAGCTCTTCGGTGAGCGTGCCAACATCCATGATGTAGCGCTGCTTCCAGATCACGAACTGGCCGAACATGTTTGTCGGGTCCGTGACCGGCCAAATGTTCATGGTCGGGTAATCACGCGAACGGTCAAACCAGTACTGGAGTGGCTTGCCTTGGAACGTCTTGTTCGGCAGGTTCGTCCAATCGTCGCGGTTCATGCGAGCAAGTGGGATTTCCGTGGGGTTATTTCCCGCATAGAACTCGATGACGTTCAACGTATTGCCGCCCGTCTCACGCATGCGGAAATAATTCACAGGCTGCGTGCCGTCGATGTCGTACCAGTGCCACTTGCCAGCAACGTAAGCGGTTGGGCCAGCGGAATAGCATTCAGTCCATGTAGCGCCATCGTTGGACCATTCGAACACAATGTCGAACGAACCCGTGGTCGCCATCATCACGCCAACAGTCGTGACCTGCACTTGCGACTGCGGATCGTTGATTGGATCAGCGCCGATGTAGGCGATCTCGATGTTGCCGTCTGGGCCCGTCTGAGCGCAAGACGTTGTGAGATCGCCATCGAATGCATACTGCGGAATGCCGCCCGGTGCGCTGTATTGCACAGGGCCGTTCTGGCGGTACATCCAGCGGAAGTTGGCATTCAGAATGTCCATGGTGCCGCGAGAAGGCGTGATCACTGCTTGGCCCACATAGAGCGGCAGAATTTCCTTCTCGATGCACCAGAGCGGGACACCCTGACTGCCGAGAGACGAGAGCTGAAGGTAAAGGTTGTCCCGCGCCGTCTCCAGCATCTCTGACGAGATGCTTTGAGGCAGAATTCGACAACGGCGATAGGCGTGATCAATCACCTTTCGCGTTTTGAAGACTGTGGTGGAGACGGTGCCAGAGACGGTCATTACTTAACCTTTCCGCCCTTTTTCATCATCGACGGAGCGTTTTCTGGTTTAGCCTGCGAAGCAGCCTTTGCCATCATTGAACGCAGCTTGCCGACATCAGGACCGCCGGGACGCTTAGCATTCACGCCAACGCCCTTCTGCCCCATGGAGGGAGAAGAAATCATTGGGGCGCGCGGCGCAACAGGCACTGACTTAGCAGACAATGCCATACGCTGGAGAGGCGACTTGACAGAAGCCATGCCACCTTCTGCTCGGCGCATAACGCCTGCTGGCGCAGGAGGAAGAGCCTTGCCACGCCCGCCCATCATTGGAACAGGTGGTGCTGGCTCAGGACGCGGCGGAGCCATAACCGGCTCAGGACGCGGAGGAGCCATTACAGCAGGAGCAGGACGCGGAGGAGCGCGCTCAGGCATCATGGGCGCAGGAGCGCGACGAGGCGGCTCCAACTGCACGGGACCCAATCCAGTGGGGCGTGCAGCGTTTTTAGCCATTGCAGGGCCACCCACCGCATACGGTGTTTTCTTCTGGCCCTTCATCGAGGCAGCAATGGCATTCGACTTTGCCATCTGGACCTTCTGAGCCATGCCGCCGTTCTTATAACCAGTTTCTTCGCGAGTTTGATTGTAAGCTTTTTTAGCCTGCATAGCTGCTTTGCCAAGAGCCGCCGCAGTCGAACGCCGCTCATCATAAGGATGGCGGATGTCATTCTTTGACAAAAACTCTTGTTCTGCTTCATTGGCATTCATGTAATCGCGCTTTGCACGTTCAGCCAATGTGCGTTCACTTTGACGAAGTCCGCCTTCAGCGTAGCAGGCGCCACCCTTGGCCTTCTTCAGCACAGATGGCTTCACCATGCTCTTGATGAGCTTGCGATCCATGGCTTCGTCTGGGTGCTCAGCCATGCCGCCCTTCGCGCGCGGGAGTTCACCGAGCAGGCGCTTTACGCCACGGCCCTGTTCCTTGCGAGCATCTTCTTCCTGCTTCGGGTCTTTCGGGCCGCCTTCAGCATATCCGCCTTTAGCCTTGTTCATGCCACGGAGCGTCTCAGCGAGCTGTGCGCGCTTGGCGAGCTTTGGGTTGTCGCTCTTCTCGGCCTTCTTGATCTTGGCCATCGGAATCTTTTCGCCTTCCGGCACCTTCAAAGCTTTATGCAAAGCGCCGGGCTTCTTGATTGCGCCCTTAATCCAATTAGCGCCACCCTTCTTATACTCAGAAGTTTTAGCAGCTTCTCCTGACGGTGCCTCACCAGCGCTCTGGTTTCCTTCCAGTTTGCGCATGTAATCAAGATCAGGCTTGATGTTCGTGCCGGGGATGTAGGGCGATGTCTTCTCTGGCTTCTTAGCCTTCGGAGCTGTTGTCTTCGGCGTAGGCGTGGGCTTGCGCATAATGCGCTCAGCTTCATCAGCAGCAGCGATGTCGTTCATCATGGACTGCAAAGCCTCATGATCATAACCGCTTTTGCTGAACTCAGACTGCTTGCTGCCTTCTGATTTACGCAGCGGAGCCTTTGCAGGCTTGCCAACGCCGATCACGACCATGACGCCTTTGGGCGCCTTAGCTTGGCCGCCCTTAGCAAACATCTGTCCAGTGACCTTGCTCGGTGCGCTCTTGGTGTAACCAGCCGCGCTCGGGAATTCGAAATCTTTCACATAGCGAATGGCCATGTCACTTCTCCTTGCGGCGTGCGACCGCTGCATTATCGACGAGATTTGGATAAGGCCGACCAGCTGCTTTCGCGCGGGCTTTGGCCTGTGATTTTTCTTTTGATGTCAGCGGCGTGCTTTCGCCCTTGAAGGATTTCTCCCAGAAGGGTTTGATCTTTCCGCCTTTAGCAAACGAATATTTCATCAGCAGTCCCACTTCCTCAAAGATTTGTTGATGCGGGAATTTGGATCGCGTGCTGTTTCGGCAGAAGTCAGTTTCGCCTTCATGCCTTTCATGCGGCTACAGAATGACTCACGGCGAGAAGCAGCTTTCGGGCTGCTCTTCGCTTCTTTAGCGGAAACTGGGCGCTTGATGTCATGGCCTTGAGCGCGAAGAGACGCACGTCCCTTTTCGTTCAATCCGCCTTCGGGGTTTTTCCCTTCAGCGCGCGTCCATGCACCGCCTGTTTTATAAACAGGTGTGCTGCCGCCTTTTGCCATGCACCAGCGCCCCATGGGTCACCCGTAAGTTTTGATGCACTCGAGGACAATCGAGTAGAAATCGCCAGACGAAGCGTCTGCGGTGCTGAACGCGATGTTCCCGGTTATTGTCGGGGCAGCGTTGTTCGTAAGACCGCCAAACTCAGAGAAGTCCATGAAATAGTTCGTGTTCTGTGGGATTCCCCACGCGAACAAGTCAGTCGTCGCATCCCATAAAATGCGCACTTCCAAACCATGTGTGGTGGCCCAGATTTTGTTGATCTTGACACCCGTGCAGGCCACGCCGAAAGCATTCGGCGCGAGGTTGGCCACGATCACCTTATTGACGGCGACTTCACCAGTGCCGTCAGACAGGTTCGTGAATTTCTGAATAACCAGCCGCTCGCCATCAAGCAGCGTCTGTGTCGCAACTGTATCGACCATTTGGCCCTCCTAAAGAGAAGTTGGGGGGCATGAAGCCCCCCTGTTTCATTAGGCGGGGACAACGCCAACAGCAGCCGTCTGCGTGGCGTTCGGGCCAGCCTGCGAGCCAGTGAGAGCAATGCCGATCACAAGGCGACGAGTGCCGTTTGCAGCCGAAGACGGAGCATAGGTGCCGCGCACGTCACCAGTCGTTGCTGTTGCGGTTGCAGTGTCAGCAGCCACGAACGTGCCAGCATCTTCAGCAAGAGCGCCAGCCCAACCCACGCGGAAGAGATAGCCAGCGTCCGTCACACGATAGGGCAGGCCGAAGATGTCTTCGTTGCCAACCGTGAGGTTGCCAGCCAGAGCTGCCGAAACAGCAACCTGCGTGATGGTCTTGAAAGCCTTCTCACCAGCAACAGCGGTCGTGCCGTTAAGCGAGATGGTTTCAGTCTGGGCCTGACCCCAATAGTCCGTGCCAGTGACGGTCACAGTCTGGGTCGTGTCGCCAGCGCCAGAGCTGTCAACATTGACAGCGCGCGCATAGTCGAAGGTAGCAACGCCACCAGATGCCGAAGCGCCGTTGATCGTCGCATTGCCAGCAGCTGCAACAGCCTGAGCCGCGCAGACAGCGGTGGCAGACTTAGCAACAGGAACGGCGTCGAAGATGTAGGTGCGGGCGAGCGGGCCAACGCCAGAATAAACAGCGCCGGGGCCAGCGTAGGAATTGAGCTGCGGGCCGAGAGCGGCACCAAGCCAGAGATCGTCTGAGAACTGTGTCATGTGGTCTTCTCCTTGAAAAGCTTGACCGGTTGTAATTGAGCCATAATGCAACAAAGGGGTGGCTTTCGCCACCCCCCTGTCTGCGTTTTTTAGACGCCCGGTGTGCCGAACACACCGCGCGGATCAGTCCAGCCGAGGTCATAACGCTCGGTTGACTTGAAGCGCATCGAGTCTGTTTCGAAGTCGCCTTCCATGCTCTTTTCGAGCGGACGGCGCATCATCAGCTTCAGACCTTCTGGAGCATCCGTCTCAACCCACCAAGCGGTGGTCGAGGTCAGACGCGACAGGTTAGCCTGACCGCCGTCGAGGAGACCCATGCTCTTCACTGGGTTGATATCGTTGTTACCCGTGCCAGCGCGCAGTACCGACTTCAGAAGGACTTCCGCTTGGAAGACGTTCGAAGGCGAAACGACGAGCTTCGTCGGGTTCAAACGGATACGCTTGCCGTTGTTGTCCACAGCATTGCGAATCTGGATGAGAATCTGCTCAAGCGAGGTCTGCGACAGCGCGGCGGCGGTCGAGAGCTGGTTCGAGAAGGTTCCGTTGATGATCGGATGATCAGTTGCAACCAGTGCCTTACCGTCACCACCCGCATAGGCGCCGTTGAAAGCGCGGTTGAGGATGTTGGCAGC
>Ga0181344_1000816_pt1 | contig 12004 bp, 13 predicted proteins | sample Su13VDMLBDD_FD_130098 | JGI IMG/M metagenome (GOLD analysis project Ga0181344, IMG submission 130098) | Freshwater viral communities from Lake Michigan, USA - Su13.VD.MLB.D.D | ecosystem: Environmental > Aquatic > Freshwater > Lake | place: USA: Michigan | collected 2013-07-15
ACATGGATACAAGTGGGCAGTGACAGACACGACAGACAATATCCCATCGGCTAACAACTTGATCTCTTGTGGGTTCAGGTTGTACACACCTGCCGTTTTGTATTCGTTCGCAAGGGCGTTGTATTGGAAGAAGAAATTGTGAGTCCATCGAGAAACAAAGAAGTACAGAAACGTGCATCAAGAAAGTGGTACCTGAACAACAAAGAAAAAGCCAGTAAAGCCTCACGAAGCAACAAGTGGGCAGTCAGAGAGAAGTGGGCGCAATACAAAGCAACTAAGTCTTGCTTTCGTTGTGGGTTCTCACACCCTGCGGTAATTGACTTTCATCATGTGATCAAGGAAGGTAAGCGGTCGGTCAATAAATTACTGAGCAAGCACAACAGCCTGAAGGCCGCGATACGCGAGGCCGAAGAGAAGTGCATACCTCTTTGCAGTAACTGTCACCGCATACTGCATTGGACAGAACATAAACATGGCGTAAAGAAACGGAGAAAGAAAAGTGGAGATTGACGGCGATATTCTTGAGATATTGAAAGACGTGCCCGAGGCAATGGCGGATCAAACCGTCACTACAGAATTTAAATTCATGACGTTGGGTGCAATCCTTGTGCGTTGCTCTGACGAGATCATTCGACTGAGGAAGGAGTTGAAAGATGCGACCGCCGAAGATAAGAACCTGCGGAGAGTGCAAGCAAAAGTTCGGAAACCCTGAATCGTTCAGGTTGCACAAGTACAAGTTTGGTACATGCCGTACTCCCGAAGCACTACGTGCGGTCGGGTTCATTGAGACGGCGAATGGGTGGAAGATGAAAAAAGGAAGTGGGGTAGCCTGATGTCGTTCGTAACTTTAGATTTTGAAACATTCTATGATGGGCAGTTCTCACTGTCCCGCATGACCACCGAAGAATATATACGCGACCCACGCTTTGAAGTGATTGGCGTTGGGATGAAGATCGACGACGATGAGGCGCAGTGGTTTAGCGGTACCCATGCGGAGATCAAAGCATGGCTCAGTCAGGTGGATTGGGGGAACTCCGCACTGCTCTGCCACAATACTCTATTCGATGGGGCTATCCTGTCGTATGTGTTTGGGATTGTCCCGGCTTACTACTTTGATACGCTTTGTATGGCTCGTGCCAAGCATGGAGTCGATGCAGGCGGATCGCTTGCTGCGCTAGTCAAGAGGTACAACTTAGGTGAGAAAGGTACGGAAGTCGTACAGGCGTTGGGCAAACGTAGGCAAGACTTTATTCCTGCCGATCTTGCTGCTTACGGGAATTATTGCATTAACGATGTCGATCTTACTTTTAAGTTGTTCAACGTTTTGCTCTCGGATTATTTCCCGCAAGCGGAACTAGACCTGATTGATATGACGCTGCGGATGTATACGCAGCCGGTGTTTCAGTTGAACGATGCGCTGCTGGTCGAGCGGTTGGAGGAGGTGAAGAACGAGAAGAGCGAGTTACTTGCGGGGCTGCAAGGCAGACTAGGCTGCGCCACCGAAGAAGAAGTCCGTAAGAAGTTGGCAAGCAATCCTCAATTCGCTGCCATCCTGCAAGATTTAAATATCCCAGTCCCGACCAAGATCAGTCCGACTACAGGCAAGGAGACCTACGCCCTCGCCAAGAACGACGATGGATTTATCGAACTGCAGGAACACGAGGATGCGTTCATACAACAACTGTGTGCGGTTCGTTTGGGTACTAAGTCCACCATCGAGGAGTCGCGGATCGAGCGGTTCATCGGTATCGGGGCTAGGAACAGGGGGCTGCTGCCCATCCCGTTGAAGTACTACGGCGCACACACGGGCCGGTGGTCGGGTTGCTTAGTTGACGACACTGAGGTTACCGTATACCATCCACAAACAGGAGTTATTACTAAGCGGATAGTTGACGTTTTATCCGATGACTTGGTTTGGGACGGCGAAGCCTTTGTCCCACATGAGGGGGTCAAGTTCAGTGGGTTCGCTGAGGTAATCACATGGGATGGAGTTACGGGAACCGAAGATCATGCCGTATATACAGACGCCGGAGAGATTAGCCTACGAGAGGCAATGCAGGGAGCGCAATCAATCAAGGTTGCAAGAAGCCCTGAAGCATGTGATGTGGACGCCGCTCAGCAGTACTTTCACGGCTACAAAACAGAAGATTCTATGTGAATGCAAGTGCGGGAGGCGTAGTGAAGTCCGTGTCCGGGAACTGCTGGATGGTAAAAGCCGTTGCTGTCGATCATGTGCATCAAAGTTAAAGATGGCAGCGATCCCGGTTGAAGACCGTGTACGGATAGCGAAAAAAGCGTCTGTAGCCGCAGCGATAAAGTTGGCAGCGCGTGTTGATCCCTATCGGGTCAAATACGGAGCGGAAGTAGGAACCGTACTGAGTGTCGGTGCAGGCGCAAAACAGCGGTGTACTAACCCGAATAGTCTAGCGTACTCAAACTATGGGGGACGGGGGATTGAATTTAAGTTCCCAAGTGTACGAGCGTTTGCTGAATGGGTGCTGGATAATTTGGGTGTTCGCCCATCTCCGTTCCATAGTCTCGATAGGATTGACAACGACCGACACTACGAACCGGGGAATTTACGGTGGGCCTCGCGCTCTGAGCAGGCCAGAAACAAACGTGCCTATAAACGAACTAAAAACGGTGAGCGAATAAGGCGACTCAAAAATTTACGCCCTGATTTAACTTACGAAACTATTCGGCTTTGGATTGTGCAGGGCGTATCTGACGACGAAATTATACAGAGGAAAAAGTATGCTCGTCCCAGTTTATGACATCGTTAACTGTGGCCCACGTCACCGGTTCGTGGCTAACGGAAAACTCGTACACAACTCAGACTCGGTTAATCTCCAGAATTTGCCGAGCCGTGACAAGAAGAAGAAAGCGTTGAAGAACGCGATCATGGCTCCACCGGGACACTACGTCATCAACTGCGACAGTAGTCAGATTGAGGCGCGTGTACTCGCATGGCTCGCGGGGCAGGACGATGTGACCAAAGCGTTCACTGAGAAGCGGGACATCTACTGCGAAGACGCGAGCAAGGTCTACGGGCGACAGATTACCAAGGCTGATCCGGTCGAACGGTTCGTCGGAAAAACGATGCGACTCGGGTTGGGTTACGGCACGGGGGCCAAGAAACTACAGCACACGTTGAAGACGCAGCCGCCCGGTGCCGACTTGTCAGAAGATGAATGCAAACGCATTGTCAATACGTGGCGCGAAGCGAACCACATGATCACGGCACTTTGGGCTGAGTGTGATAGCACACTGCCTCACTTGTCGTCGTGGCCTAGTAATTTAAAGCCTTATACGATAGGCAAGCACAAAGTGTTATGGGCTACCCCGGCAGGCATACGTCTACCGAATGAATTATTTATACGATACCCTGAACTGCGGCTTAGTGACAAGAAATATGTTTACAAGTCTCGCAAAGGCCCGATCAGCATTTGGGGCGGGGCGATGGTGGAGAACTGCATAGCCGCTGGAACTGAAGTGCTTACAGATCGAGGCTGGGTCCAGATTGAATCTGTACGTAATAGTGATCGCATCCACGACGGTATTGAATTTGTAGATCATGGCGGACTTGTATTCAAATCAGTTCAATCTTGTGTTACCGTGGACGGTGTATACATGACACCTGATCACGAGGTACTGACAGATGACGGATGGCGAATCGCAGCGCAAAACCCTAGACCTTACCGGCCAGACCTTCGGTTGGTTGACGGCTATTCGGCGCGAACACAGCGATGGCAAGAAATGGCTGTGGCGGTTTCAGTGCGATTGTGGCAAACAGTGCGTAAGGCTTGGGGTAGATGTACGTCGTGGGAAAGCCCAACTTCATTGCGGCTGCAAAACCGAGCAGTTACGGTATCGCCCAGTAACTCACGGCATGAGTCGACATCCAGCCTATGCCGTGTATCGCAGCATGATAGACCGCTGCAAACTGCCATCCCACCAAGCATGGAAAAATTATGGCGGACGGGATATTACCGTGTGCGAAAAATGGCAACAGGGTTTCGAGTATTTCTGGGCCGATATGAGCGCGACATATCAGCACGGCTTGGATTTGGATCGCGTAGACAACAATGGACCCTACAGCCCCAAGAATTGTCGGTGGGTTTCTCGCCGTATGAACGCGATGAACCGGAGAACCACTATCAAGCAGATAGATGTTCCGATGTTAGCCACGATTACAGGACTTTCGCGATCAACAATTTATTATCGAATAAAACATGGATGGACTTTGAAAGATCTCGTCCGCGAACCCTCCCCAGCAAACCGGTGTACGACATCCTCAACGCCGGACCCAGACAGCGTTTCGTAGTGCGTGGTGCGACTGGTCCATTTATCGTTCATAACTGTGTGCAGGCTCTCGCCCGTATCATCGTCGGTGAACAGATGTTAAAACTGCGTGAGCGGTACCGGCCCGTGCTGACCGTGCATGACGCAGCGGTGATGGTGGTGCCCAAGGATGAGATCGATGAGGCACTTGCATTCATAACAAAAGTTATGTCTACTCCACCAGATTGGGCTGCAGGGCTACCCGTGGCATGTGAGGCAAAGTACGGGGAATCATACGGGGATTGTTGATGGACAGACCAAAAATAATTTTGAGTACGTGGGAATACGAGTGGGCTTCTCACGTTGGAGCGAGGCGTTATATCGAGAATTGGGATCGACCGAACGCTGCATACTATGATCCGTCACGAATGGAAGATGACCGTACAGCGCAGGTAGCAGCATGTGTGGCTGAACTGGCGGTAGCGAAATTCGTAAATCAATACTGGTCGGGGCATGTGTGGCACTCGTCGGAACATCGTCGATACAAAGACCTACCGGATGTGGGCACGAACATCGAAGTGCGACGACTGCGAACAAAAGAGTCCGCTGCTGTCAGAAAGCATCAGGTCGGTAAGCAACTTATACTGTTCGTAGCGAAACCGATCCTTCCAGAATTGCGAGAGGTCATCATCTACGGATGTCGTGACTATGACGAAGCGTGGGATCTTGGCGTCCCGTCTACCTACGACGCGCACAAAACCCGCGAACTAGCACCGGAACATTTAATACTATGAACATGGTCAAGTGGTCGTTCAGTAGCCTTAAAGACTTCATCAACTGTCCCCGGCAGTATTACGAGGTCAAGATCAAACAAAACTTCGTGAAGAAAGTCACGGAGCAAATGCTGTATGGAACTGAAGTACACAAAGCATTAGAAGATTACGTCCGCGACGGCACTGCGTTAGTCAAGAACTATGAGCGGTTCAAACCACAACTCGATGCACTGCTGAGCATTCCCGGTACGCGGTACTGCGAATATGAAATGGCGTTGGACACTGATCGCAAGCCGTGCGCGTTTGATTCGGATACTAGATGGGTACGGGGCATTGTCGATCTGCTGATCGTGGACGGAGAGACGGCCTACATCATCGACTACAAAACCGGTAGCGCCAGATACCCTGAGCCGAAACAGTTGAAACTGATGGCGTTGATGACGTTCGCACACTTCCCGCAGGTCAAGGACATCAAGGCGGGGCTGCTGTTTGTCATGCACAATGCCTTCGTAGATGAGCGGTACACCCGTGATCAAGAGGAGCCGTTGTGGAGAGTGTTCGCAACGGACTTGGAACGGTTACGTCTTGCACATGAGAGGGATGTATGGCCGGAGAACCCGACCCCTCTGTGCGGATGGTGTCCTGTGAAGACTTGTGAATTTCATAAAGTGAGGTGAGTTATGCCCTACGTGAACAAGGCTAGACCCTACAAGAAAGAGTACAAGCAGCAGGTTGAGCGTGGCGAACACGACAACCGCATGGAGCGTCAACGCGCCCGGCGTAGTTACGACAAGAAAGGTATTAGCCGAAAGGGCAAGGACATTGCTCACGTCAAAGCACTCTCGAAAGGGGGTAGCAATAGCGACGGAACTAGGCTAGAGTCGCCGTCAAAGAATCGGTCGTTCCGCCGCAAGTCTAGCGGGGCGATGAAGTAATTAATTGGATACGGCAAGGGGTTCCACCCACTTCTCCCCGATCCGTGTCAGTTGGCGATAAGCAAGTTACTACCTCTTTCATGCTTAGGCGTCAGCCGTCTGGCCCACGATACGGGCTTTAATTTAGTAGGTGCAGTATGGAAATAGTCGATAACGCAGCAGTGCAATTTACCGCTTCAAACAACTTTGCTTCTGAGATTACATCCCGAATCGGTCGCAGCGAAGTAATCCGCGACAACAAGCATAGTAAAGATATTCTGGTCTGTTGGGATCATCAGGAGATGAAAATCCTTGCAGAGTACCTTGACAACTTTTTGCCTAGTCAGAACATCCCGAAGATCCCCTCACCGATGCAGCGGGATTACACATGGCCGGGGTTCTACACTCCGTTTGCTCACCAGAGAGACACCGCGTACTTTCTGAGCCTACGCCAACGGGCGTTTTGCTTTAACGAAGCCGGTACAGGCAAGACCTCCGCCGCAATCTGGGCGGCTGACTATTTGATGAGTCAAAACCTGATCAAGAAGGCGTTGATCATTTGCCCATTGTCAATTATGTATTCTGCATGGCAGGCTGACATCATCAAGACCGCCATACACCGTACTTCCGGTGTAGCGCATGGCACCGCACACAAGCGCAAGAAGATCATAGAGGGTAACTTTGACTTCACGATCATCAACTACGATGGTACGGGCGTGGTGCTTGAAGATCTGCAACGTGCCAAGTTCGACCTCGTAATCGTTGATGAGGCGAACGCATACAAGAGTGCTACTACTAAGCGTTGGAAGATCCTCTCAAAACTACTGCAGCCCACAACGTGGCTGTGGATGATGACCGGCACACCTGCAGCGCAGTCACCGCTCGATGCGTTTGGCTTGGCTAAACTTGTCAATCCGTCGCGCATTCCAAAGTTCACAACTGCGTGGCGAGACCGCGTCATGGTGCAGATTACAAAATTCAAATGGGCACCGAAGAACGACGCTACAGACCAAGTGTTTCGTACTCTACAACCTGCGATCCGGTACACCAAGAAGGAGTGCCTTGATCTACCAGAGATTATTTACCAAACCCGTGATGTACCACTTACGCCACAGGTACAAAAGTTTTACAACGAACTGAAAAAGCAAATGCTGATCGAGGCTGCAGGGGAACAAGTCTCCGCCGTCAATGCAGCCGCATCGTTGAATAAACTTTTACAAATTTCAGGTGGGGCGGTGTACACCGACAAGCACGATGTAGTTCAGTTCGACGTGTCCCCCCGCTTGAACGCGCTAAAAGAAGTACTTGAAGAAACGACAAACAAAGTTGTAGTATTCGTACCGTTCCTTCACGCGATAGAAATTGTCAGTGAGTTTCTGACAAAGGAAGGCGTGACGAACAAAGTGATTCAAGGCTCAGTAACAGCGAGAGATAGAGCAGACATCATCAATAGTTTCCAGACAGCGACGGACCCGCGAGTGCTAGTAATTCAGCCTCAATCTGCAGCACATGGCATTACTTTGACTGCAGCGGATACGGTGGTGTTCTGGTCGCCGGTGATGTCAGTCGAGACGTATCTGCAGTGTATCGCCCGTATCGAGAGAGTCGGGCAAGTCAACAAGATGTCAGTCGTCCACTTGCGTGGTTCTGAAGTCGAGAAAAAGATCTACACGATGCTGCAAGGCAAGGTAGATAGTCATCAAAAGTTAGTTGATCTGTATAGACAGGAGTTAGAGGAGGTAGAAGATGAGTAGCGTTGGTAATACCGATGAGTTGGTATTAGCGTATTTGGGAATACGCTCTAGGCGCGAGCAGTTGTTGCGCGAGTACGAAACTGCAGACGCTGTGTTGAAAGAAGACTTAGCGAAGTTGGAAGCCGTGATGCTTGAGATGTGCAATGCAGTCAATGCCGACAGCATCAAGACCAAGCATGGCACGGTGATGCGTAAGTTGAATGAGCGATTCTTTTGTCAGGATTGGGACAACTTCTACAAGTTTGTTTTGGAGAACGAGGCGGTTCAGTTGCTTGAGCGCCGCATTCATCAGGGCAACTTCAAGGAGTTTTTGAAGGAGCATGAAAGCGACGGGCTTCCTCCCGGCGTGAATGCGATGCGTGAGTTTGGAATTTCAGTACGTAAAGCCAGTCAGTGAGGATTTATGAGTAACGATATCATTGCAAATTTGAAGAATGAACTTGCCCATATTCAGGGCGGCGTTGACGACGATACCCGTGCAGTTGCCGGTGGCGGCGGTAATGTCTCAAAGCGTATCTCCATCAAAGGCGGCGTGTTCCGTAAGATGGCAGGTGGTAAAGAGATCGGGTCTATCGAAGATCGCTACATGAACGTCATCTTTGTGAAGATGGCCCACGCCCCGAGCCGTACCTACTACACAGGTGCGTACAAGGAAGGCGAGAAGATCGCCCCGGTCTGTTGGTCATCGGACTCCAAGGTGCCTGATGCCGAGGTGAAGAACCCGCAAGCCTCTGCTTGCGACAAGTGCCAATGGTCGGTGAAAGGTTCTGGTCAGGGCGGTAGTGGTACTGCTTGCCGTCTATCGTGGCGTACTGCGGTGGTTCTGCCGCAAGATCCGGGTGGCGACGTTATGCAGTTGGTTCTCCCCGCTACGTCATGCTTTGGCAAGGAAGAGGGCGGCAAGTGGCCGTTCCGTCCGTACATTCAGATGCTTGCCAATAACAACATTTCTGCAGGTCGCGTTGTGACCAAGATGCAGTTCGACACGAAGTCGCCTGTACCGAAGTTGCTGTTCTCGCCCTCCGCAGTGGTGCCTGAAAACGACGTTGCAATTGTGCAGCAGCAGAAGGAAACCAAGGCCGCAGAGGGTGCGATCAAACTGACTGTATATCAGCAGGATGAAGGTGAAGAGCCTGCCGCTCCCGTCGCTGCAACGGTCGTAGGTGACGAGCCTGTGATCCGCGAGACGAAGAAGGCTGAGCCGACTCCGTCTGCCGACGTTTCGGATGTCATCAAGAAATGGTCTAAGAAGGGCTAACACATGCCTCGCACGTATGGCGACAAACTGTTGATCAAACTCCAGCAGGGGGACGCATCTCTGTTGGGGGTACAACTTGGACGTCTATGTGTCGAGGCAAACCTTCCGGTTGCATACGTCGCTACCGCGCTTGAAGTATCTCGAAACACAGTACATTCTTGGTTTCGTGGGCAGGTTATGAATGAGCGTAAACGCAAAGTTGTTGAGGCGTTTATGTACTTGGTAACCGAAGATATCAAGAACAGTACACTCCCGGCGCGTAACCTGAAAGGTGCCAAACAATACATAGAGGGGATGATCAACCGTAACGTCTAACATTTTTTTGTCAGGGTTGGCGGGGTGGCTGTCGCCCCGCCTTTTTTATCGAAGTGGGTAGTGTTCATGCGAAAACAATTTTACGAGAAAGTACTTCCTTCGCAGGGCTTCTACTGTGTTACCGAGATATCCAAAGATAAGCGGGTAGTCAATCGGTTCGCCAGTAGCCTTGATGAGGTTGAGAGCCTAGTAGAAGAGATTAGTGCAGCCGGTAAGAACGTATTTATTGCACTGAGCAGTTTCAGCGGCCATAGCCGCATGAGCGATTACGCGGCGTACTGCCGTTCGTTCTTTGTCGATCTGGACGTTAAGCCGGACAAGGATGGCTGTTACAAGAGCAAAGTCGCGGCTATTGAGGATCTGGATCACTTCCTTACTGTTACGGAACTCCCGCCTCCTATCGTCGTCGATTCAGGCAACGGTATCCATGCGTACTGGCCGTTTGAACAGGACGTACCTATAGCGGAGTGGAAACCCTACGCAGAGAAGTTCAAGCAACTGTGCCTTGAGCATATGCTCATCGACCCGGTGGTGACTGCTGACATCACCCGAATCATGCGTTGCCCAGAGACACTGAACTTCAAAACAGACCCGCCAAACCCAACCAAGTTTTTGACGGACGAGATCCATCAGTACGACTTTGCGGCCTTTAAAGAATTTTTAGGTGAAGTCAGTACGGCTGCTGTATCAATTCTTGATCTTGTACCGAAGGGTTTGGATGAAGACACGAAGAAGATCGCCAAACTCGACAATTACGAAGTCACCTTCCAAGACATCGCTGAAAAGAGTCTTGGGGGACAGGGCTGTAACCAGATCAAATACGCATTGGTCAATGCCAAGACACTCTCCGAACCGTTATGGCACTCGGCGCTGTCTGTTGCGCGACACTGCACTGATTGGGAAACTGCCATACATCTGATCTCTGAGGACTACCCCGGATACACCGCTGAAGCCACCACGAGGAAAGCAAATGAAACCTTTGGCAAGCCACACAGTTGCAGCATTTTTGAACAGCGTAACCCCGGTGGGTGCGACGGATGTCCTTTCAGAGGAGAGGTCACAAATCCTCTCGCAGTCGGCAGAAAGTTCGTTGCTGCCCCGCCCGTTGAAGAGATCACCAAAGAGGTCGCAGTTCGGATCGAGGAGAATCCCGAAGAGGTTCCGGTATTTCCTAAAGCCCTCTTTCCCTATGTACGAGGACGAGCCGGAGGAATCTACTTCCTGCCTCCCGCTGAAATTGGAGAAGACGGAGTAAAGATTCAGCCAGAACCTGTACTGCTATCGACTAATGAGTTTTTCCCGATAAAGCGCATGTACGGCGAATCGGACGGTGAACTGTTTCTTGTGCGAATCAAACTGCCGCATGAAACACGCGAGAAGTACATCAGCATGAACGAAATACAGTCTGTTGACTGTATGAAAGAGACGATTGGCAAAGCGGGTATTGCCCCGCCGCATCAGACCTTATGGCCGAAATTGGTGGAATACATGACTAAATGGGCACACTACTTACAAAGCCAAAACGCGGCTGACAAGATTTGCTTGCAAATGGGCTGGACGCCTGTCAACGAGTCGTTCCTGATCGGTGAAACCGAGATCATGGGTCACGGTAAGTCCCGCAGGGCGGCATCCAGTCCCCTAATACGTGACGTGGCTAAACTTCTGCGTCCGAAGGGTGACTATCAAGTATGGAAGGACTGCATCAATAAACTGAACATGCCAGAACTTGAGATGCAAGCGTTCGGCGTTTTCGTTTCGTTCGGCTCCCCGCTGATGCGGTTCACGTCTACGAACGGTATGACGTTCTGCTACACGGGTCTATCTGGCGCAGCCAAGTCTGGATCGCTCCTTGCCGCACTCTCCGTGTGGGGGGCACCCAAGCCGCTGAGCGTGTACGAATCGACGGACAACGCCTTCAACCTTCGTGCAATGTCGCTGAAGAACATCATGATGGGCATGGACGAGGTGCATGACAAACCGCCTGAGCAGATCTCGAAACTGATCCACCTGATCTCTCAAGGCAAGGGCAAGATGCGTATGCAGAGTTCAGTCAACGCTGAACGAGAGCAGCAAGAGATCGCGTCGATGCTTTGCCTCATGTCATCTAATATATCTTTATACGATCTTCTGCTATCGAAGAAAGCGAACGCTAGTGGCGAGATGATGCGCCTGCTGGAGTACGTACTTGTACAGCCTTCGTACCTGACTATCGAGGTCGGCCGGTCAATTTTCGATCCGCTGCACGACAACTACGGACATGCAGGGGTGGACTTCATCGACCGTCTCCTCACCATGGGGATTGCCGAAGTCCGTGCGCGAGTGCAGAAATGGAGCAAGCGTATCCTCGCAACGAAGTTGGGCACCAACGCCGCCTTCCGGTTTTACGAGACCGCGTTCAGTGCTACGTTCGCCGCTGCAGAAATCGCTCGTGAGGCGGGCATCATAGAACTTGATGTAGAAAGAATCTTCGACAAGGTCATTCTGGAGACCATCAAGATCCGTGACAACACCCAACGCAACCAGATCACTGACTACGAAGGACTGATCACCGAGTTCCTGAATAAGCACTGGCGCAGTGGTACATTAATTTTCGATGAGGGTAGGGTTGTCAACGAGCCTACAGGTGAACTCGTTGCACGGGTCGAGATCGGTAACTCTACTCAGTATGTGTCAAAGACCAAGTTCAAGGAGTTTCTGACTAGCCGGTCT
>Ga0181344_1000817_pt1 | contig 11989 bp, 21 predicted proteins | sample Su13VDMLBDD_FD_130098 | JGI IMG/M metagenome (GOLD analysis project Ga0181344, IMG submission 130098) | Freshwater viral communities from Lake Michigan, USA - Su13.VD.MLB.D.D | ecosystem: Environmental > Aquatic > Freshwater > Lake | place: USA: Michigan | collected 2013-07-15
AGTAATCATGAAATAAATCAAGATGCTGCCAACTACGCACAGATGATGCTTGATAGACAGCAGAATATTTCAGATAAAGATTTAGCTGGGTCATTCTTTGCATCTGATAATCCTTATAAACAAATTATAGTAAAGACAGCGTTTCCATTTGCAAGCTTTAGAATGAATCAGATGATGCGTTTTATGAATGATGTAACTGTTTTATCTAGTAAATCAGCATCAAGAGAGGATAAGATATTAGCAGGTAGATCATTTATTGGATTCGCAGCAGAGATGGCTACATTCAGAGCAATTTCAGTTGGATTAAGTTGGAGTTATTACTTGTTAGCACAAGCAATAAGAGGAGAGGAGGAAGATGAGGAGAAAAGAAAACAGAGATGGAATAACTTAGTTAAGGGTGCTGCAACATCAACAGTAACTGACGTATTCTCACCTATACCGACTACTGATCTTCCAACTAAATATATATTTAATTCAATACTAGATCAAATGCAGTATCTTGCAAATGTTGACGAGGCAGATAGGTACAGTATATTTACAGAGGAGAAAGCAAACTTAGCAAAGAGTTATGGTATGTATGGTATTGCTTATGATAAGTTTGTTAAACTTGCTGAGGTATATCGGTTGGGTGCAACAGGTAGAACAGTTGACGCATTTGGTAATGAGAAGTTTGTATCACCTGAAGACCAACAGTTAATATTTAATTCTAGTTTTCTTTTATTAGCTGTTGACCTTGGATTGTTACCAGCTCCTGAGATTAGTGGTGTGATTAACAATATTGTAAAAACATCAGTATCATCTGCTAAAACTAAAAAACAATTAGAGAAGGAGGGAACTGTAAAGCCAGCTAAAGCTTTCCGTGGAATGTCAGAAAAAGAGTTCAAGGAAAAATATCCTTCTGAATGGAGAGAAAATTATGGTCCAGGTACTGAATATTATGAAGCTAAAAAAGAATCTAAACAATTAGAAAAGGAGTTAGAATTAGAAATGAAAGAATTTAAAGAAGATTTAGATGAATTTAAATAAGATTTACATTAAACAAACCTTACATACTTCATATTCTTCTGCTTATCGAAGTACATAACAAAGTCGTCAGACTCAAATTGAACGGTTCCTGTGAGATGGCTTATCTTTGAATAGATAATGCCATCGTCACAAGACCATATGACTACAGGGTTTAGTCTTTTGTCCATAAGTCTTACCATCTTCTTTGCTGAGATGGGTAGCGGATATGCGTCATAGATGCTCTTAAACCTTGACCGCACTTCAGCGTAGGCTATGAGCTTTTTGTCCTTATCGAATATCTTATAGTCGACATCGTTAGGATCAAGTTTTTGAAAAGAGCCATTGAACAGACTTACGAATAGTTCAATAGCTTTCTTCTCACGTCTTAGTTCTTCTTCAGACTCTAGATTCAGCATCATCTTTTACGACATCAAATACTAATTGGTTAACTTTTTCCAGGAACTCCTCCTGCTTGTTTATTGGTATATGAGCAAGTAATGACATGGTTTCAGCCATGACTGCTACGTTCTCAAAGTTTATCTCTGCTAATCTCTTTCTGTCCTTATCCTGCATCTTTGTTTGTGATGAGATTAGGAAGTTCTCAATGTTGGTCTTGAGATTTTTAAATTGCATCTTCGTGTGTGACTGCATGGTATCAGGATTGATCTCCGTGATTGCGTACCTTGCTGTGTTGAGAGTGCTGATCAATAGCCAAATGTCGGCTAGCCTTTTGTTGTCTTGTTCCATGATTTGATTTGATTTAATTAACCTCTAAAAATTTCTACTTTAATTCCTTTCTCCTGTAGCTCTTTGTGTCTGAACTCCTGGAGCTTTGATGTTTTACCTTCCGGTGTCTTTACTTCAACGAATAGAACGTCAGAGTCTTTAGGGATGGCTATAAGGTCAGGGATACCATTCTTATTGGTGTTAATCAACTTAATGACGTAGTAGCCCTGAGCCTCAAGCTCCTTAATCTTCTTCGCTTGTATTTGCTGTTCTTTCATCGTATAGTATGTAGCATATGCCTGCTAATATAATAATAAATGATGACATATCGTATTTATTTAAGATGCTCTGCTAATATTAGCGTCCTTTAGTATGGTGTTTATCATCTGCTCGATGTCCTCGTCAACCTCAGGCTCCATGACCATCTGTATGATATCGTCCATGCGATCTATGTCAATGGCGAATCTGTTCGATGCGAAGAACTGGTATGGGTATGACCTCATATCGAGCTGAAGCTCGTGTAGTTTGAATGCAAGCATACCCTGTGGTAGGACAATCTTTGCGTCAACAATGTGGTATCTTTCACCTAGCTTCACCCAACTGCTTAGTGGGATATCAGCAGGCTTCTCAGTGTCATCAACACATATACATGGTATCATTTCTTTGATGATTTTTTATTGTGACCATTCCTTGCCCTGTTCGTTGACTTAGTCTCAGAGACAAGTTTCCCTGACTTGGTGTGGCTCATATCTTTATTATCACCGTTACCGTAGGTTCCTGCCTCACGGTTCTTCTTATTAAGCTCTACACGGTAGTCCTTGCGTTCCTCTGACTGGTGGTATGCCTTGTCGTAGGCTATCTTCTTTTTTCTACGCTCCTCTGACATACCAAGCTTGTCGTATGAGGGGTGCTTGCCGGCTAATTTGTTTTTCATAATTGATATTTTCCTACTAATTCTATTTTACCTTCAATATTAGTTATTGTTTTTTTAAAACTTATGTATTGATTCCTATCTGTAATTCCTGATATCATTTCGCATTCAAAATAATTTGGATCAGATATATCATCTAATTTTGGTAATACAGGAATATCTGTTAGATAAGGTGAATCTTTTAATGGAAGATGAGCTATTGTACCTCTATTATCTTCTATTTTAAGATAGTGATTTGTTTTTACTAATTTATATTTCATAATAAGTACTTTTTAAAATGGTTAACAGTATAGTCTAATTTTTTTGTTACAGCCTTGTATATGTCAGCCTCGATGCCACCTCGTGAGAATATCCAGTAAACGTCATTCTCAAGCCTATCCTTTGTCGTCATCCTGTCCTTAGCCTGCCAATAACTGGTTGCACTAAAGTCAATGTTATAGAACACCAAGCAGTCAGCCTCACGCAGGGATATTCCCTCCCTCCCAGACACAATTTGAAGCGCAATGTTTTTGTCAGTGCTGTTAAACTCGTCAAGCTCTGTAGTCAAACTATCATCAAAGATAGCTTTTAATGCGTTAAGTTCCTCCTTAAATTTGTAGAATATGCCAATCTTTTTATCAGCAAAGTGCTCCTTTATAAACTCAGCCTTCGTTGTGTCAATCACCATTGAGTTGCCACTCTCAAACTTAATTGTACCTGAGCATAGCTGATGCACCTTCGACATAAGCTTCACCGGTGTATCTGCAAGGATGACCTCTGACTTACCTTCAACGACCAAATCCTTCTTAAGCTTATTGATCAGCTCATAGGTTGATGGCTTTAGTGAAACCTCAAGTACTTCCTCAGTAACCTTGCTTACGAATCCTGCCTCAGCCTGTGTGTAGTTGATGGTATATGGTCTCATCAAGTCAAGTATTGACTTCTTGCCATTGGAGTAGTCCTTAATGAACAGACCGTTGATCTTCTTCTCCTTAACGTCAACGTAGGTATCGCAGAAGCGGTAGAAGTTTTTAAATGATCTGAACGGATTGTTACGGATGCCATACACCTGGTGATACATCTGAGAGTAGGACTCAGGGGTTGGCGTTCCCGAAAGCAGTATGACCATAGGGTCATATTTTGTTATAAGCTTTCTAACCATGTCTGCCCTAAGACTAGGTTTTGGAAACGCCCCCATGCTGTGTGCTTCGTCACATATTACCAAGTCCCACTTAGCCAAGTCCGCAACTAAGTGTAAGCTCTCGTAGTTTATTACCTTAAGGTTGTACCCAGGATCAAGAAGGCTATAGTCTACCTCTATTGATCCGATGGCTTTCTTCTTTGTAATGAACAGGACGTTTGATGCTTTGATATTCATGGCTATGCCCAGGCTTGTAAGGGTCTTACCGGTTCTTACTTCCATAGCTAGGTATAGGAATCCATGTGTCTTAAGTATCTCTGTTCCGTCCTGTATGATCTGTAGTTGATAGGATCTAAATTCCACTTCCTTGTGTTTTAATTGTTCTAATAATTTTATTTCCTCTTCGTAAAGTCTTTTGTAATACTGGTAACTTCTTGCAATTTTATTATAAGTATCAGGATGCGTTTTATACTTAGGTACTAACACTGTTTCAACAGCTTTACCCCTGCCGTATTTACGCTCTTCCTTGGTGTCCAATATTTTTAAAAACAGACTACATTTTTCGAGCATATCTTTATTGGATACGCATGGGTCTCTTTCGATTACATCCATAACTAAATCATTATTACATGATCTTCATCAGGCAGATTGTCAATGATATTCTTTATGTGCTTGCACTCCTCGAACATCTCTTCCTCCTCGAAGTATTCAAGCATAAGCTCTAGCTCTTCGTATCCTATACCTTCACTAGGTCTGAATACAAATATAGCATCGCCTGAGTCTACAATCTCTATAAAGCTACGGTTACCAACCAATACATCAAAAGAGTTAATCATAGCCATGTGAACAAATTCATTTCGTGTCATAATATATTGTTTTAAAAGTCAGCAATTTCTTTTTTCTTAATGATAATCCATCTGCCCTGTTGGTCACGTCCCTCCTCCGGCATGATTCCCTCCTTGTACATGGCGTAAGCTATCAACCATTTATAGAACTTCGTTCTGCTTATAGTCATCTTAGCTTTCGGTCCATAGTCAGGATATTCGTCAATGAAGTTATAGTACAGGTCATTCTTATATAACCTCTTTCCTGGTACAAGGAAGTAGTTCTTGTCAGCCTTCTCAGTAAGACCACACCACTCAATAAACTCATGGCAGGTCTCAGCAGATAACTTCCTTACGTTAAGGTTAACAAGCTTAGACTTAACGAGTCCGGTGTCAAGGTATCCACATAGACAACCAATCATGTAGTTGTCAAACTCACACCAGTCAACATCGTCCCAATCTCCAAACATCAGCTTGCCAAACTCGTCAAGTGGCGTGAAGCTCTTACTGTAGTATTGGTGTAGCTCTAACTCCCACTTACGTCTCTCGAATGAGTTACCCGCACCCTTGATGGCGTAGTTGGTGGTGATGGCAATCTTAGGTGACTTGCTCAGAGGTATCTTGATAGCGTCCTTGTTCTTCTTCTCCAAGGTAAGACCCTCGGTGATCAATGAGAACAGTCGCTCAAATTCAAAGTGTTTCTTCACGTCATCGAACACAAGGATCTGTGTATCGGCAGATACAAGCTGATAGGCGAATGATCGCTCGAAGTTAAATAGCTTACCGTCAATAGTCACAACCTTCTTCATCTTACCGAGTGCATTGATGACAATACCCTTACCGGTACCACCCTCAGGGTTATCGCTTATCACCTCATCGTTAAGGATGACAGCAGGACAGAACGATAGGTTCTTATAGCCATGCATCAGGAATCCAATCGTTGACTCCATTGACACAATACGATCCTTGTCATTACCGTTGATGTTATGGATGAATGTCCTATAGTCACACTGGTTAGTGACACCACATATAGAGAAGTTACGGTCTATGACGTGATCCTTCCAAACGTAGCCACCCAGATCTAAGTAGTCAATCGTTCTGATCTCATCCTTGGTAATCTTAACAGCACAGTTCTTATAGTATAGGTATGAGCTGTCCTTGGTATCCTCAATAAAGTAGATGTCAATAGTTGACAGTAGGGATAGAAACTCTTCCTTAAAGAATCTTGTGTTGTCAGCAAAGTAATTGTAGACTGATACATCATCCATGTCTAGCAGATAGGATAGGACGAAGTCCTTGATCTCCTTCTCAGATGTATGGTCGATCAGGTTGTTTGTCACCTTGATGAAGATATGGTTCTTGCTACCATCAGGGAAGTACTTATAGAACCCTGAGTCCTCCAAGAATATCTTGAATAGAAGATGGTCTATCTTAATGACTCCCTTATCGTTCTTAGTCCAATATGAAACCTTAGCATTCTCCTCCTCAATCTTATTAAGAACTGCGTCAATTACATCGCTATCCATTACGGAGTCTTGTAGTTGGTAGCGTATCTCTTTTTTTGGTACACCCCTACGGATCTTTGCTCTGATGTTATTCACCTGCTCCTCATCCTCGTAGTACTTGCTACCAAAGTTACTTGTGTTCTTATACGCTGAGTCAATTGTTGTAGCGATCTCCCTGAGGTCAAAGCCATCAGTAGCGTATTGGTTAAGGACGTATGACGCAAGGCTCTTGTTGACACCAAAGTCATTCATAGCCATAGCAAGTATGAATGCGTTCTGATTACGCTGTCCCTCAATCATTGGGTACTTCTTATGCCACCACTTGATGAGTATCTCAACGATCTTGTTCTCATCAGTGATAGGTATGGTTGGTCTATCTCTATACTTAGATACCTCAGTGTACTCAGGCTCCTCGATGATGTCCCATATTGATGACTTGTCATTGACGTAGATCAGTGGATCGTATGACTCGTAACATACACGGCTGATATTCTTGCTTGTCTTGTCAAAGTATTGTGAGTTGAAATACTTCTCAAGGCTATTGAAGTAGTTGGTGTGGTTGTCCTGATCTGCCGGTATCTTTACCAATACCTTAAGACCATTACCTGATGGAGAGATAAAGACAGAGAAGACGTACTTGTTCTTAGATAGCATCTCTTTATCCTGGAGTAGCTCCTTCTGTTTTTGATAGCCATCAAAGTCTAGGCATATAAGACCGGAGTGTTCAACCAGTGCACTGTCAAGTCTCTTCTTAAATGTTCCGGAGAAACAAATGGCGGGTAATAATTTTTTAATCTCATTACGTTCTGATTTGTTCTTTTCATTCCTGATTCTTTTGACGATTTCTTTAGATGCACCGTCACGGATCCTATCCAAGATAAGGTTTACCTCTCTATAGAATGGGGTATCAGTATCCTTGATTGTTTGAAATATGGTAATATTCGGCATAATTATGTATTTTTAATGTCGATTTAATGTCGATTTATTTTTTATAACTTATTGATTATTATTATATTATTTCTTTAATGTCGAAAATGTCAATTTTACTATATGTATATATAGAAAAAAAATAAAAGATATAAATATATATAGAAGTAATAGGGAAATATCGAATTGACATCATCAGGTGATAATAAAGGGGAAGTGATTAGCTTCCCCTCGTTAAAAACACACGACACGAAAAATGGAAATTAGAACGGAACGTCATCATCATCATCTGTCATCTGAAGAGATGAGTTAGATTTATTTTGAGACTGTGCCTTATTTGTTATTCTTTTGGCATCTGAGCCACCTTCTTTGGTATCCGGGGAGTATGTATCCAACTCTAAATAAAAGTTGCCTGTACGGGCTTTTTTTACATTCAAGTTAATCCATCCATTCTTTTGGTTTTCTTTGATGAACTTTGTAGCGTCATCAACCTTCATTGAGAGTCTGCCTACAACAAACTCGGGAGCGTTTTCATTTCTCTTGAATGAGAAACCGTCAGCGAAAATCTTTTCTTCTCTTTCCATTTTAATTTGATTTAAGTATTTAAAAATTATTGTTGTGCATCGCACTTGCTAAATTAAGAATTATTTTTGGTAATATCAAGTAACAGATTAAAAATTGCATCTTGTGTATCACCCCAAAACATTTTACAATCGAACTTACCTTCCTCTAATTCAAACGGAGGGTCAACGAAGTAAGATTGATAGAACTTGTTCTCTATGGCTGTGAATCTTTTGCAGTGATCTTTAATCAGGCAACCGTCACCCTGGCATTTAGTTATATCTGACATAGCTCTAATTGGTTTTCGTTAAAGATGTGTAGCATACCATTGTCATCCATCTCTGCTACGATTCTAATGTCGCCTGATGTGGTGGTGAATACTGCAACCACTGTGCCTGGGAACTTGTACCCCTTTGGTTTATAGACCTTGTCTCCTACTTTGAATTTCATGTTATTTTGATTTATAAGTTTCATTGTAATAAACTTCACATTCTTTTAATTTTAATGATGGAAAAAAATAATCATCACTATTTTCTCCACTATTAAAAGCATACATTATCTGTTGCTTTTCCATTTCTTTTGCTTGTTCAAATATTTTTGACCATTGTAAATCAGTTTTTACTTTTTTAAATTGGTCATCTTTTATTTGTTCAATTAACCATTCTACTGCTGTTTTATTTTCCATAATTGATAGACATTTTTAAATTAAATTGTTCAATAAATTTATCCCAATCAAAATCTTTATCCAACCATTCTACTGCTGTTTGTTCCATGTTATTGTGTTTTAAATTTTAAAAAATAATCCTGATAGGATTCGAACCTATATGTAAAGGATTAACGTATAGCCTTTACTCATCTTATTTATTCTTAGCGTCTACCAATTCCGCCACAGGACTGTATGTTATAACATCTCGTTGATAAAATAATTGGCGATGTTGTCTGTCGGCTCTGCTCCAAAGTACTTTCGGTACACCTTGATAGCCTTGCCAACCTTAGACTCACCACCCTGAACAAACTCCTCAGATGGTCTGAAGATACCAAGCTGTGCAGTGACCTTGTCAATAACGAAGAACACCAATGGCTTACCAAATAACTGCTGATAGATATAGCACTGGCTATCGTAGTTGTATGACCTGGCTGAGTACTTAAACTTATTGATGTCTGATGTTGTCTTTAGATCAATCAGAATGTCAGTACCAACGATGTCAGCCTTTCCCTTCCACATCTCACCCTGGATCTCCCCGAATGCCGGTACCTCAAACTCATTGCCATCATTATAAATCTCATCGTAAAAGGTAATGTTTCTCTTCATGGTAGCTACAAGCTTCTGTAGTTCTTTCATCTCCTTCCATAGTAGCACATACTCAAAGTTGTTGTCCTCGCAGAAGTTCTTATACTCCTTGGTTGTCCTTGACGATACGTCAACGAATGGTGTCTGTTCTGCCTTCTCAGGCTCAAGTATCAGCTGATGGAAGTATCTGCCCTCGGCAAATGATTTGTTATCTTCCCTCGGCTTCCCAAAGTCTTTTGGATTGGTTAACAAAGTTCCTATGTCAGAGTTAGATAGGTAGTTCCTACCTAACCCTGAGTAGTATTCGTTATCATCCTTTAGTTTCTCGATGATGTTATCCATTGTTGATGATCTTTGCAAGCTCCTTCTTAACAGCCGGTGTGATTGTATACTTTGTGCCTAACTGCTGTAGGATATGCTCGATCCCCAATTGCTTGTTGTCAGTTACATACTTAACAACCTTCGCCCATTGGTCAGTGTCAATCTGTAGCTCTACCGGAGCAGTGCTGACCTTTGCTTGTGGCTGTACAGTGTCACCCTCAGGCAAATCCTCACCGGAGTAGATGTAGATGCCAAGCCCAAACATAGCCAGGTTCTTGACCAAGCATCGCATGATTGTTTTGTTGATGTCAAACATTGTCGCACCATCAACAGTCTTGTCACCAAACCTTGTGCTGTAGGTGTAAGCTTCTTCTTTCATGCTCTTGTTAGCTCCGTCCATTACCGGTAACCACATCATGTGCATCTGCTCCTCGATCGTCACGGTAGTGAATACCATGTACCCAAGTGCAGGGTCATTTATATATGGCAGACCTTCAAAGAACTTCACCTCATACTGTGCGTTAGGGTAGTGCTTCTTAACCTCCGACCATGCGTGTGTCCAGGATAAATAGGTAAGGTCTTTTTTCTTCTCAACCTTGTCGTTTAGATTGATCGCTGATAGCGTAGCGAATACGCTCTTTCCATTCTGTGTCATAAATTAAAATTGATTTGATTAAATAAAAATTGAGTTTTGAATTCTTTCAACAATGGCTTTGTAGTCTCTGTCAGTCTCTACCTTAAGCTCTACTGACTTTGCACCTCTGATGATCGGTGTATGCCTTGGGTCATACCCCTCCTCTGTCATATACTTTTGAATCTCAGAGAATCTCATCGGTCTGATATGGCACAGATAGTAAAGTAATTGTCTTGCCTCAGATACGTCAGCCCTCTTTGTCTTGGACATTATGTCCTCCTTTGTTACCGAGAAAAGCTCACATATAGCTTCCAGGTATTGGTTGAAAATTTGTTTCTTCATGATTAGATTGTATTTTAATTGTATGCAAATATAATAATATTATTTATATTATTGCATTATTCTTTATTAAAAAATATATGTTTTACTGTTAGTGCTGAGAGCATGAACATCATTGTCAGCACAGCCGTAATGAATGTTGTCTCAGCGTATTCGTACACTACAGTACAGCTACTGTATCTTGCGATAACAAAGTTTACACAGTGATAAAAAAGTACTACAAGTACTACAGATACAATTGCAAATTGGATTAGATTTAATAATGTTTTCATTTTATTTTAGTGTTCAAAGGTGATGTTATGGTCTTCAATGATTGACCAAAACTTGTCAAATATTTTATATAATACATCGTACTTATCAAGGTCAGGACTTGCGTCAAGCTCCCACTCCAAAGTCTTTCTTGCATTCTTGAAGTCATACAATGCCCAGTAGTAATTGCTAGCCTTGACAGCCATTTTAAATTCCATGTTGTCATCCTTGTCGGGATTGTCTAAATCAAATTCTAATATGGCTTTCATAGTTAAAAGATTTTAAAGTTGAATAATTTTCTTTTTGTTTTGTCATACTTTGCAAGGTCATACTTCTCAATGACCGATATAAGTATCTTGTCATAGTTCTTATTGGTAGCATAACCGCATTCTTTAAGTCCCTTAGCCCATCCTTTATAGTCAGTTCTCTTTAGCTTGAATAACTTCTTATACCTCGGAGCATTGACTAATAACTTTGAATGGTCACGATACGATCTCCACGCTGATTTGTACACTACGAATCGATCATCGGGTCTGTCATCGGCATACACAACATAGTTTTCTTTTCTTCCCTTTCTCCACTTCATGCCGAAATGATTGTTGTGTTTTCTTGATAGACTGCTCTTGCCGGAATTGGATTCAATGATGCCTTGTGCCAGGGTGATTGATGCCGGTATTCCAAACAGCTCTTGTTCTTTCATGGCTGTCTTTTTGAATCTGTCCACATAGGCTGTAATCTTGTCAACCTTATTCAGTGTAGTCTTTTTGGGATTCAATGTATCCCCAGTTGCTGATGGTCTGCTGAAGCTGAATAGCACCAAGCAGATGCCTAATAAAAATAGTTTTCTCATAGTTAAAATTTTAATTAGTTAATAATCTATCTTCTCTTTATCAAATAAATGGTAAGCAATTTCTTTAATTGAGCTTGGATATAAAATCAATCTTTTATTTGGATGACATTCACAATTCGGGAAATAACCTCCACATCCATTGTACTGATACCAATGGTCATAATAATCAATTTGCCAAGCATTGTTTTCTAATTCAGTTACATAGCAAACCATTTTATATTTTGTCCATTCTTGTTTATCCTCATCTTTACCTTTTAATACCCATGGCTCTTGTGGTTTGAAGACTTGATTGTCTATGGTTTTTAAATATATCATCCTCATAGTTTTTTAAAATGATTTTTTGAATTTCTTTTTTTTCTAATTGGTTGCATCGTATGAATCAAAGATACAACAGAACCAATAAACATACATAACAAAATGATTGTCATTATCATATCTAATAACTTCTTTTAGCAGTGAAATTATCTTTGTTCATGTTGGGTCTTGACAGTACATATTTACGATATGCTCTATCAATTGCCTCTTGTTTGTCCTCTGCCGTTGAATAGCAGAGGAATACCATTTCATAAAATACTTTAAATATCAGCATAATAATACATTTTTTGTCTGTCAGTTAATTCAATTTTTGTCAAGTCATCTTCAAAGATTAACTCCAATGGGTCATACTCTTCTCTGTTGTCATCTCTGTCTTCGCATATACTTGATG
>Ga0181344_1000818_pt1 | contig 11988 bp, 14 predicted proteins | sample Su13VDMLBDD_FD_130098 | JGI IMG/M metagenome (GOLD analysis project Ga0181344, IMG submission 130098) | Freshwater viral communities from Lake Michigan, USA - Su13.VD.MLB.D.D | ecosystem: Environmental > Aquatic > Freshwater > Lake | place: USA: Michigan | collected 2013-07-15
GGAGGTGTAAAAGTGAGTGATGGGATGACAGAGATGAGTAGAGATGAGTCTACTGCTAGATGGGATGAGTTGCGCAATAGAGTGTGGGATAAAGCAGATGGGGCGTTAGCAAAGCAGGTCGGTGGACAACACTACAAAGATATGGCAATACAACCTGTAGAGTTTATTACGGCAAATGAATTGAGCTTTTTGGAAGGTAATGTAGTGAAGTATATTTCACGACATCATGCCAAAAATGGTGCTGACGATGTTCGCAAGGCGATACATTATTGTGAGTTAATTTTAAAGACGGTGTATAACCATGACTAAAGACGAAGCATTAAAGATGGCTTATAAAGCCGAAGAAACAGGAAACTTGCAAGATTTGGTGGATGCTGTAAATGCTTTAATGAAAGCACTAGAACAACCAGCGCAAAAACCTGTGTCACTAGGTGATTTTGATAATATGTCAAAAGCAGAATGTGTTGACTACATTGAGTATTTACGCAAAGAGATTGACTTGCTTAGATTTAAAGAATGGCAAGGATTAACGGATGATGAGATATGTAATTTATGGTCTTTGTCAGATAAAGATATAGATGGAATTGATTTAGGCTATACAACACAACAGCATTACTTTGCCGCACTTGTTGAACAAGCATTAAAGGAAAAGAACACATGATTAGTGCTATTATTGAATATGTTATTTGCTACGCTAGTGCCTTTGCATTGGGATTCTGTACCGCATCGACACTAGCTTACGTCTATATAAAACTTACTTATTCATAAAATAACAAAACCCCAGTTACGGGGCTGGTTTGAAGCGTTTATTACCTATTCAATTACTTATTCATAACATACATTGTTACTTCAAAGCCAAAACGCATTTCAGTAGCTGCTGGTTTAGTCCACATAATGTATCTCCTAATTTACAAAATATACGAAATGTATATTGTAAGAAACATATTAACAGAAATGGACTTTTTACACATCGGTTCAATCATGGATTGCGTCTAGTGAAAAGTATGAATTGGCGCAGATTTGATAGCTATTACATGTAACGCAGAAAGCCGAAAAACTCGTTACTTGCTATATCCTCTGATGTCGGCTTAACCGCCTGTAAAATATTACATACAAAAACCGTAGCTTGTAATAAAGTTTAAAATATTACATACAACTAAACTATTAGTTTATATATGCGATACAAAATAAACTATTTCTTTAATGTTAAATACATACGCTCGCCAATAACGAAGCTCATGCAAGCACCGCTTAAATCAAGCATCATTAGAACAATTGACTGTGCAATGTCTGGCGTAAACACAGCGACAATAGTAGCAAGCCAAATAATCAATATAGCGATATAACGAAATGATGAACGCATATCAGTCACCCAACGACTAGGCTCACCACTAGGCTTGTCAATCTCTGCTAACGCTTGAAGTCTTTTAGTTTCAGCTTCCATCAATTGAATACGCTCTGCTACGTTTTGAGGAGTGCCACCAGCTCCACCACTAAACTTGGCAAATAAGCCACGCACGCCATCAGCCAATGTAGGCATTAGCGCAGGAAAAATAAGACTAGCTAAACCACCAAACATAGTTACTCCTTGTATTCAGAATAAGTCGCTACACCCTTATTGAAGGTAGCTGTGAGGAATTGATTACGCATTGTAGGTGCAAATGAAACGTGAACCCATGTGCCTTCCATAATTACTTGGTCGCATTGCAACATTGAGCGTTTAAGCGTTCTTACAATGGCTTCAGGATTGCCAAAGGCAGGAGCTGTGAAGTCGGCAGCGTAGCCGTTCATATGAGCTGATTTTGCACTTCCACCGATAAGTTTGTTAAGACTAGAACAGCGATAGCCAGAACTGATATGTAAAGGGCAAAGTAGAATTGCTCTGATTCGTTCAAGACCTTCAGCCAATACTTTAAGGTTCTTTTTAATCGTTTCAGAAGGTTCATTGTCAATGCCTTTGCGTGATGCAACCTGTGATTGAGTAAGCTCCTCTAATGAGAAGTGTTCAGTCAACTGCATTATTTTAAATTTTCAAGTTTATAAATTAAGCTCAAGAACTCACCTACGATTTCATCAATTATATTTTGCAAAGCGCTATCTTCTTTAGGAATACACTTGTAACGGTTTTTCTCAATGTAAGCTAGTTTGTCAGCGATACAGTAAATAGGCTCTTTGTATGTTTCTGTTTCAGTCAAGATAGGAATGTCTTTAATGATGCCATGACGACCTTGATATGCCTCTGTTAGCTTATCTGCAAGCTCTGCAATGTCCTCGTAGAAATGACCAAGTGCTTTGTGCTGTGAATAGCTTTTAGTACGTAAATGCTCTCTGTGCGCTACGTCACGTGCTAAAAATATTGTTGCTATAAATTCGTTAATCATCTCTCATCCTCAAAATCAACAATTCCAATTAAATCTTCATCGTAAACATTACACTCTAGGCATACGTGAAAGTCTGGGTCAGCGTCATCTATTTCGTATGGCTCGCCACATTCACTACAAAGCTTAAATTGTTTCATAGCTTTTTGTATCCCCTAAACTTGTATAATCGTGCAATTTTACGTGCCTGTTTATCAAGCCGTCTGACAATAGTATGTCTGCCATCAATCATTAGCTTGCCGTTTAATCTACGTATTTGATGTAATATCATAATAAAAAAGCCCCGAAGGGCTATGCGTACTTGTTCTTAAGATACTTTAATGTAAGAGGTAGCTCGTCAAAACGACCATCCTCTACATCGTAAAGCATATAAGCGCCTCTAAAATGATTGTTTCCTTGTGCGCCTAAGTAATCTTCTTTATGCTCGTAACAACTGCCTGCGATTATGGCTGTCATCTCAGTTCCATCGGCTCGCATACCGTAAGCTACTTGCCTGCCTTGCTGGTGGCCTGCAAAACAACTCATGTGCTTCTTTGTAAGGAGTGCTTGAGCGCTACATACAGGACGACCCATGGGGCCAGAAGTAAAGTAATGAGAATAGGCAATGCCATCAATAACAACAACTTCGAGAAAAGGATAAACTTCCCAGTCTTGATACGGTAGGTCATCGGTAGAGATAAGGCCATCTAGCTTCCTATCATTGTTAATTGCTGTATTAATGCGTTGCTCGTGGTTACCAAGCGTCAAAACCATGCGAGGTTTGTATTGCTTATCTTTATTCTTCTTTGCCCTTGCATTATATTCATACAAAGGGGTCAGCAAGGCATCCATAGCCTCACGAGCAGCCCAAATATCTTTTTGGTAACTCCTACCCTCAAAAGATTTTTTGCCTACGTCATACGAGCTTAAAGACTCCATATCAGCAAAATCACCAATACAGATAATTACATCAGGTTTCTTATCGACAATGTATTTGCCGATACAGGTTAAGAATGTAAAGTCATTACCATCTTTAGCTTGCACATCAGGTAAGACAAAGTGAGTTCTAGTGGGGCTGTTCAGGTAACTCATAATAAAGTTGTAAGTCCTCGTCAGAAAATAGCACTATTTTAGTACCATCTTCTAAATACATGAAAAACTCATCGTTGTCAATACCTACTTCATCAATAACTTGTCCTGCCATTCGCTGTAAAAGTGATTCTACTGCTTCATGGTCATCCATCATTTGTCAGCCTTATGGTCTAATTTCTCAAAAATACGGTTAAGTGAGGCTTCCATTCTGTCTAAACGTGCTTCTAAATCTTCCTTACGAACGTAATGCGTAGGCAAGTCAACTTCAATCTGCTTTACATCTTCTTTGAGCGTTTGAACCGCATCCCAAAGCTGTCTAGCAAACCAACCAAGAACAGAAAGAACAACACCTACGATTAGGTTAATTATGCCTTGGTCAGTCATTATTTAGCCTCTAGCTCTTTTACACGAGCAGATAGCTCATTGATTGCAGATACAAGTAATGGGATAACGTCTGTGTAAGACAAGCCTAATATACCATCACTAGCGTTAGTTACGGCTTCTGGCAATACCTTTTGCACATCTTGAGCAATTAAGAATGAGTGACGAGTATTTTCTGCATCTGATTTGTATGAGCCAATAACTGCACGAAGTTGACCAACTTTATTTACGCCATCTGTAATAGGTTCAATAATGTTCTTTTGTGTTTCGTCTGAAATAGCTGACCAAGCGCTAGCATTGTAAGCCATGTAAACACCATTAGAGCCAGCGCCAGGATAAATGCTAAAGTTACCTGTTGCGCCAGTTTCTTTAAGAATACGAGCATCATAATCACCAGATGTTGATGAATGAAAGTCAATGTAAGTGTTTCCATTTGCTGCTCTTGCATCACCAATTTCTATATAAGCAACTGTAGAAGTTCCAGTAGCAACTCCTAAACCAACAGTTGTTTGAAAACTTCCGTCTGATGCTTTTATATAAGCAGATTTTGCACCAGCAGCCCAAAACTCTAAATCACCATAAGTACCTGTGCCAATACGACCAGCCTCTAATCGTGTCTTACCACCTGTTTGAGATAGAATTGTGTAAGGCGAGTTACCTGTAGTGTCACTATTGCCAAATAAGTTTAATGATGAAACTGTACCTGTACCACTAGGCAATACACCAACAACTGTAGTGCTATTTGCAGTAGATGTTTGGAAGGCTACACGACTAGCTAAAGTAGCGTTAGTAAAGTCACCTGTAATGCGATTTGCTGTGCCTGTAAAGTTTAAGTTGCCACTATCGTTAATTGTGCCTGCATTAGCGGTGGTTGCAGTAATGGTAGTAAATGTTTCATTCTTACCGTTAGGGTCATTTAGCAATTGAAAGTTAGTGCCGTCATAGATAACTTGAACCGCACCGCCTGATGCAACATCACCTGATACTAAAGCAGAGCCGTCAGTCTTAACAATGGCTTTAGCACCAATAGAGTTAATGTTTAGTGTGCAAGCGCCTGTATTAGCGCCAGCAGATACAAAACTAAATACTTGACCTGTTACGTAAGCAGTCATACCAAATGAAGCCGTAGCCGTAATAGTGTTAGTGCCTGATACTGATGTTAAGTAAGTAGCCGTTCCATCTTGCACTTGACCTGCTGAAGCATACATAGCACGAACAGTAGCGTTACCTACGTTTGTATGAGCAAATCCACCCATAGGCAAGTTGCCTGTAGGCGTTGTTTGACCGTCTGCTGATAAAGAGCCTGTAAGCGCAGTAGCAATGTCGCTAAACGTATTATTGGTAGTGGTTGATGATATGGTAGTGCCTGTGACTACAGGATTACCTGCTGGCAGATTATATGTGCCTGAACCGTTACGTGCCATTTATTGCTCTCCTTGTTTTTGAGCTGGAATTGACAACATTCCACCTTGAATTAATTTTTTCAACATTTGACCTTTTTCAGATGGTAATTTATTAGCCAAGTCCATAAGTCTTGCAGCCTCTTGTGGGTTTAATAACGCTTGTGCAAGTTTTTGCTGTAAAGCTTGATTTTCACCCTTCATTAGGTTTGTAGGAGAAAGTAAATTAAATCCCAAAGGAGCATGACTTAACAATGCGTCAATTGTTTTAATGGTTGCATTTGTTAATTTTGGCGATGCTGATTGATTAATTAAATCATTCATTGCTATATTTTGAAAAGTATTAGAGCCAACACCTCTACCTAATGTATCTGCATTAGATGTTCTAGCTAAATCTTTAGCAACATTGTTTAATGTTTCCATTTGTTGTGGAGTCATTAATTTTTCAATAGGTTGCTGAAAGCCTGTAGCTTCTTTTACAGATTGCATTGAATCTTTTAATGCCTTTGCATATCTAGCAGCAGTTTCTTTTCCAAGCGCACCATAATTGCTTAATGCAGGTTCAATTTTATTTAATAAATTTTGACCAACTTGCATTTGATTAATTGGTTTACTCATTTCAGCAAATTTATTATTAGCTTCTAAAAATCCAGAACCTTGATTATCAAGCCATCCCATGTAATCTTTTTTCAAACTCATTAATTCAGCTTGCAAAGGACTTCCTGGTGGTGCATTTTTAATTTGAGTATCAATACCTTTTTTAAGGTTTAATAAATCTTCACCTTTAATGCGTCTACCAACTATAGTTTCCGCAGGTCTTGGAGCTTCACCAACGCTTGTTTTTCCAATTAATTCACCAAATTGTTGTGGTGTTTGATTGTATTGTTTTAATTGAGATTGCTCAAAAGCATTATAATTTAAAGGATGGACTTTACTTCCATTAATTTCATTGTGAATAAGATTAGTTAATGTTTCAATTCCACCATCTACTTCATTCAATGCTGTTGGAGGCAAATAACCACCTTCTACAGCAATTTGAACTGCATCATCTAAACCACGACCATTTTTAGTAAACAAACCTACTGTTGCGCCAGATTTTCGAGGAGTTTTTTCACCTGTAACATCTAAAATATGTTCAGTATTAATTCCTCCAGTTTTCTTTAAATATCCAGTAATTCCCATTGGCTCTTTTTCAAGGCCTACTTTTTCTGGAATTTTTGAAATTGTTTTAATTAATGATGGAACTTCATGTTCGCCAATTTGACCATATTGCGGAGCTTCAATTACAGGAATATCAAATTTAGTTCCACGGATTTTTGCAATTTTTTGAGCTTCTTGCAAAGCGCCAGAAGCATTCATTCTTACTAACAAATCATTTAACTCATTGCCACCAATAACATGAGCATTACTAAATGCTTTATACATTGGCTCTGTAGCAACTTCTCTTGCTTTTTTAGATGCGTCTAATGCAACAGAGTCTTTAGCAATACTTTCCAAAGCGCCAATTCTAGCTGCTTTTTGCTCTAATTCTCTTGTTGTATAATCTGCTGGAAAAGCTGATTTTGCTGCTCGCTGCAATGCTGAAATGCCACCACTTTCAGCAACTTCTGCGGCTGTTGGTTGGCTTCCAGAAACAAGCTGTTGAGCAAGCCTTAATCTTTGAGCAACTTCTGGCGCTTCTTTTCCAGATACTGATTGTAAAGTTCTACCAACAATATTTTGTTTTCCTGATTCTGTTAAAGGCTCAACAATAGATTTTATAGTTTTTGCAGTTCCAATTGTCGCTGGAACAATGCCACCGCCAATTCCACCTGTAACAATATTTTCAGTACGACTTTCATTGCCAATTGTAGGTTGCAATGCACCATAAGCAGCACCATATCCAACTCCACCAAGTGCTGACGTAGCGCCAGGTAAAAAAGCCAAAGGTAATGCCGTAGCAATTCCACCTGTAACAGCGCCTACAGGAGCTTCATTAGCAATAATGCGATTTTGATGAATTTTAGAAATATCATATTGTTGTTGAGGAACGCCACGAGTTGATACATCTAATGGATTTTTAGCGTGAGTTAAATTATAAACGCCTTGTTTAACACCCTCTAATAAATTAGAAGGACCAGTCATAAAACCTTCAACATTACGTTGAATCCATGGTTCATTTTTTAATTTTGAACGCAAAGCAACATCTTGAGATAATTGTGAGTTCATTTTAGAATAATCAATACTGCCAGATTCTTCTGTTTTAGCTTCTTTATATGCTTGAGCTACAGTATCAAATTCAGGCGTACCTTTTTTAGATTGATTTGCTACAATCCATTGTGCGTAATCATCTGCATTTGCCATATTATTTTCCTATAATTGCATCAGCTTGAGAGCGTACTTCGCTTGAAGCATTTGGTAATTTTACTTGTGTAGATAAATATCTATCAAAATCTTTTTTACCTGTTGATTGCTCATATTGTTGACGCAATCCATTTAATTGACCGTGCATTAAATCTTTATAAGTATTAATTACACCACGCAATTGTGCAGGACTATTTGCAGCTTGAATAGAGCGAGCAGCTTCTTCACGGTCCGCAACACCGCCGCCACTACCAACAACTGCTTTAACAACTTCATCAGCAACAATTTTTTTAGCAGCTTCAAAATTTGCTGGAGCTGCTTGACCTGTTTGAGCTTTCCATGTGTTAGCAGCTTTATTTAATAATTGAACATTTCCTGTATTAAGAGCATCAGCAAGACCGCCAAGTGTATCTAAATGGCTTGTTGCTACGTTTAATGAACGAACTGTGTCACCTTGCTTACCTACATTAAATTTTTGTTCAGCTTGCTTTACATTGCCAAAAGTAGCGCCACTAAATTGAGGATTTAATTCATTAACACGTTGCATTACTTTTTGACCCCAAGGAGTTTTCATAGCAAAACCTGATAAAGGTGCAACTTGACCATTAGCAATCATTGAAGCTGTAGCATCTACAGAACCTTGGTCAACAATATTTTTGTTGTTTAATTCTTGACGTCTTAATCCTAAAGATTGTTGTTCATACGGAGTCATTGCTGGTTTTGGAGCCATTGTTGCGCCAGGAATTTGCTCTACTTGGTTTGTTTTAATGTTTACGCCATAAAATTTGCCTGTTTGAGGGTCTTGTTGAACATTGGCATAATTTGATTTTTCTGCAATATCTTTAGGCGCTGTATAAACTGCTTTACCACCTTGATATACAGTAGAACCAGCAGGAACTACTGTTGGATTTTCTTGTTTTGTCATTCCAGCCAAGCGAGCTTTAACTAATTCAGGCGCGTATTCTGGCATTTGTGCCAAAGCTTGTTGAAATTTAACGGGGTCGGCCTCACCAAGCAAATCAGCATATTTTCTAGCTTTAGCTGATTGAGCTTCGCCATATTGTTTCATAGCGCCTTGCTCTTGTTGACCAGCTTGATATTTTCCATAAGCGTTTGCCAAATGTTGAGTCCATGATGGCGCAACATAACGACCAGATACCATTTGACCTTGAGGCATCTCTTGTTGACGTAAGGCATCAACTAAAGCAAGTTTACGCTTTAATTCAAGTTGCATCATTGTGTCATCTTGAGGCATTTGTTGGTCTACGTTTTGCCCAAATTGAGGAAGATAATCCATAATTCCCATATTAAACCCCTAACAATGCGTAATTAACACCCTTGAAGCCATTTGGCATATCAACCACAGCTTCTGGAATAACTTTCTCAACTTCTTGCGCCATAACACCAACTTGCTTGCCTTTTGGCAAGTCGTATCCATCTTTATAATTGTATGAGTAAAGATTAAGTCCGTTAATTAATGAACCAACCTTTTTAATATTTTCTTTGAGGTTAATATCTGAAGCTGTATAAATTTGCGCCCCAAGGTTCATTAAACCACCTAGCATATTGCTATTTGAGGCTTGGTCAGCATTGTAAGCACTTAATTGATTTTGGTATTGAGCATTAGTAGCGCCAAGGTAGTCAGGCCCAGCAGTATTTGCTTGTTGTGGCGTATTGACATAACTAGGGCTTGAAACTTGTGAGCCTGTACGTAACGCATTAATCACGTTAATAGGTTGCATTTGATTGTATGCTTCTTGTTGGAAGCCTTGTTGATTTGCAGCCATACCTGTGTTCATGCCGTTAATAATAGCGCTTGTCATTGCATCGTTTTGACCTTGTTGCAACATACGTTTAGCGTTAGCGTAAGCCTCTGTGCCTGGAGCAATACCTTGATTGGCTAATTGTGCATCAGACATTTCATTTTGTTGCGCCATTTGAGGCTGAAGTCTACGCATGATAGCGTCAGAGTATGTTTCGCCAGGATTGATACCGATAGATGCAAGTTTAGATGTATCTACGCCTGGTTTAGATAGCAAGCCACTAGCATAATCTAGCCCTTGTTGAGCTGTACCTAGCAAGCCAGAACTTAAAGTAGACTGCCTATTAAGAATATCTTGTTGAGCAGGCGACAATGTCTGTGTAGCAGTATATAGCGTATTACCGTAAGAATCTTTTTCAGGATTAGCAGTATAGATTAAATTACCATAAGGTGTAATCTGATTTGTGCGATTAGCTGCTGCTGTAGCACGAGCAGCTTCTAAATTTCCTTTAGCAGTCGCTTCCGCTGCACCTGTGTAATCTGGAGCTGGAGGAGCGTCATCCCCACCGAAAACTGCATCAACAATACCGCCCATTATTTATTTCCTTTCAAATATTTGCAATCGTTACGATACATTGCATAGATAATTAAATCACCATTAACTGAAGCATCGGGTATCCGAGCCTTTTCTTTAAATCCTATTCCTTCTAAAACTCTACAAGATTGTTTGTTTCCCGATAAAGCAGTAGCAGTCATTAGCTTTACTTTTAATTGATTGAATGGATAATCAAAAATATATCCTAATGTTCTTCTTGTTAGCCATCCAATTTCACCAGCAGCAGAGATAGCGCATCTATATCCAGCTTCATAACTGTCATAAATAACGCCACCTATTAACTCACCATCTTTTTCAAATCCAATTGATTGAAAATTACAAAAATGATTTCCTGCTTTTTTCTTAATAAGATAATCAGCAACTCTTTCGTTTTGGTTAAACACCAAAATCATAGGATTGCACCACCCTCAATAACTAAATCGGTAGATACCCATTTAACTTGAATACCAGAGCATGATGTCTTAACAATAGGCGCACCGTAATAGCCTACGCCATTCAATCCTTGCCAATTCTGCAATACTGACAAGCCACCGCCCCATAAAGCTGCATCCCATATAGCAGTATCCCATTTAGCATAGGTGCTAGGCGCATAAGTAAGTGATGTTGTAGGAACGTCTGTATTAAAGTCAATATTGATGCCAGCAAATATAGCAGGTTGACCGTCTGTCCTAAAGATAGGGCGTGACATAGTGAAGCGTTTAAGCGTACCTGCACTATTAAAGTTGTTAAAGGCTTGAAGTCCTACAGCATTGATGTTGTTTACATCGTCAATTGCACCATAATAAGCGTGAGCTACAAACCCATTACCACCAAAGTAAGGCTCATCGTTAAACATTTCCATGCAGTTAGCTGACCAACCTGTGTAGTTACACCAAGCGCCTGTAATCGTATTCATTACATATTGCTGTTGGTTAGAACCTTCTTGCACAGGAACATTGAGCCACAATTGGTTAATTGTAGGAACGTACATCAATTGCCATCCAAAGTTACTTGCGTAATTGGTTACGGCTTCTGAAATAGCGTATTGAATCTTATCTGTAATAGCGACTCTAGGCTGAACTCGTGATGATTGCAAAGCGCCTGATAATGGCACTACGCCATCTTGAGAGATGATAAGCATATCGCCAGCATACTTGTAAAGCGCTCTAGCACCAATAGGAGCGCCAATATCCCATACGCCTACCATTGACCATGTTGTAATGCTTGTAGGGTCAGAGCCTTGATATACGATAACTTGACCTTTGTTAGTCATAATCACGTAATGGTCATTTACGCCTTGTCCTGCATCAATTGTCCATGTGCCATGAGCGACAATGTAGCCGCCTCGTGTCATAAATGGCGCAATATCTACTGCAGCCGCTGCACCGCCAATAGACTGAACAGGCAAATACCATACTTTAAGCGTATTCTTTTCAATAAAGAATTGACGTTGAGCGTAGAGAATTGGGTCTTTTAAGTTAGAAGAAGTTACGCCTGTAATAGTTGCAGATGACCATGCAGAGCCGTTATAAAGTCTTGGGGTATCTGAACCATTAGCCATTGATAGAAAGTTGCCACCAGCCGTTGCAATGTTGCAATAGCCCCATCGTGCGTTGGTTAATCCTGTTACTACAGCAGCGCCTACTGCACCACCTGATGTTGCATCGTAAACAGAAGTTCCTGCAATCGCAAATAGCTTGTTAGTGTTAGCGCCTGAATAAGCCATTAGTGTTTCTACTTGGCCTGTAATGCCTGTAGAGTATTTTACATAGCCGTTACGCAATGAACATTCGGTTGGTGATGGAAACCAATTCTCTAGGATGACCGCTTCGTTAGGTTGCATAGCCGTTAAAGAATCTCTAGCGTTCCACCCACCTACAGGTGCTGGCAATGAAGTTGGCTGTGATACAGCTCTTTTAGCTCTTGCCATAATTAAGCTCCGTAGTTAGCGTCAGGTATATTTTCCCAACCAATCAACACATTGGCAACTCTTGGCGCAAGTGATAGTGTAGCAGAACCTTGGTCGTTAGCTTTAGCGATATTAAGTTGCATATCATA
>Ga0181344_1000820_pt1 | contig 11985 bp, 11 predicted proteins | sample Su13VDMLBDD_FD_130098 | JGI IMG/M metagenome (GOLD analysis project Ga0181344, IMG submission 130098) | Freshwater viral communities from Lake Michigan, USA - Su13.VD.MLB.D.D | ecosystem: Environmental > Aquatic > Freshwater > Lake | place: USA: Michigan | collected 2013-07-15
GACAGGCCGTTAGCCTTTAGGATTGAGGATATTTTATTTTCCATGTTATTTAGACTTGGCCAAGATTAGGGTCGTTATTCTGCCACTCGTCTGTCTTAGTCAACTCAGCGGCCTCGTCACGGGTTAACACACCAGTCTTATCAACTGGCTCTTCTATATACTCTAAACAAAATTCCGTTGCTGTTAAGTTCCATTTAATAAACTGTTTAAATTGTAGCCAGTTTACATTGTTTAATTCGTTAATGTTATAGATATGATACCAGTAGTTCATAATCCGTAATTTGATTTGGTTGAGTTATAGTTGTCGCTTATTTCTGTGGCAGATAGTGTGCGATTATAGTTCAACAACTCGCCTACTCTAATGTTATTAAATCGACCAAATGTAGCAGAACCAACAAAATAAAATGCCCCTAAAATTGGTCGAGTTGATGTGTTATTTGCCTGTGTCCAGCTTTGCCCAGCTGTTAAAGTATGGTTTTGAGTAACTACTTGTGTTCCATTTATATATATTCTAAGCGTGCATGCAGTGTCACTTGTGTAAGTAAATGTAAAGGTAATGTGTCTCCACGTTCCTGTTGTAATTGTTTGGGCATAAACCGTTCTTCTGTCCCAATATGGAGTCACTGATGCCCCTATAATACTTGCCCAACCATTACCAGTTACTGTATTGCCTGTATTGTTTCTATGGTCAAAATTATATGGAGAGTAACCACTATATGTAGCGTTAACAAGTACGTCAAGACCTTGTGGGGCTGTTACATGATACATCCACATGCTCCATGTCCAACCTGAAGTTGCAATGTCAAATAGTGTCGTGTCTGAATTTCCCCATATGTAATCATTTACTCCGTCTAATTCAAAATATCTTCGACCACCACTAACCGCCCATGTAGCGCCTACCACGTTAAAGTTATAAGCACTATTTGAGAGGTCGTACCACACGCTCCCGCTTCCCGAATAGCTGTCGAGGTTGTACGCATCGAGGTACAACTTCAGGCCGTTAGTGACAACAGGGTACCGTCTTCTTGCCGAAGCAACTGCATTAAGGAACATCATACCAGTGCGCGTTCTCCAGTTAAAGTCCAAGTATCTGATGCAACTCTTTTAAGAGCAATAACACTATACCGAGCAAATGTTTTCAATGTTTCAGTAGAGTTTATACTAACGCCAGTTGCGCCAGCAATAGTTAATTGACCAGTGTTGTTTTGTTCAAAATAAATCTCAGTATCAGCAACCCACGTTACGCTTGCCTGTGCTGGGACAGTTATTGTTACTGCTGTTGTGGATGTCGTCTGTATGTAATATCCAGCGTCAGAAAGTTGAAGCGTGTAAGCCGTGCCACCTTGTGTTCTTACAATGCTATAACTGCTGCCTCCGCCGCCACTAACAGTTCCCCATGAAGTGTCGTAGTCTGTTGCTGAGTTCTTGATAAGGGCCTGACCTGTAGTTCCACCAGTGGGAACTCCTACACCTGTGGCTCCAGTAACCCCAGTTGCCCCAGTTGCTCCAGTTGCTCCTGTAGGGCCAACAGGACCAGGAACAGTTGAATCAGCTCCAGTAGGACCTATTGGACCCTGTAGTCCCTGTGCTCCTGTTTCGCCTGTCGCTCCTGTAGCACCAGTTACCCCAGTGGGTCCCTGTATCCCTTGTATTCCCTGAGGCCCAGTTTCACCAGTTGCCCCTGTAGCTCCTGTCGGACCCTGAATTCCTTGAATACCCTGGGGACCTGTCTCGCCTGTAGCCCCTGTAGCCCCTGTAGCTCCCGTGGCCCCAGTAGGTCCTGGCACTGTAGATGTAGCTCCCGTAGCTCCCGTAGCCCCAGTTGGTCCTATAGGTCCTTGAGGACCCGTCTCCCCTGTGGCGCCAGTTGGCCCCGTGGCACCCGCAACACCAGTAGCCCCAGTTGCACCTGTAGGACCAAGCTGAGTGTAGGTTACCTGTGTGATGCCACAGATAGCAGATGGGGCGGCTGGGATGTTGTTGATAGGTATTGCTTGAAGAGAGATGTCTGTAGATTCGGACTGCCAGTATATCTCTACATAATCATTTGCAGCAGTAGATGTACCTACAAATGTTATAGTTAATGGAGCTTCAGAAGGTTCTTCAGAACTTTTCCTGGGTTCTTGTGTGGTATGAATGGTAGAGTTAGCGTAATCACTTCCGTTAAGCTTTATCCAAAATTCACTTTCTTGTACAGCGTTTGAGGCGTTTGTTATCTGAATTACACAAGTAAGTGTATATGTTCCTGGGTTGGCAATAACTATCCTTGAATTGTTTTGAATAGATATTCCGTTTGACGTGTATGTCCCGTTAAACGTAATTGCCTGTGGAGTATTTATAGCGCCTATCGTCTGAGTAGACGAGCTATAAAATGAACCATAGTGACCTATTGTTCCGCCAGCGCCTGTAACCCCAGCAACACCAGTGGCCCCAGTAGCTCCTGTTGCTCCAGTAACCCCTGTAGCCCCAGTTGGTCCAGCCACGGTTGAAGTAGCACCCGTAGCTCCAGTCGCACCAGTTGCTCCAGTAGGACCAGCTTCCCCTTGTAATCCTTGCGGTCCAGTCTCTCCAGTAGCTCCTGTAGCTCCAGTAACCCCAGCGGCCCCAGTAGGTCCCTGGACCCCTTGAATACCCTGCGCTCCAGTTTCACCTGTAGCGCCTGTTGCCCCTGTTACACCGATTGTTCCTTGAGGGCCAGTCTCTCCTGTTGCACCTGTAGCTCCTGTTGCACCTGTGGGTCCAACAACAGTGGAGTCTGCTCCTGTTGCTCCAGTCGCACCTGTTGCTCCCGTAACTCCCGTAGGCCCAATCGGACCCTGTACTGTAGATGTCGCACCAGTAGCTCCCGTAGGTCCTTGCTCACCCTGTATGCCTTGAGGTCCTTGTGGACCAGGAACCGTTGAATCAGCTCCTGTAGCGCCCGTCGCCCCTGTAGCGCCCGTCGCCCCCGTAATGCCTGTAGCTCCTGTTGCGCCAGTAACACCCTGTATGCCTTGAATGCCTTGTATTCCTTGTGCGCCAGTCTCTCCTGTGGCTCCTGTAACACCAGTAGGGCCTTGTACGGTAGAATCAGCCCCTGTAGGCCCTTGAGCCCCAGTTGGTCCAGTAATCCCAGTTGCGCCAACAGCTCCAGCCACAGCTGGCATCATCACGTCTACAATAGACGGAGATGGCTGAGTTATCTCAACATTCTGTTGTTCTGGCTGAGTTACTTCTATAATCATCTTAGCTGAGTTGATTTATTTCTTCTTGACATAGAGCAATCGCATCATCATATCCAGACAGACCAGTAATGCCCATATTTTCAAGAAGCAGTTTGGTCACGTTGAGGTGATTTATCTTAGAGTTTAAGCAGTCTATGATTTGCTGATTATTCATGTTACTCGTACAGATGTAGGTTCCAGTTTAATTTATAATCAGCCGCTGTTGGACCAGTAGTTTTCCAACCAAAACCAAACCACATAGAACCACCCGTTATACCAAGTCCAGTAAGAGATATAGTATTTTTAGCCGATAGAATACTTGAAGAGGCGTCTAACAAAGACTCAGCTACACCTATACATGTATACGTTAACGAATTGGTATTTTCTGGCGCGGCAGTTGCGCTGTGCCAGAGAGACATAAAGAACGTCTGGTTTGTTACAGTAGCCGAACCCCAATTAAGCCCCCTTGTGCTCATCTCAATCTTAGAAACATTATGAGGCACATCTATAAGAGAACCCTTTACATTATACGTTAAGGATGAGTGAGTAGAAGAGTTAGGCGTGGGTGGTGTTCCAGCGTGATTGTAACTAATAGAAGATGTTATTTGGTCAGTTACTGAATCAGAATATGCAGGACCAAAAGCAGGGGGGGCGTATAGCACATTTGTAGCAGTGCCTTTTGTGGCATAAAATCCATTGTAACTACTTGAACGCAAAGATGTTACCGTTCCAGTAGGGCCCGTTGCACCTGTGCTGCCAGTAGCTCCTGTAGGTCCAGTAACGCTGGTTCCAGTAATTCCCGTAGCGCCTGTAGCTCCCGTAGGTCCTTGTACTGTAGACGCCGCTCCTGTAGCTCCCGTAGGTCCAGCTGGACCAGTGTCACCAGTGTTTCCTTGAGAACCCGTAGGGCCAGGAATGCCCTGGTCCCCTCTTACAGAAGGAACTTTGACTTCAACAATAATGTTGCTTCCCTCTATAATCGTTGTAGCCATTAGACCTGGGTTATGTCATCGTTCACTACAAACGAACCACGGATAATAGTCTTGTACACGCCAGAAGCAACAGACTGAATATCGTATACATATCTGCCTGGGTTGATTTGCTTCATCACTGTATTCAAGGCAGTTATGGTGATGTTGCCTAAATTGTCAACCACGATTTGTTCGAACGAAAGGTTCGTCTCTGGGGCAGAGCCCTCTTCTATAATCTTAGTCTCTTTAGCGTCTGGTGTGCTGAGGATGACCTTTCCTTTTACCACCTCTCCAGTGGTAGACAGGGGGTCAACAAAGCTAGGCTCCCTCACCTGCATGAGGAATGAATAGTTAAGCGAAGTCAGTTCTATGGCTACTCCTTCTGAATCCTTCAGGCGAAGGTTAAGCAGGAAGGTGTCCCCTCTTTTGCAGACGATGTCAAGTTTGTCTGCGGTATCTAGTGAAATCTTGTTAGCCATCAGATTATACCCGCTTGTTTTCTTTGTTCTATAAGTCTGGCCTGCTCGTTTGCCTGCTTGGTGACCCTCATGTCCTTCCTGTCTTCCTTAAACACCTCTAGCTTTTCCTTAAAGTCCTTCTCGTCAGTCTTAAAACCAAGCATAGCCTGAGCCTTGAGCATCTCTACCTGCATCCTGTAGCCGTGCCTCATCTCCTCCATCTGCATCTCTAGCTGAGCCTGAAGCTGCATCTTCTGAGCTTCAATCTGCGCCTGAGCCTGCATCTCCTGCATCTTAGCCTGAGACGTAGCCTGAGCAGACTGCTGCTGAATCTGAGCTTGCATCTGCGAGTTCTGCATAGCCTGCTCTTGCATGCGCTTCATGCGCTTCTTTCTGCGAGCAACCAACAGCCTCTCAGCTTGATTCACATCCTTCATGTTTCGGATGGCAATAGCGTCCTCTATATCAAGCTCTTTCTGTTGCAAAGACATCTGGATGTTTTGCTCCAAATAGGCCTTCTCCTGGTCCTCCATATCCTTCACCACCTGCACCCCGAAGTTGTACATAGGGAGTTCACTAAACGACGAAAGCACACCCATATTCGTCTTTCCAATGGCGTTCTCGTAAATCCTATACAAGACACAGTCATTGGGAAGAATTTGAATACACTTGACGATATCCTCGCACACTTTCTTAAAGAGAATCATGGAGGCGTTCGTAATGTCGTATGTAGCGTTGTTGGAAGCAGCGATAGCCTGCTCTCTTACACCAACCAGCGCGTCACCTTTCGGGGTAGACGCATCCATCACCTCGTTGATTCCAGTCACATCGCGAATCATCCTGAGGTAGTGATTGTAGATGCCAATCAACTCATTGATGTTTCTGATGCTGTTCCCGATTTCTCTGATGGGAGGGTTCTGGAAGCCTCCCTCTGGATTTTTGCTTCTGTAGTAGAAGACGCCAGTCTGCTCGTAGATATCGTGAAGCTCAAGCGGCTGTAACTCGCCTCCCTTGCCAAGCTGTACGTTTTCTAAGCCTTCGATGTCGATGATAAGTCCATCAGGCTTTGCTTTGGCGATAGCCTGTTGAATTTTCAGGTGAGTCAGTTGCAGCATGTCGGCAAAACCAACGCAGCTGTCCACCATGCTCTTGGGCATCATGCTCATGAAGTTGGTGGCAACGACAGAGTATGACATACGAGCCTTGGTGATGTCGTGGATATTTTTAGGGATGTTTTTTATACGACCATATCCAAACATATAGTTGTCAGAATCCATCACATAACTGCCACCGTATACCGTGGCCAGGGTCATCATGTGAGGGGTTCTTTCGTATACACTACCAGGGCGCTCTGCGTACTCAAATCCCTTGTAGAAGAAGTTCTTGTTTCCGTATCTGCTCTCCTTCTCCTCGAAGTAAATCTTGTCTACAGAGATGAACTCGAAGTCCATGATATCAACCATGTACTCGTCATAACCGTATACGTTTTTCTTGAGCTTGTCGTCGTACTTGTACTTGTCGATTGCCGAAGGGTCATTGCCCGCCTTGTTCTTTATTCTCGTAGCAATCTTTTTCATCGTGTCCTCGTCAAACTCTCCGTTAGCAAGACGGCGGAGTTCGTTAAGGCTAATACGCTTAATACTTCCAGCGTATACGATGTCTTCAAAGTTTAGGTCTTCGGTGTAGCTGTGGACAAACCTGGCTGGGTCTACGTATTCAGTTACTATCCCTGAATTGGGGTCGTTACGACGCTTTACCACTGCCATCCCAAGTGCAGCCAAATCGTTGACACAACGTCTGTATACCCCGTCGTTAAAGTTATTCCAAGACAGTGTCATACTCGTTCCAATCTGAGCTGCAATCTCTGCGTCAGTCTTGGTGTTGGTGCCCATAAATATTTCAGCCTCTTCGAGCGTCTCTGGAAGCTGTTCTGGGTCAATGTCAAGAACGAGTCCTGTCTGTTGCTTCAGGGCCAGGAGTTGCTCTCTAGCCTCTACCTGCATCTCAATTCTGCGCTTCTTGTCGTTCTTTTCAGAAGACGAAAGCGGGTCGATAGCTTCAAGGTTTGGGTATGGGTCTCTAGAGAGAATCTTGTTTACTACAACACGGACGAACTTCGGAAGAACAGGGACTGGAGTATAGTCGATGTTCAGGAGGCTTCCGTCGTTATTGTTCGGGTCAAGCGTGTGCAGAAGCTGTTTATAGATGGACGTGTCTTGCGTCCCGTTAGCGTAATTTCTAGAACGCTCAAACGTGGAATTACGTCTGCTAAACAAAGAGTCATTGCTATTTAGGCTACCCCACTGAGACTCAATAGCTTTTGCGTATTTCAAGCCGTACTCCTTACCCTCCTTTATCGCGGTTTCCGCTAGCGGGTCAGGAAATCCACCTGTATTTCTATTGTCCTTGTTATACATTATTGCCTAGATACTAAAAAGCATCATGCAAATATAACAAAATCAGCCGATGGCCTTGTACGTCCTAAAAAACTTCTTGTCTTCAAATGTCACAACTCGCTTTTCTTTAGCCTTTTGCGCAGCCAAAAGAGCAAGGCCAGAACTAATAGACAAGTCATATTTAGTACGGTCGTGAATCTTAAATCCTATCCAATCTTCCATCGTCCTGTCAAAATACATCTTGCCCATCTCTCCTGTATCGTAGTTTACTCCGACGTGGTTATGTACAAAACTTTCTATGGCCTGGGCGTGAGCGTGTAGGATGTCCTGTGAGTTTGACGGAACGCCTTTTGTCTTAGAACTCGTAGGGGCTCCAGCAACCTTGAGGTGTTCTGGCCTGTCCATGATGTACCCATCGTAACCCCTCTGCTCGAAGTAACGTACGATACCATATTTATTGTTTTCTATGAGCAACGGGTAGCCGTAGAAAAAAGCACACATCAACACGTCCTCGTAGAAAATCTTAGCCATGTCTGGACGAGAGGCATACTCCACCACAAACATATTCGGAGGCCTGTTCATAGAGAACTTGTTGTACATATGCAGGGCGCCTTTAGAGCCCCTTCCGTCTACCGTGGCGTCGATGTCATAGGAGTCAACCCCGCCGCATCCATAGTCAGCGAATGGGGCCACACGCTGCCCCCTGTGTTCTTGTATTACACACCGTTCTTCCGCAGGCGGCATCCAGCATACATGGAACCTTCCGTTTACATCTGGGGAAAAAACTACCTTCTTGTCCTTCTCCTCCCATATAAAGTTTCCTCGTACAACTGGGTTTGGGAACAGGTCTTGGTTGTGGTCTATCTGCTCGTAAATCTTACCTACGTTGAAGATGCTACCAGACACGCTGTCCCTGAAGGCCTCGTCCTCTGTAAAAGGAAACTGCCTTATGATTTCATTCATCTCAGAGGAGTCGTGCCTAAGGCTGTCCCTTTCGTTGCGCAGGTAGTCTTTTGCCCCAATGCTAACGTAGCCCCCGTCCATAGACTCTACTTCTCCTTCTGGCTTATCTACGATAGGATTGCCATATACGTCAAAGAAACCCTCAAGGGCTTCGTAGGCAGGTATGAATATTTTATACAGTCCGCTCTTGGTTCTTCCGTTAGCGTTTCTTTCATACGGGTTACTGTCAGCCCACAGCTTCTTGTAATGCTCTCCTCCATTCTTCATAGGATTTACCGTACTCCCAACCAAAGCCTTCCCCACAATGTTCTTGCCCACAATAAGGCAGGTTCTTTGAATCCTCCACGCCTCTCTGATGTCTGATGGGTTCTCCCACTTACCAGCCTCATCGAGGTACAGCATATGAAGCTTCTCACCGTCGTATGCGTTGTTGGTGGTGTTCTTCCAGTTGATTATAGTGTTGAGTGCATCACCAGTGTACGAAGTCTTGTTGTTCTTTGTGATTCGCTTAGACGGCTCTCTAAACGCCAACTCCATACGTGGGTTAGTAGTACCATCCTGTATAGGCTTGAAGAAAAACGGGTACGACTGGAATATCTGCACAACCTTCTTCATGAAGATGTTTTCTTGGGCATCCTTACCAGTCTTCGACTGTATGCCAAGAAGTTTGTCTTTAACCTGCGTAGCCTCGTCCACAAGGATAGAAGTACAGACATTAGTGTAACCAGAGCGTCTACACTTAGTGTAAAGCTGACCAACACAACGGTTATCAGCCTCACAAGCAGCCAGATGAATAAATATTTCACGTTGAAACTGTAGGAACGAAGGGTACCCGATGTCAATCTTGCTCCACTGCAAGAACATATAGTGCCTGCCAGTGATGTACGTCGGTTCTCCGTTGTTGTAGAACCATACCCCCTCCCTTCTTCGTTTGAACTCCTGTTCGATATACGGTGAGAACTTTGCCCTAAACTCTGGTGGCTTCTCCATCCATTCGTCCATAGACTTCACCTTAAGCAGTTCTTGTGGAACTCTAATCCTGGACCACATCTGCTCTTTCTTTGGCAGGTCGTGGAACAGTATCTGATTCTTCGGAGGGCGTTTGGGTAAAACAACAAGAAGCCCGTGAAGCTCTATGACTTCTCCGTGGCTTCCGTTGGGGTCTATCTTTATGGCTAACTCTTTATAGCCTTCTACGCTTACTAAAGAACTCATCAATTATATTTCAAAGCCCTGCCTATAGAAGGCAGATGCTCCGCAAATATACTCTTGATGGCTTTTGCAACCATTTGTATTTCAAGTTGTGCGTGTTGGTCGTCGCGAATATCGAGGAAATGAATCCAAGAGCGAACGCTACCAGTCATATGCAGCTTAGTCTTTGTAGCCATAGGAAGCACCATCCTAGCTGTCTCTCTAGATACCCCGCATTCGATGAGGTTGTTGTAGAGTTGCTCGCATGCAGCCAGCACCATCTGCACCTTGTTGTATAGAACAATGCTGTCTACGGGCTCTGTAGATGACTGCCTGTTGTTGGAAGCCTGATAACGAAGCTCGACTGGTTCGAATATGTTCCCAAGCTGGTTCACGTCTTGGTATCTCTGGCTAAACTCTTGGAACGTAAAACTCCTGTGTCTAAGCAACTGGATGGCGATAGCCTTGCTGGTTTCTATTTCGAACGTCATGTAAGAATGCTCGAATGGAGACCAGTGCTTATTTACGATAAGGTACTTTACGAGCGATTCGTAATTCTCCTTCTTATTCTCGCGAGAGCTAGAAACACGTGCAACCTCGACAATGTGTTCTTCAGCATTGGGAGTGATGGACAAAAGTTTTACTTTCATTTTATTTATAACCGTGATGGTTTTTTACTTCATTGAATTGTCATTGCAGCTATAATGATGCATTTTTACTTCATTTGCATCAACAATCAGGCATTATGCTCAAGGGTAATTCCCGAGTTTGGACGTGTTTTACTCCCGAGTTTGGCAGCCAGGGTAGGAGTCGAACCTACATTCAGTGGCATGAAGCCAGCCATTCTACCAGTTGAACTACCTGGCTGAGTTTTGTAGTCAGGGCAGGAATCGAACCTGCAATTGTGGTCTCCGTAATGAGTGTTGTTCCATTTCAACTTACCGAACGTGCGTCCGTTTACCTATCCACTACCTGACTATATAGAGCTTCTGAAAGGAGTCGAACCCTCAACCTACTGAGTACAAATCAGTTGCTCTACCAGTTGAGCTACAGAAGCATGGCGCGTCAGGCAGGACTTGAACCTGCAACCCTCGGTTTTGGAGACCGATGCTCTACCAGTTGAGCTACTGACGTGTTTTCTTGCGGTCACAATTTGTGACATCAAGAGTAGGGGCGACAGGAATCGAACCTGTAACCTTGATGATATAAGCATCCTGCTCTAACCAACTGAGCTACGCCCCCAGTTAATCGCACCTATTTAATCGTAGAGGTGCAGAACGCGAAATAAAGACCAGCACGTCAAAGAATTGTACCCCAACCAGGAATCGAACCTGAATTATTCGCTTAGAAGGCGAAGGCTTTATCCGTTAAGCTATTGGGGCGAATGCAGTCAGGGCGGGATTCGAACCCGCAGCCGCTCGGCGACAAACCAAACACTCTACCAGTTGAGCTACCTGACCTGAAGGGCTCACGCCTTTCTTCTATCGGGAACTAAAGCGTTCAGAATAGAGTCAAGCAGTCCGAATACTTTGTTGTCTCTTTCCGTCGGCGTGAGGTTCACGATAACTTTTACAAGCACCATCAAGGCCACAAGAATCTCCATGAGATTTCCAAGTGTGACCCAGCTGGTTTCAGCGACCGCTTCGTTCGGTGCCGTCTGAGCAACTGTTGCAGTATCTGCAACGGCTGCCATAGTGTCCATTACCACTGGCAATGAATCAACTACAGTTGCAAGGGTGTCAATCATGTTTTAGAGGGTTTCCGTTACTACTTGCTGTTTCTCTTGGGGGGTCTGTTATGGGCCCTGTTCTTCGAGGCGCTAATGTAGCCAACAATCTTCCCATTAGAACCATGTGCGGCATCTTTTTTATCACCGTTCCCATAGGTGCCGTTCTCCCTGTTGTACTGGTTGAGTTCAGCGCGATACTTTTTCGCGGCATCCGTCTTCCCGTACTTCTCGTACTCCTTCTTGTAGTCCCTTTTCTTCTTGACCCTCACACAGCAAATTTAGCCCTATACTCCAAAATATCGTTTCTGATAATGTCTAGGAACTCTTTGCTGCCAGAAGATGACGACATCTCTGTGTATAGATTCATTAAAATGCTTTTGCTTGGGTGGCAAGTGCTGGCTATGTAGTTGTCACCAAACCAAATCTTAAACCCAGATGGGATGGGCTGATATTTTGACTTCTTGACAAACAGCAATACTCCCCAACCGTGACCTATATAGTCTCCGTCATAAATCTCTAGAGGATGCTCGTCTTCCGAGTTTATAGACACGGGATATACTCCAGCGCATCCGTACTCCTGGTCCTTCATAAAGTCAAGCGTTACATTGACATCAAACGATATATCGTCATTAGATATGATGACGTCTTCGTTCTCTGCATGCTCTACACCAAGATTCCATGAAGGGTTTACGTACAGATTCTCTCCGCTATGGATGACCTTTACTTTTTCATAGTAAGGCATCTCTACCTTCTTGTCGGGCATGTTGTCTACCAAAAGAATCTCACTTACCAACGGGCAGTCGTTGTACTTCTCGATAAGCTCTATGATTCGGAGGTTCCTCCAAATGGTAGGGATGATGACACTATACATTTTTCTTTACTTTTTCTTCGTAATACTTAAAGTTATCCTTTAGTCGAATTTGCTCTGACTCTGGAATTTCTTTAAATGTATCTGATTCTAGAAACTTAATCATATTGTCATAAGCAAGTTGGTATTGACCAACATAAAAAGCCGCCATACAGTATTCGTCTATAAACAACCACTTCTTGATTGGAACATTAACAAACAGCACA
>Ga0181344_1000821_pt1 | contig 11979 bp, 8 predicted proteins | sample Su13VDMLBDD_FD_130098 | JGI IMG/M metagenome (GOLD analysis project Ga0181344, IMG submission 130098) | Freshwater viral communities from Lake Michigan, USA - Su13.VD.MLB.D.D | ecosystem: Environmental > Aquatic > Freshwater > Lake | place: USA: Michigan | collected 2013-07-15
AGTAATTAGATATTTAACTAAATTTACAAAGGTTAAAGTGATAATTTTTTTGAAAGGGGAGGTGTTTATCGTTTTACATCTCCCCTTACTTGTTTATGAAAGAGCATATTGACTATACAAACACAACAATTCGCTTCATCAATCAGATGACAGACGAGATATATGAGGCTCTTATCGACAAAGAGTACGAAGATTTACAAGATTCAATTTCGATTTTAATAGATAAATTAAATCAACTACGCAATGAAACCTTACCTAGAATACGCACTAGAGCTACACCAACAAGGAGATCTTAGCAAAGCCGATATAGCTAGAAGAGTACAAGAACACTACAGTATGCACGATCGCAATGTAGAGACTCTTCGCAAAAAAATATCTGCATACATCTTAAGCACAGAGCACAAGAGTCTCAGTGATGAGTGTGATATCGCAGGTGCACCAGTTGGCCAGGTGCCACACTATTGGTTGAAGACCAAGACGCATTCCATGTTTGTCAAGGTTGACAAGAAAGACCCTATCGAGACCTATCATGACATGCGGTCAGATATCGTGGCTGAGATGCAAAAGCATGCACCGGTATACCCTAAGTTAGATCGCAGTAATATTATTGATGGCCACCTTCTTGTAGTTGACCCAGCTGACATACACATCGGTAAGTTAGCATCCTCTTTTGAGACTGGCGATGAGTACAATAATCAGATTGCTGTTCAGCGTGTACTTGATGGTGTACGTGGCATTGTACAGAAAGCATCAGGGTTTAACATCGACAAGATTCTTTTTGTAGGTGGCAATGACATCCTTCACATAGACACCCCAAAGCGGACCACCACGAGCGGAACGCCACAGGATACGGATGGAATGTGGTACGATAACTTTAGAGTCGCTAAGAAGCTATATATCGAGGTCATAGAGATGTTGATTGGTATAGCTGACGTTCACTTTGTATTTAATCCATCAAACCACGACTACACAAATGGCTTCTTTTTAGCAGATGCTATTGAGTCTTGGTTCCATAACAATCCCAACATCACGTTCGATTGCTCTATTGCACACAGAAAGTATACACAATACGGAAAGAATTTAATTGGCACAACACACGGTGATGGTGCTAAAGTATCAGACTTACCTTTATTAATGGCTCATGAAGCAAGCAAGGAGTGGGCAGACTCCAAACACCGTTACATTTATACTCATCACGTACACCACAAGTCTTCTAAGGATTACATGGGCGTGTGCGTCGAGTCTCTCCGATCTCCCAGTGGTACCGATAGTTGGCACCATCGTTCCGGATATCAGCATTCTCCCAAAGCTGTTGAAGGTTTTATTCATCACAAAGAGAACGGCCAGGTTGCAAGACTAGTTAATATATTTTAGTAATTTTGTTCACGAATATTATACGTTCACGAAAACGTGAACATTGAAAAATATAAAACTATGACAGCACAAGAATATGTTAGTGCATTATTAGAGATTCAAGATATCTCTCACATCGCACACTTACAGACATCATCATTTGCAGAGCATAAGGCTTTGAATGAATTATACGATGGTATCACAGACCAATTTGATGCATACGTATAGGCATACCAAGGTAAGTATGGTATCATCAAAGGATATAAGTCTTTTAAATTAGACGAGTCTGGAGATATGGTATCATATCTAAAAGAAAAAATGGTAGCCTTTGAAGTATATCGTGAGACATTATCAGATGGATACTTGCAACAAATGGTTGATAATACACAAGAGTTATTAAGCTCTACACTTTACAAGCTAAGATTTTTAAGTTAGAATTGCGTATAAGGTGATTAATTAAAAAGGGGACTCATGGTCCCCATTTTTATTATTTAGCGAAGTATAATCTCTCCTTCTTTCTTTGGGCAGCTCGTGCCTTAGCATTCTTGATATACTGGCTTGCTAATTTATTAGCAATCTCACCAGTCTGTCTAATACCTATACCAAATGCACTGGTTGACTGACCTTTAACCCACGGAGCTAAATTGTCTTTTTCTTCTTGAGTTAACTTAAGTACAGTTCCATCTTTGTCTTTATACATGTCATTTAAAAGCATGGTGTTAGCTGTAACATTAGATATGTTTCCTGCAGGTACGCCAGCTAATCCACCTATAAGATTAAGATATGCTTCAGCATCGCTATTAGAATCTTTCTCGTAGAATAAGAATTTATTCTCAGGCTCTTTTCTTTTTGTTTTAGCAAAGTAAAGTCTTTCTTCTGGTAGTTTTTCTTTAATTTCTTCACCTCCTAATAAATAGTTGGTAGCATAGATTAAAATATCATCGCCGGCTCCTGGAATAGGAGATAACATATCAGTATACCCTCTAGTTATAGCACTATTAGTTTTATTATCTCTTCTTTTCTTTTTATCTTCTTCAGATTCTTTAACACCATATAGTTCAAATAACTTATCGTATATATAATTCATGATCGAACTAGATATAACAGAGTACATGTATGCTTCTCCAGAAATTCTCAATAAATCTTTTCCGGCTTCAACCTTATCAGATATACTATTATTTAAACCTCCAATAATTTTTAGGTCCTTATTTATTTGAGCTTTCATGTTAATACTAAAACTAGCAAAAGCAAATATAGTATTACGCAAGAATTTGTATGAAGATTTTTTGCTCGCAAACATCTCACCTAATGTCTCTTGAACACTTGAGTTTAAAGTTTGATTTACTTTTGATTCAGCAAAATCTGCAGCCTCCTTATTTAATGGCTTACTCCAATCTATATCATTGGTAGGTAATCCCATCTTTCTCAATTTGTAAACATAATAAGAAGCCCATGCACCTCTAGCTGCAATAACATCTGGCTTAGATAATATGTATTTCAATTGCTTATCATTAGCTTTTCTTAATACCTCTAAAAATGCCTTAGTACTACTTTCAGCTGCAGATGTTAGGATTGTATCTGATGCACCTAAAGATGCTACAGAATCTAAACCACGCAATGCAATACCATATCCAGAATCATTTATGGCTCTGTTGAAACTAGGGCTCATTACATAAGTAAAACCTTTAGCAAAACTAGGCACCTGACCAACAAGTAAGCTAGGTAATTCTTCCATAGTATTAATTATGGTACCAAATAAAACTGGCATTGTTTGTTGTATTGGAGCAAGTGCTGATGTTAATGCAGACGATCTTGCTGCACTAGCAAAATAAGTCATAGTTTCATTAGCACTTTTCCATTCTGCTGCAGAATCATCATACTCTCTATCTCTCAATAGATTGACCATTGTATAAATTTTCTCCTTAACAAATGTTCTATTTTCTGGATCAGGGAACATCTCATTAAATCCTTTTGAATTAATAAATCCCATCAAGTGCTGAACAGGCGAAGCTGTCAGCAAATCAAGCATTGTTTTACGCAACTTAGTAGCATTATTGACATCAAAGTCGTAATCTTTTACATAGGTAGTTTCCTTTGTATCTCCTTCACCTTGACTAGGCAACTTCTTTTTGTTTTGTCTATCCATCATTGTGGATACAGGTGACTGATTAATGAAATTAAACGCTTTCTTATAAGTGTTGATTGCATTTAAATCCTGTTCTGTTTCGTAAGGGACAATCTTCTCCCATGATTCAGGTGTATAGAAATCTTCCTTTTTAATTTTTTTGTTATAAATAGTAGATGCTATGGTAGCAAACAAGTCATAAGACTCAGCCCATTTATTCACCCAAAATTCAGCACCTTGCTTATTAATCGGGTCAATTAATTTACCAACTTCCTCAGCATTTTTAGCATCTTTTATTTTATCATAAACCTGTTGGTATATCTTAGCTTTTTCAATTAATTTTTTGTCTCCACTATTTTCATTAGTCTTAATTGTTTGTCTCAACAAATCCATTTTAGTATCAAAATCTTCTTGCACCTCCTTAGGAGTACCAATAACAGATCTCAATAAATCAGCGTATATGCCTCTTTCATATACATTCAATGCATTCATAAACTTCTTACCGTTGGCTTTCATCTTACCAAACTTTGCAACATATTCTTTAGATATATTGTTGACCATTTTGATAGCTTTAGAGTGCATGTTAATTATGTCATACAATTTAGATGCAGTCATAAATGTTCTAGCTTTCTCATCGCTTCTGAAATAACCACCAAGAAGCGTTTCTAATGGATCAAATTTACTGTTGATATATTTTCTAATAGCAGGAATTCTTCCTAAAATAGTTAATATAGCACGCTTAAAATCACCTTTACCTCCTAACTTCTTGCCTGCTACATTACCTGCTAATGTACCAGCATATGAGCCATAAATAGCTCCCATCTTGTTGACATATTCATTAACAATTAAGTTGTTAACAGCATCAAGAGATTGGTATAGTTGGTCTGTAGATAATTTATCTAAGTCCATGCCCAAGAAGTTTTTGATAAGAGTCTTCACTTCTGGAGTAAATGTAACTGTCTCTCCTGTTAGAGGATGCTTTCCAGATAACATCTTAGACGCTATTTCTGCTGCGTGTTTAAAATCAAGTTTGATTAACTCACGAGTAGCCTCAATAACCTCCTCAGCTCCTTTAACTTCTTCTCCTTTTTCAATAGCCGCAATAATATCTTTAATTTCTTTCAAAGAAATATCTTTGCTGATTACGCCAAGCTCAACTAAATTATTGTAGTTGTCAAGAAGCATATCTTTCATTGCCTCTGTTTGGCGTTCTGCTTCTCTATCGATATACTCAAGTCTTTCGTTAATATCAGTAGCTTGACGGAAATCAGGACCGCCTTTTGGAGTGACCTTAGGGGTTTTGATTGCATCATAAAACTGCTGAGCATTCTCCATGTACTCATCAATATCTTCCACCAAAGATGGCGATAGTCTTGCAAATTTAAGTGCAGCTTGTCTAACGTCATCAATAAGTTTCTTATTGCCAGCAAGTCTTTTTATTTGCTCTCTAATAGCAACCGCTTTAGATAATGTCTCCGCATATATTGCGTTATTAATTATCTTCTCAGCTTTGTCAAAGAATCTAGCTCTAGTAATCGGATTAGTCATATCCTGCTGTAATCCACTCAATAGAGAGTTTGTTTGACCAGCAGTCAATATACCTCTAGCACCTAACTTCTTAACAGCATCGATCATTGAGTCAATAGCTTCTTTTGCACTAGCAGCACCAGTTTGAGATGACTCTTCTCTGGCTTGAAGCTTCTCATTCAAAACCTCCATCTCCTTTACCAATTCCTCAGTAGATTCAATACCTAACACCTGCTCTACGCTAGGAGCTTGAGGTCTTTGCATACCAGCCTTCTTTCTGATTTCATCAGTAATAGCTTGGCGTTCTTGCTCGCTCATTGTTTTATACTTCTTCAATCGCTTAAGGGCTTTCATTCCCTCTTCAGCAATTAAGTCAGTAGTCATTCCTTCTTTCAATGCTTTAACCATTGAGCTTAAGATAGAAGGAGCAAGCATTACTTTCTTCTCTTGTTTTGCTTTTTCTTCCGCAGCTTTCTTTTTCTTCTCAGCCTTGTTAAGTCTATCACTAAGTGAATTAGCAATTCGAGTAGCTCTACCTTCAGGCATAGGAATAATACCTATGATATCCTGTGCTGTCAATTCTTTATCACTCTCACGCCACTTAGCGAGTAAATCCTTTAAGCGTTGGTTAGTAGGAGTAAGACGCTGACCTTCAAGTACAGCTTTAGTTATAGCTGTTAAATCAGAATCTTCTTCTTCTTTTTTAGGAGCCTCTTGAGTAGGTTTTACTTCTTCGGTTTTTGTCTCTTGAGTAGGTGCTTGCGTCTCTTGAGTCGTTGCCTTTTTTGACTCAATTGGTATCTGTTCAACACCAATTAAATTTAAAAGATTTGCTCTATGATTTCCATCTTGAATCTGATAAGATCCGTCTGGTAATAATTGTGCTTTAACTGGATCACGTTTTACATAATCAAATACTTTATTTTTGGCATCTTCATTAGATTTTAAGAAGTCAATAAGCTGCTTAAGCTTACTTTTCCCTGCATTACTATCGTAATCAGGTAGAACAATTCCTTGCTCTTGTGCAATGAAATTAATTAAATCAAATAGGTTTTCTTCGGTAAAACCTTGGGTTCCAATAGAACCATTAGGTCTTCTTAAATCAGCTGTATTTAATAATTCTATTTCTTGCCCTTGACCTTCTTGGGTAACGCCTTGAGGTTCTGCTTGGGATTCTCCTTCCGCCATTTGGACGCTACCTCCGGATGTTGGCTGTACAGGTACTTCACTTGTTGTTTGCTCTTGAACGGCATTTTGTGGTAGTTTAGATAGTTCTTGGTTGTTTTTATCTATTAAAGCCTGTTTCTCACTGATTTGTTTTGTAACGGCTGTAACTAGATTCGGGTCCTTCCCTACAATAGATTTGGACATTTCATCCATCTCTGCTTGAATCTTATTGTTTGCTGTAAGCAACTCAAAAGCTTTGCGTTGACTAGCAACAGGAATGTCTGTTGGTATTTGAGACATAATACTCTTAGCTTTATCTAAAGCCTTAGTTTCTATCTCTGCTTGTTCCTTTGTTATTTTGCCGGAAGCTAAGTTTAAAACAATATTTGTTTTTTGTAACTTAATATACTCTGGGTCATTAATCAACGAACTCATTGCGACATAGTCGTCATCAGTCACTGACTTGCCTTCAAATACAGTTTTGATGCCAACCATTGGACCACCTAGAATTAAGGCTCCTACGGCCCCAACTTTTGCATCCTGTGCAACTTGATCCCAATACTCTTTTGATTCGATAGAGGCTACCTTAAATGCCTCCATACCCATTAATTTATTAGAGAATCTCTTCCATTCTTTTTCAGCAATACCTTGTTCTGCTTCTGTCTCAGCTTCGCCAAGTGCACCACCAGCTACTCTAGTTGTAATCTTACCAATCTTAGTATCAGCAACCTTCTTAACTCCTTTAGCTATTCCTGTTGCAGCAAGTTTTTCACCCGCCTCAACAATTGCTTTTCTAATAACATCCATTGAACTATTCTCTGGAATGCTTTGAGCTACCTTTCCAAGTAATTTCACAATTGGACCCTTTCCACCTTTTAAAACAGCATTCAATCCAGCTTGTTCCAAAAATCCAGTAGCTATTGCAATAGGCACAGCAACAAAATCTTTCTCAGATTCTGTCATGTATGGCATATCTTTATTGGTATCCATCTCTTTACGAGTAGCACCAATACTTTGAATAGTCATTAACGGTAAACCTCCTAACATTGCAGGAGCACTATAAGCAAGACCTCCTATGGCAGCTGGAATAATACCACTCTTCTCCATCTCAGTAGCATACTCTTCTGTAGTTGACTTATCTTTTAGTCCTTCTAATGCACCGATGTGTCTAGCTTGCATTTCCTTAGTTGCTTGTCTGCGGTACATATCACCGCCAGCAGCTAATAACCATGGTTTCTTTTCTAACTCATCAGTTTTAATACCAAACAAATCTAATGTCTGAGCACCTAAAGTCTTCCATAAACCAAGTTGGTCATCTAAACCACCAGACATTGCCTCAATACCACTGATAGCTTTGTTCCATAACCATCCACCCCAGTTACCTTGCTCTGCTTTTGCTTTGTAATTCTCTAAAGCTTTTTTACGTAATTGGAATTGATCAACATCGACAGCCTCGGCATTCTTGCGTAAAGAAACTTCTTGTGCTTTTAATTGCTCTTGAGTCTGTAATAGATTCTTCTGCATTGCTGGCAACATCGGGTCAGCTGGATTAGCTTTTGCTAACGCCTCAAAGTTTGCTGCATTTTTTTCGAAAGCAACTCTTTGTTGTTCAAAAGATTTAATGTCAGCAGCAATCTTTTTAGACTTCTGAAGTACGTCTTTTGACAAGAAGTTAACATCTTCTTTTGCCTTGTAAAATGCTGGGTTAGTTATATCATATTGCTCGTTAGAAGGCAGAGTAACTTCTGGTTGCGTAACAACTTCTTTCTTAACCTCAACTGTCTTGTATTTCTGAGGACCTTCTTCTACAGCTTTATTGCCAATCAACTTATTGTAGATACCCATGATACTCTTAAGGTATGTACCATAACTTTGCTTATTTCCATACTCACGACCAGGAACTTGTCTTAAAGCAGACTTATTACCTCTTGCAGCTTGTTCAGCTAATGCAGGAGCATACCACGCACCAGGTGCATGGATTCCTAATCCCTCGAATTGATCATAGTGGCGACTAGCCACATCTCTTTCTAGGTTAGGGTCTTTATCAAAATTCTTTTTAAAGTTATCGAATGTGCCGTATTGTTTTTGGTATTCTTCTGTTTGATTGTAAATACCTTTAAGAGTTCCTGTAACAAATTGGAATGTACCAGAAGCACTAGCACGACCAGCCTTACCTTTCATCTTAGTACGCATACCTACACGGTTCTCCCCTGGCTTTGATCCAGATTCATGTAGTGCAATAGCATCTAACATTGTATCCTTATCAATTTTTTGCTTAGGATTTAGAGCCGATAATTTTTTAGGGATGGCTACTTTTTTGTATGTAGTAACTACTTCTGTCTCAGCAGGTATTACTTTTTTACCAGGAGCACGCAATAATTCACCGCCTGTGCTTTGAACGCCACCTGTAAACTTAGGTGCCGCAACAGGAGCTGGTGCCTTAAGTAATTCTTTTACTGTAGCTTTTTTCTCTGGATATCCTTCGAAGTAAGCCTTACTAGGAGCTCTTAATAATTCACCTTCAGTGCCTACTAGTGGTGTCTCAATTGGTTGTTCTTGTGTAGAAGAAGCCAAAGGCGTAGGTGCTACCTCTTTCTTTGTAACCAAAGAAGTAGGTTCCTGAGCTGGTCTTGAAGGTAACTCCAAAGTCTTTTTTTTTTCAGCAACAGGTGCTGAAGGAGCTACAGAAAACTCTGACGGAGACGGGAAATCATATGACCCTGAACTTGTTTTTTTTGTTTTAGTAGTCGCTTGACTGCCTTTACTAGTAGTACCTGTACCCTTCTTCGATGCGATAGCTGAAGGAGATGGGAAATCATATTGTTCTTGATCCATTTTGCTTTATTATTGGTCTTCGTCGATGAAATAACCTGCGTCTTCTAATTGCTTTTTGTAATCATTGGCTGACATATTACTTGCTCCTGATTCTTTGTACTTCTTCAGCATAGCACTATATGGCACATATTTGCCTTCTTCTTTCATTAAACGCACAGCTCTTCTATAATTTAATTCACCAGAAGAAGCATCACCTGTTTTAAGTAAAAGAAGTTTATGCAAGTCGCTTTTCTTTTTTATAGTAAATGCTGGACTTTCATCACCTTCTCTATATACATTTACGCCAATTACGCCGTTTGGATTAACGTACTTTTTAATTGTTACATTAGGATATCCAGCATTACCTAAAGCCTGTCTAATAACAGCATCTGAAGCATCTGTCAAGTTTGCAGATGTAGGATTTTTTATATCTCTCCATGTGTCCATAGATAACCCTAATGACTCAACAAAGTTCTTGTCTTCGCTAGTTGGTTTATCTGGTGGTGGAGGTGTTTTAACATTAGAAATTTTACTACCTAATGAAGCTTCGAAGTTTTGCTTGACAATTTTTTCAGCTTCCTCTTGCAAGGTTTTATCTATCTCCGGTTTCCATTGACCTTCTGCATAATTATACTTTATCAATTTTTTATTTCCAGCTTTTATTAATGCATCTTTTTCCTCCTCAGATTGATACATATCATACCCGCCATAATCACCTAATACAGCAACGTAAGCTTCTGGGCTAGATAATACAGAGTTTATTTGAGATGAAATTATTTGCTGATAATTAGCCGCATTTTTAGCAGACTCAACAACTCCCCAAACTCCATTTGTGCCTGGTAATTCTTGATACACTCCAACACCTTTTAATATCTCTCCTAACCCTTTAGCATGTTTAGATAAGTCAACAGTAGGGTCAGCTAATCTTGATGCATCAGCAAAAGATGTTACAGCAGCTAATGTTGTTTTGTCTTTAATCTCTCCTGTATTTGGGTCAGTTTTACCAATAAACATTGACCCTCCTGTAGGAGAAATAAATGTTTCTTGATTTGTTAAATCAGCACTTGAATTAAACTTCTTAATTTTAAATATACCTCCTTTTGAAACTTCGCCAGCAAGCATTTTTTTAGATAACTCAGATGCACTAGCACTATAAGTTTTACCAACCTTATTAAGAACTCCCATATCATTATTAAGGGTCAACAAAAGCTTTTTGTATTGAGCTCTAGTCATTAGTCCCTTTTTCAATTGGTCATTCCACATATTGATACTACTACGTCCCTTATCAATTGTATTAAACATAAATTGATTGTAACTCTGACTAGTAGTTGCCTCTACATCTCCTACTTTAGAATAAGCTTCCGCAGTAAAGTCGTCGATTTTTTCTTGCTCGGCTCTACGTTTTTCGTCTAAAGCAATTAATCGATCAGTAAGATCGGTGCTTATCTTATTAAAGTCGGTAGGTGGCTGCTGTTGCCCAATATATCCCGCTAATTCTGCCATCTAATTATTTGTTTTTTAACATGTTATTCATGTACATATCATAAAAAGGATCACCTGTCTGATACATTCCATTATACATTCCTGGAGGCGTTTGGACAGTAGGGGTCATATTATTGTAATTGTTCTGCCAATTAGGTGCTGTATTAATTACTGCTCCAATTGGTGTAGCCCCTTGTTGAGTCATGTATGAACCTGTAATTCCAGGAGGAGTTCCAGAAGGAACACCAAGATTTGCAGCTGGTACCTGAGGTGGCGTAGTTGTTGTAGTATCTAAACCAACTCTATCTTTATTCATATAAGCATTTAAGTATGCTGCATTAGAAACAGCTCCAGCAATCCCCGCCATACCTTGGTTTTCTTGAGCTCCTGCTTCAGATGCCATTCTTTGGCCTCCTTGTATTTCGCTTAATCGAAGGTTTCTCTCTGTATTTATTCTTGCATTCTCAATGTCTTGTTGATTAGCAGCCTTTTGCATTTGTAATTGGCTTTGAGCTTGCTCAACTTGTGCTGCCAATTGAAGATCAGCTTGTTGTCCTCCAGCCATTAATCCTGGTACAGCACCAATAACTCCTGCAGCTCCAGATTCTTGTGCTGCTCTTAAAAATCCAGCTTCTCTAGCTTGTTGATTTTGTTGTGCTAATTCAAACCCTTTCATGGGTACAGTTAAAGCAGCAAACTTGTCCTCTGCTTTTGTGTTGAGTAGATTGTTTACCGCTGTAGCTGTTTTAGCATTTGCTTCTGCTTTGTTTGCAGCTCCTTGTATCATTTGATATGCAGAAAGACCTGCATTTATAGCTAATGATGCCCAACCTACTGGACCCATAGCTACTTGTGCTCCCGTTGCTGCTACATTTGCTGCTGTTCCTAATCCCATTTTATAAATGTTTTACTAGTTCTATGCAGTTTTTTTCAGTTTCCTTATACCCTGCATTTTTATACTTATTTACTAAGTTCTTATTTTGAACTGAAGCCCACATAAATCTATATCCAGCTTCTTTGCACGCTAAACACGTGGTTTCAATTAAAAACTCAATTGCTTTGTTTCTATCTTTCTCCCTATAATTAATATTAGATACAATAAATTCACAAAATGCTATAGATGAATTAGTAAAGTATGCATATCCTGCACAAATATCAACATCACCTTTTGATATCATAAAACCTCCGGTGCCGTTATTGGGTAACGCATCCCTTGAAGGAATAACTCCACCCCAATCACTCCACCATTTAGTTAATATGTCATCGTAATCATTTTCATTTAATAACCTAACGGAGAAATCCATCTACAAATATAATTAAATTATGGGTAGGATTTAAATACATCTGATGTTACCATAAACATTTCTGTATAATCTGTATCATTATTTGTAAATTCTACACTTAAATATGTACCTCTTGTTGGAGTTGATTCAGCAACCGGGCTCTTCTCGTAAAGTATGAAGCTACCATTTGTTGGTGCGGTTCCTGTCACACTCACGCTTACTGTATTC
>Ga0181344_1000822_pt1 | contig 11961 bp, 15 predicted proteins | sample Su13VDMLBDD_FD_130098 | JGI IMG/M metagenome (GOLD analysis project Ga0181344, IMG submission 130098) | Freshwater viral communities from Lake Michigan, USA - Su13.VD.MLB.D.D | ecosystem: Environmental > Aquatic > Freshwater > Lake | place: USA: Michigan | collected 2013-07-15
CGTCAGTGTGGAGAAGAGTGATGTGGATAAATATTGAATTTGGCGGGTACACGCATACCCTCCCACTGGAAGACACGAGAGAACACGAGGTCGGGTCAAAGGGTTGCTGGTGCGACCCGGAGATAGACGAAGAGTTTAAACTGGTAGTCCACAACTCCGACGACGGGCGGGAGAAGTTTGAGACGGGAGAGAGGAAGCCGTCATGAAATGCCCCCGATGCGAGTACAACAAGCTACGAGCCGCCCGATGGCGGGCGGAAGCCTACAAGCTAGGCGGCTACGATGGGATTGAACTCCCATGGATTGGACTGACGGATGAGGAGGTAAATGGCATTGTGATGGATATGCCATACCCGGCAAACCAAGATGACATCCGTGCTATTGAGCAAGCCTTGAAGGAGAAGAACACATGAGCATAGAAGCAATGAAACAGGCGTTGGAGACGTTAGAAGATATTTTCGGGAAAAACAAAGTTGATGTCGGGGCTATCAACGCCCTACGCCAAGCCATCGAGCAGGCTGAGAAGAAAGAGAAAACGACCGTTGATGACAACAGCCAAAACTGGGCGGGTATGGATGGCGCAATCGCATGGCACTTGATTCATCGCCATGCCGATGGGTGGGGCGATGTTGGAAAGATGATGGACGAATGGCGCGAAGCCAACACCACCCCATTGAATCCAATGGATTCAATTAAGTCCAGCAAGACGCTGGACGCACAACCAAAGCGTGAATTTGTTGGACTGACGGATGGGCAATATCGTGATATTGCAGAGCAAGTTATTGCAACGCTTGAAGACAGAAAAGGAGTAATTGATCTTTGTTTCGAGCAGGAACTTGTTGATGAAATCATGCTTGAAGTTACTGAAACTATTAAGACAGCTACTGAAGCCAAACTCAAGGAGAAGAACACATGAGCATAGAAGCAATGAAACAGGCGCTGGATTATATGCAAAGCGATTTGGCAGGGCGGATAAAGAAAAAGCCTCATGCCATCAGCGCCCTACGCCAAGCAATAGAGCAGGCCGAGAAGCAGGAGCCGGTGGGCGAGGCTATGAAAGAGCGTGGCGAGTTTGACTATTTTGACTATCACATTTCACCGCACCGTGAATGGGTAGGTTTGACGGATGAGGATATGCAGGAGTGCATCAAGACTGCCGATTACAACCAAGGACAGTACAAACGAACGCCGTATTGGGCACATTTGTCAACAGCCATCGAAGCCAAACTCAAGGAGAAGAACAAATGACCAGAAAAAGAAGCGCGTATTTGCACATCGTTACTCTGCCATTTGTTATTTCAGCAGCGATTGAATTCCTACCTGCATGGATATATTGGCCTATTGCGTTAATTTGTGGAATGGCATGGTTTGGTGCTTGTGGAATTTTGGTTGAGAAGGAGAAAAATCATGTCAATTGAAGCCATGAAACAGGCGCTGGAGGCGTTGGAAGCAAATCAGCCAGTCAACTACTGCATGAACAACAACGGTGAAAAGTTCCCGATGTTCAACAGTGCTCCGTTGCGGCAGGAGCGTAATGAAAAAGCCATCGCATCCCTACGCCAAGCCATAGAGCAGGCTACCACCCCACAACCACAGCGTGAACGAGTGATATTCCCGACGATGCTTCGCAAGATGTGGTCAGGAGGCGAGGTGCAAGCATGGCTTGATGAGAACGTCAACAAGGAGAAGAACACATGAGACACGGCATCGACTACAAGAAAGTTCACTGCAAGGTTGGCGATAAGGTTCCGGTCTACCCGTTCTCTTGGCTTGGCGAGCCTTTCGTGGGTGTTGTTGAGAAGGTCAAGATGAATAAATTTGGCAGGGTGAGCTACGTCATTGGCAACAGAGAGGTGTTTGCTGAGGAGTTGTTGCCTGCGGTCGGTCAGCCTAAGTTAAAAATGAGGGCTTTCCCATGATCCCCTACATTACCGACACCAGAGAGAGCTACATCCAGCGCATGAAAGATGGGCACCTGCACGTGGCGCAGGTACACCACAAAATTGGAAACAACCGATCAACATGGTTGGCACTGCTCTACTACGCCATGGCTGAAGACTTGTATGGCGAACACTACGATGACTTGAAGAGGAGAGAACAATGACTTGCCCCCGATGCGAGTACAACAAGCTACGAGCCGCCAACTGGAGGGCTGAAGCCTACAAGCTGGGCGGTCACGATGTGATTGAGCCCACTGGAACCGAGATGCTGGTCTGCGAGGACATCACCAAGCGCCAGCAAGTCGGCATCCAGAAGTACGGCACGACCGTCTGCGCCAACCCCTTGGAGTTGCGCGAGTGGCTCCAGCATGCGTACGAGGAGTGTCTGGATCAGGCAGTCTATCTGCGCAGGGCGATCCAAGAAATTGACAAGGAGAAGGGTGAATGACAACCAAGTTACACAAAGAAGCCGTTGCCGCAGTCGAGGCATGGTGCAAAAAGAGAAAATGGAAGCTGGTCAGCAAGCCGCGCCACGTTCACCCGCAGGCATACGTTGTTGGTTATGCCTCGATCAAGTGCCTCATCGTTTCAAAATGTTGGGCGGACAGCGAGCCGCAAACCAGAGAGTGGAACAAGAAGTACCCGCTGGACGTCATCCATGAGTTTGACGAATCGTTGCGTCCGGGTGATTGGTGCATCGTGGCTTATGTGAACACATGGGGCGCCGGGCAATCTATTGCGATACCCATCCCAACCAAACCCAAGGAGAAGAACGCATGAGCTGGACACTTGTAATCTACATCTACGCCGGTATGTTCGCCAAGGGGGACAGTGTCACCCTGACCCACATCCAAGGGTTTAAATCTGAGGCCCACTGTGCGGCGGCGGGCAGTGCCGCCAAACCACTGGTCAGCGGCAGTGCAAAAGAAATCCGCTTCATCTGCATTCGTCAGGAGTGAGTCTTGAACACCAAGCGCATCACCATCCCCATCAACGGGAACATTGACGCCATCAAGGTGCAACTGAAGGATGAGCTTGGGGTGGACCTCGGCTACGCCCAGCTGATCGACTACCTCATCAAGTTCTACCGTAAAAACACCAAGCCTGCAACACTGTGGCAGAAGTAAACTCCAACCCCGGACTGGACGCGCTCTGGGCGTACGTCCGTTCTTTACCCCCAAACGAGGCTTACATGGACAAGAAACAGAGAGACATTGAGCTGGCCCGTCAGGTTGGCTTCAACACCGAACACCCCGCTACCAACGAGTACCTGCACCAGTTTGCAGAGAGGATTCGTGCTGAGGCGGCGCTTGACAAAATGGCTCAGAACGCCAAAGAACTGGGGATGGACTATGACCAGAAATGACATTATCCGCATGGCTCTAGAGGCTGGATTTGGCCCGTTTGAAATGGATTGTGCGTTAGCCCATGTAGAAGACCTTGAACGCTTCTTCCACATGGCTCAAGCCGCAGAACGTGAGGCGTGTGCAAAAGTGGCTGACAACATTAGTGACAAATATGGTTGGGGCTACTACGGCAACGAAGTTGATACCGCTGATGAAATTGCCGCACTTATCCGAGCAAGGGGACAAGCATGAGCACCGACCAAGAATACTGGGACGCCTGCCTCATAAGGACATGGCGAAAATCCGGAACCTTGATTGATGCCACTAGCATGTTCTATTCCATAACAGGAAAAAAACTTGATGAGGCTGGTATCTTGCGTATCCCCAGAGATAGCCTGTCATGGAGAATGGGTGTCCGGGTATTCATGGCTAATTACCTGCCAAAAATCAGCGATAGATTGTGGAACCAATCCCCCGAAAAAGATGTGGAGTTGTTACGCAAACTTTCAAAATCAAAATACAACACTGAAAAGGTGGCGTATAGAACCAAACATGACAAAGATTTATCTAACGCACGGAGACAAATGTACAGGGATCACGAAAAAAATAAATTTGAATACAACAAAGTTACCAACAGGAACGAGGCAACAGACTGGAATGTTGTCAAAGGCCCTGTGAGGGTGAGGATGAAACGATGAATGAAACAGAAAAAGAAAGAGAACGATGCGCACAACTGGTTACAAACGTACTGAGGCTACACAAAGACAACCCCACAATCGCGTCCGTGCTGAAGCGATTGCGTTCAAGGATTCAGTACCCCTCACCCAAGACGAGCTCCTCAAGTGGTGGCCGTTTGATCGGCTCGACCCCAAGCGATTCCCGCGCAGGGTCAAGCATGAGGATGTAGAGGACGCGCTTCTGTGATGTACCGCAACAAGAAGCTACTGGAAGCCGTCCGTGAGGCTCCCTGCATGCATTGCGGGGCTCAGGATGGCACGGTGGTAGCCGCCCACTCCAATCAGCTCAGGGACGGCAAGGGAAGGGGGCTCAAGGCGCACGACTACCGTATCGCCGCCCTCTGCTTTCGTTGCCACGCAGAACTGGATCAGGGTCACCAGATGAGCCGGGAGGATCGTTTAAACATGTGGGAGAACGCCCACCGCGCGACGGTGGGTTGGCTCTTCGACTCCGACCTTATTTCAGTTCGCTGACGGCCTTCTTGATCGTCTTGATGTTGGCGGTCAAGCTGGTCTCGGCCCGTCCAATATCAACCAGAAGGTCGCGCTTTTCATCCGGCTTCATGTCCAAGGAGTTGACAACCTTCTTCATGTCGCGCAACTCCTTCATGACCTTCTCGGTCTCCCGGACGTAGTCCTTTGCACCCAGCATGTCGATGTTCTCTTGGACGTACTTGGCGTACTCCTCGGGACGTGCGGTCTTCTCCAGCAGGTTTGAGGTCCTGACGAAGGTATCCACAGACTTCTGGAGTTCGTAGAACTGCGTCACCGATCCACGGGCTTCCGGGTCCAGCGCAAAGCGCTTGATGATCGGCATCTGCTCCAGCCGTTTAGACGCCTTGGGAACGTCGGAGAATTCGCTTGCCATGGCATCCACCACGTCAATCACGTACCCGCCCATGGTTCCGGTGTAGCCCTTGATCAACTGATCCAGCTTCATTGGTGACAGGCCCAGCTTATCGCCAATCCACTCCGCAGTCTTGGATGTGCCGGGGCCCACCTGATACTGAGGCGCAACCTCTTGCATGCCTTGCCCAACGATGGCACGCATGGTGAAGAAATTGTAGTTCGTGGCCACCTCGATCAGCGGTTTAAACGTTTGAGGGATGGGGTTAAACGCAAAGGTGTTGGCCAGAGCACGCAGGGTGGACTCGCTCAGGTCCTTGCCCGTATCGTTGCCCATCATGTAGGCGGTGATGCGCTCAGGCATGGTCTTGAAGAGCGTACCCACTTCGAACGGGATGGGGATGCGGATGCCAAGGCTTGGGAAAATCCAGTTGTTGTCCTTGGTTTCCTCTTCCTGCTTCTCGTACTCATCGTCCCCGGCGACAGACATGTAATACATGGCAGACAAAGCGGCCATGGTCATGCCACGCACCCAGAACTTGCGCTTGATCTCCTGTGCGTCTGCGGTGTCCATGCGGCCTGTGGAGGCGCGATAGAACAGGTCCAGACCTTGGAGACGGGCGTTGAAGAAGGGCAGTGCGGCGGTGGCAATACGGATCAGAACCGAGTTGCCCTTGCGGTTGAAGTTCATGACCTCCAATGCGCGGGAGATTGCCTCCGCCTCGTTGCCGTTGGTCTCCTTCATCACCCGCTCGTACACAGCCATACGGGTTGCGGCGTCGGACGCTGTCGTGCCTTTCTCCAAACCCTCCCATAGTGATTTAAACGGACGCAGCAGCTTGGCATCCGTACCGGCCTTCTTGTTTAAGTCTGCGCTCAGGGACTTGCCCGACTGCTGGACGTTCTGGCTGAACTCGTAGCCTCCGATCACGCCAGCGTTGAACAGGGCTTGCAGGTTCTTGTCCTTGCCTGACAGAGCCTTGCCGAAGTTCACCATGGTTCCAACGATGGGGGTGACGTTCTGGCCGCTGGTAACGTATGACGAAAGGGAGTCACGCAACAGGTTGGCAAGCATGAAGCCCGGGTCCTTGGTCACCAAGTTCCGCAGAGCGTTTGCAGGCGCAGACAGGATGCCCATGAAGGGCAGGTCAGGCATGTTTAAACTCTTCAGTGCGTCGATGAACAGCGCATCACCAGCGCGGTAGTAGACAAGCTGGCCGTTCTCCAACTGGGTGTAGGCATCAACGCCAACACCAGAGACCGGTCCGGAGAGACGCTGCACCTCGTTTAACTGCAATGCAACCTTGGTCGCACGCTGCGCGGCTGCGTTCTTCATCCCGGCGTTGATCATAGATTGGGTGTTGCGAACCATGTTTTCCATGAAGTCGCCCAGAGGAGACTCGCCACCCTTGATAGCCTTGGGTCCTTTGACCCCAGAGATGCCACCGAAGGGGTTGGGGCCGATGGTCTTGTCCAGCTCCAACTGGCGGTAGAAGGGGATGTAGTCTGCGTACTGCGTGTAAACACGGGCCCGCTCTTTACTGAGCACGCCGGTCTGCACCGCGAAGTTCACGATGCCCTCGTTAAACGCCACTAGGTCCTTCTGCACCTGAACGAACTCGGGGTGCATTTGCTCGTACCTAGCCGCGATGGCTGCATCGGATTGGTCGTATAAACGTTCTTTGCCCTCTGCCAACAGACGACGGCCACGCTTCCACCCGGCCCAGAACTGGTAGCGCTGGTAGATTTCCGGATCGCCGTACTTGGCGAGGGGAGCCAGAGCCTCAACCATCCCCTTGACGCTGGTATCAATCGTGGTCACGCCGTTACGGTACACGGGCACACCACCTTGGCGATCACCGATACCCATGGCGGATGCGGCAACGCCAGCGGATAGGTCAGACTGGAGGGCGGCAAACTCTGCGCTCTGATCAGCCAGCAGGTCAGGACCACCGGCTCGCTTGATCTTCTCGCGCAACTGGCGGTCGAAGGATGCAAGGGTTTCGTAACGGTTCAAGAACCGCTGCCGCAGCCCGGTGTAGTCTTGTTTAAATGCGCCAATGACACGCTCTTTCCAGCCGGGCGTGTAGCGCTGAGGGGCAACCTCGTTCATGCGCTTACGGTCGGCGGAGGAGATGGGCGGCAGGCTGTACTTGACCTTGCTCTCCATGCGGGTGAACTTCTCCATCGCCTTGTCTTTGTTGGCGTAGGAGAGAGGTTCAATCTCTGCGGCCATCAAAATGGATGACACTGCGTCAGCATGCTCCGCAGTCCACATCTTGACCGGGCTGGACTTTGCGTTCTCGGCCCGGAGATGGATGTAAACAGGAATCTCGCGGTAACCGGCATCGTGCAGGGCCAGCATGCGATGACGGCCCTCGTGCCCAGTAATTTTCCAGTCGCCATTTTTCTCTGACACAGTCAGATATGGGACTTGGTCGTAGGCTCGCATCTTCTCAATGTCAAGCGGCTCCTGCTCCTCGCGCAGTCTTGCAATCGTTTCAGGAGATGACGTGGCGCGGACAAAATCCATCGGGTCAACAAACGCAAGGTATCCCTTGGTCTTTTTTTCCGCACCGTTCTGGGTGTACATGGATTCGTTCCACAACTTGTCGAACCGATCATCGGAGTAGCGAACCTTCTTCAGGCTATACCGCATATCCTTGGCTTCGAGGCTGAACTGGCCGTCGTTGCCCGTCACAGACTTGACCTGCTGGGGCTGGTAGACGGCGTAGTTCTTGGCGGATGCACGGTTCTCTCGGACAGTGAAACCGTCAAAGCTCAGGGCGCGGATAGCCTGCTGAACACGCTTGTCCTCAATCGCCTGCCACAGACCCTGAGAGATGCGACCACGTAGGCCCGCCAGCCACTTCTCCGGGAAGTCCTGTGGGTACTGAGTGTTGTTGGCAACCCAGTTCATCACCTGATCCACGTGCTCTTTACTCTCGAAGTCAAACGGAGCCATGGCCCGTGCGTACAGGGGCATGATGGTCATGCGAGAGGGGGACAGGTCCAGCAATGCGTCATAGACCTCCTGCTCGATGTCGCCGAAGTCGCCATACTTGGGAGCGGCCCGCTTGGCCTGCTTCATGAAATCATCACCGTATTTCTTGGTGATGGTTCCCTTCTCGACCGCCTTGTCAACGACGCCCTGCAAGAAATCTAGCTTGTCCTCCTTGAAGCCAAGGGCGGCGTAAATCTCTTTGCGTAGCTTGTCCTCGGCGATGCTACCGAAGGTCTCAGCCTCTTCGGGGGTCTCAGCCAAGAAGATGGCTTGAGACTGGCCTGCGGGAGTGAACTCAAAGAAGTTGCGGGCGGTCGCGTGGTAAAACACCTTGGGCTTTCCGTCGGCGTCTACCCACTGGTTGCCAGCGTTGTACTGTTTAAACTCAGCGGTGTCCGGCGTGCCCGCTGCCTTGACAGCTTCCTTGGCCTCTTTGACGGTTGGGAAACCAACGCGCTTCAGGCTGAGTTTTCCTTCGGTCTTGATGTTGTGCTTGCCGTACAGGATCGCATAGTCTTGAGACTGGAGCTTGTCGCGGAAGAGCATCCCGTCAAAGCCAGCCTTCATGATCTTTCGCTCAAGCCCGTTCATGCGCTCCTGCATGGTTTCACCACGGTTGCCCTTGATGATGCCCAGCGGATCGGCCTCTGAATCGTACAAGTTGTTGAGCTTGATGATGTGGGGCACACCACCAACGCCAGCCTCGGGGCGGATGCCACGGCCCTTGTCTACGTAGAAGTAGATGCGGTTACGCAGGTCGGAATTCTCGGGGCCGGACAGGCGCTCTGCCTCCATGCCTCTCAGGCCAGAGCCAAAGAATGCGGAGTTGATCTGCGGGCGGTACTGCTTGCTGAAGTGAACGCCGATGGCGCTTACGGCATCAGCTCTTGGTGAACCATACTCGGCGGTAGGTTCGCCGAAATTTTGCGCGTCAGTGCGCTCTCGGCCTCCGTTGCGAGCCGCGCCTCGGGCGTCGATCCAGCGGTCCCGGAGGACGATGGCTTGTTCGGCGAGGTTCTCCAGACGGCGACGCCCTTGCCTCCGAACATCTGCCCCTTCTTCTCCTTGAATCTCTCTACCTTCGCCATATCGTGTTCCTTCCAAATATCCGCTACGTTGTTTCGCTTCGATCAGATCACTGTGGAATACCTCTGGCTCGGAGACGCGAATAGTCCCGTCATAGTCGAAGGACTCGACTGCGGAGATGAGTGCCTGATGGTATTCATCGTTCGTGAGCGTGTCAACGCTCGGGTCGTACTCGGAGAAGTTGCCATAGATCAGAGCACTGTCGCGCAGGGTATCACCGCTGGCTTGCGGCACCTCACGGGCAATGTGCTCACGCAGACTGGTGAGCTGATCCGGCGTCATGTCCTTGGGTACGACAACCTTGACGAATCCAGCCTGAGAGCCGGATGTCGTGTTCTCTTCATCAAAGGTGACCATGGCCTTCTGGTCGAGCACGTAGCCAACCACACGGGCAAGCTCATCCAGTTGCTGAACCGTTGCGTCTTTCGGGGCCTTGATGATGATGTTGGGGTTGACCTCGCCCTCATACTTCCCGGAGGAGAACTCAAAGGAGTAACCCTTCAGGTCCAGCTCACCGAAGATCGGGGTGATGACCTTGTTGGCTACGGCCTTGGTTGCATCGAGACGCTCTGCTGGAGTCATCTCGCGCCACTTCTCTGCGGCGATGTGGTCAGGGTTGGGGGCGACCTCGGCGACCACCCCGCGCTTGATACTTAGCTTTTGACCTTTTTCAGGTTTTCCACCAGATTGATCAGGTACTGCGCCCTCTTTTCTGGGGACATTCCAGCGGTGAGATTTGTCAGAGAAGACCACAGAGGGTCGCGCTCGTCCAGCACCTGCGGCGCTTGCAATGATTGCTTCTTCGTATCCAATGTCATCTGCAACTCTCCCTGACAGTTTTGCGTACAGGCGTTTTTCATAGTACCACAGGGCCGCTTGAATGTCAGCAATAGAAAGAGGCACGCCCTCTTCCCGCAGTTTTGCCTGAGCAATCTTTGCGGCGTCGTACATGAACTTTCGGTCGGAAGCGTTGAACGGGTCTTCCTTGAGCATCTCCACTTCGTTCTTGTAAATCGTGTTGGAGATTTTTTCCAGCTTGTGCTCAAACAGAAGCTGGTCGTATGCATCGCCCGCCGCCTCTTCCGCACGTTTAAACCACTGCTGTTTCTCTGCCTTTTTGCTTGGCTCTTTGCTTGGCTCGTTACCGCCAGCAACAAACTCAAGACCCGTTACATAACCATGGTCTTCGTATTTTTTTGCGTACTCGGTTGCAATATCAATCAGCGTGTCTCTTGAAACGTTCTGCTGATCGATCAAATCCTTGAGGGTGTTGATTGAGGATTCTGTAGCTTGAGGCTTCAGCATGCCACGCATACGGTTGATGGAGCGAGTCCACCACATATCCATAGTCAGGTAACCTTCTGCGCCCATCAGGTTGGCGTAGAAAGCACCCAGCTTGGGGCCGAAGTAAATAGCGGCGGCAGGAATCTTGGTGTCTTTCAGGTAAGCGCCATCCGACTTCTCGCCAATAGAACGCAGATACGCATTCATGTCAGCGACCGTGATGACACGCATCAACTCTTTCTCAAAGTTGGAGCCGTACTTCTCCAACAAAGCCTGAATTTGTGCCAGATTGTTTTCAAGCGCCGTGGCTCGTCTGGAACCAACAGCCTCGACCGTCTTGCCTTCACGCAAAACTTCGTAGAGTTTGATTGCGTTCTTGATGTTTGTGGAAACATCTTCGCCGTTGGATGTGACGGCAACCACTGCCGAGAACACGGAGCGAGCATGGCGACTGGTCTTCAGCTCGGGAAATCTGTTTCCAAGAATTGTCAGAGCCTTGGGGTAATTGTTGGAATACCAACCCAGACCTGTGCCAGTCTTTGCCGAAGAGCGCAACTGCCAACCCACTTCGTCAGCAATAGCATCACCAAGTTTCCGTGCGCTTTCAGGAGACGTGTCAGTGATTTGCCCTTGCTCATCAATCGTTTGTTTGTTGAGTGCAACGCCAATATCGCGCACATTGTTTGCGCCAGTGGCACCCTTTTTCTTCTCCGTCTGGAGACCCAATTCGTTCTGAGCAAACTTGGCGTCAGACTCCATGATCTCACGGGTGGAGCGGGGGATGCGACCCAGACTCAGCTTCTCTGCTGGCTCGGCCTTGGCCTTGGCGGGCTTCAGCTTGCCGCGCTCAACCTGCTGGAAGATGTCATCCGCAGACTGGAACCCTGCGCCACGCAGAGCTTGACCAAAGTTGGCGAAGAAGTTCTTGAGCTTTTTAAACAGGGCCGCAATCAGGCCCGGGGGCGGCTTCACGCCCTTGTCGTAGTCGCCAAACGCATCGGCAATGGCTTCCTCAACGATGTCCTGCTCGGAGTAGCCGAGCTTGCGGTAGCCCTCAAGGCGGGACATCTTCTGGCCGTCAATCTCAGTCTCTTGGCCTTCCAGATACTTCTTGATCCATTCCTTGCTGGCTCGCTCTTCCAACGCCTTCCATTGCTGGGGCGTGAAGAAGCCCAAGTCCTTCAGGGCGTGGAGCGACTCATGGCGCATCGTCTGGACCGGAGCACCATCCTCCAGAGATACCTTGATCAGCTTGTCCAAGTACGCCCCGCCAGCACCGTTCTCGATCTGGTCAACAATGTTTAAACCCACATCGCCAAGGCCAAACTTGCGCATCTGCGGCACGAAGGTCTTGTAGAGCTGCTTGGCCGTCTCTTGGGCTTGTATCTTGCGGTCGAACTCCTCAGAGCCAACCACATCCTTGATCGAAGCCTCTGCCTCCCCCAAGGTTTTGTAAGAGCCAACCGCCTTGCCAGCTTGGTCGATAACGTTGAACTGCTCGTTTACACGCTCGGTTTCACCAAACGGCGCAGCGGTCAAGGGCTTGGACAGCGTCTGAGCCCTGTCATACAGGTCTGCAATCTTCTGGGCCGAGTCCTCCATCATGGATGGCAGGCCAGCTTTCAGAGACTTGTACTCTTCCGAATCAGTCTGTTCGGTCGCCTCAAGTTGCTCAAGACGTGCCTTGGTCTTCTCAACCTCGGCGTTGATCTTCTGTTC